>Ga0179593_1393427_pt1 | contig 20742 bp, 23 predicted proteins | sample CZODoug2_1_08_16_FD_185931 | JGI IMG/M metagenome (GOLD analysis project Ga0179593, IMG submission 185931) | Vadose zone soil fungal communities from Angelo Coast Range Reserve, California, USA - CZODoug2_1_08_16fungal (PacBio error correction) | ecosystem: Environmental > Terrestrial > Soil >... | reverse complement strand
GGAATTTTAAGGCCGTAGCTCCGACTTGGCAAGAACGGTTGCATCTTTCATGGAACGGATCTTTTAACAGGGCCTGCCCTTTACTCTCCCGTCCCTCTCTTTCCTTTGAAGAACCACCCCCTTTTCTATTCCCCCCGATGTACTGCGTGCGTGAAACTTCTTTCCCCTGGTTGCCAAAACGATTTTCCTGCGGTTACGAGCTCGTCGTTTTTGCCCCACACCCCGTTTTCCCCCTTTCTTTCCCTCCAAAACATTTTTCCCCAGTTATTGAGTTTGAAGAAGATCTGTGTTTTCAACGCGGATGTTTTCCCCCCTTTGCTGCGAAGTGAGGACTGTCTGATGTTTTTCGCACTCACTCACAATTAAGTCTTGAAACTATGATTCTGTCTTTTCCGTCCCCCTTTTCCCCAGCCGCTCGGAGTTTCTTTCTTCGGAGTCTCTCTTTTCCCCACATCCGATTTTTTAAAAGGCACCGCGAAGTCCGCCGTCTAACGCCCAGTCTCAGGTTCCCCTCTCCCTTTTTTTTCCCAGATGTTTGCTACCCCAGCTAGGACTGGAACGATTTGGATCCCCACCTGCGCATCTTATCCGGGCACCTATAAACTCTCATCGGCGTGTTTTGCCTTTTACCGTTTTACCGCCCCGTGAACCTGATCCTTTTTTTAGGGGGTCCCTCAAGATTAAGTCCTGTCTTTTCTTTTACTTCGAAACGACGTTCCTAGCGGTTTTCTCGATGTGTTGCAAGAGGTTCGATTGTCGCTTCACCGATTTCGATTTCTCTTGGTTTTAACCCCTTCATACGAGTTTTTTTTTTACCGCTCTCTCATGTTGGTCTCTTTTTGAAGTGTCATTTCCTCGACGATTTTTGGATTTCCTCTTATGGCTTTGTTTCTGAAAAAAATAACACCTCGCCCCCCTTCCCGTTGAGGTCAAGTTCCTAGAGGTTAACTGAAGACTTTTTCTCTTTCTTTCGTTCCCCTTGGGGTGGCTCACCTTAGAGTTTTTCTACTGGTCTGGATCTCATCCTCACTTTTTTCTTTGGGGTCTTTCCCCCCTTTTACTTGCGAATCGGACCCATGGTGGCCTGGCCAACCCACTCGTCTTTTTTCTTCCATCTTCCTTCGGGTTCTTATCCCTTCGACTTCGGCCGCCGTAGTTGCACAATCTTCTATGTTTTAGGGATGCCTTTCCGAATTAAAACCTTTTACCTGGGTTTAGAGACCCCCCTCCTTTTTTTGAGGGTTGCCTTAGCGACTGCTTGCTTGTACCCTCACTGACCGGCATTCTCTGTTCTTTTCAGGCACTCTTTTTGGGGAATTTCGTTGTCTCCTTCTCTCGAGGCCCGCTAAGTGTTTACTTTCTCTTTCCTTGCTCTCCTCTTTACTGTAGATTATGTAAGTAAAAAAGGAATTTCCTTAACCTAGTTTTTATCCTCCCATTTTAAGACTGTTGATTGATCCCCCCCGTTCCTCCTCCTTTTCCCGGTCCTTTCACTTTGAATCTCAATCACAAAAGCGAGGCTCGTTCTCCCGCCTGGCCATTCACTTGGGTGCCCTCCTCCCCCCTTTCCAATGCCTTTATCTCCCGTTCTTCACTTTGAGCTACCGGGAAAGCGCCGTGATCGTCCGCGGAGTTTGAAGGGCGTTATCTCCTCTTGCCGACCTCTTTTTAGTTTCTTGCTCGAAGAGTTGATTTCCATTGTCCAACCTATCCCCTGATTCCCTTTTTTTTATCCCCGCAGGCCGTGGTCGTTTGAGGGAGCCACCCCTTCGCCTTAGCTCCTCGTTCAAAAGACTCTTACCCTTACCGCGTTATTTTTGATGACGGTTTCACCCGGTTGGTTGGCCACGCGCCCACAGATTTGAACTCCCCGCCCTTGCCTACGATATTCGCCCCGTTTCCCCCCTAAGTCAGATGTCCTTTGGTTTTTCCGGCAGCGATTTTTTACCCCCGTATTTCCAGAATTGGTGCGCATCGTAGACTTTCCTTCGTGTTCTTCTTTTTAAGTCACGGTTAACTCCTTCTTTTTGCACTATTCACCACGACCGCGTTCTGATGATGAGCTTCCCTCGGTAGTGGCGGTTTTTTATTTCTGGACTTCCTATTTCGAACGACGAAGTCCAATGCATGGCCTCGTTCGAAGCTTCACGGTGCTGTTTGTTCGCGCCCCCTGCCTTTTTTTTTTTCCTCCCTGAAGACCCTGACGAATGCACCCACTTTTTCAGTACTGCTCTATCTAAATGGGTCACTGGCCGTACGCTACCCACATGTGCGCCACTGCTAGGCCTGTTCCCGGAACTAAGACCCTTCCCTCCCTCCCTTTTTTCCCTTTGAAAGTGTCCTTTTCCTCAATCTTCTCCACCCCACCCTCCTTGGGCATCGGAGCTTTCCTTACATGCGATGGTAGCTCCCCCATGCCCATGGCCGTGTGGGCGATCGACGCCTGCAGTCTTTTGTCTTCCCACCGTTTCCCTTTCTTTTGACTTAACGGCAAATTTTCCTATCTCCCCCTTCCTGTTTTTCTCCCTTTTGTTCCCCAACTCGCCCCAATGCTGTTCTCCTAACAACCGTCTCCTGATCCCATGGCGTTTTCTCTTTATCCCGAAACCCCTTGGCTCCCACCTCCCTTCCTTTTCTTTGGGCAAAAGGTGTCTGACCTTGAGCCTCTCCTCCTGGTCTTCCATCGTGATCCTCTTCGCTCTCTTTTCCTCTGTTGTGTGTTTGAGATTTACTTCCGTCGAGATTGCAGAAACCCGTCGTGCTAACTGCACCATCCCCTCTATCTTTCCTCTATTTCTTTTAAAGTCAAAATCTCCCCCCCCCCCACCCCTTACCTAATTATGACGGATTTTTGTTATTTAGAAGGAAACCGCATTGTCTCTGGGTCAAACAGTAATGATAGTCTTGCGTTCCTTTCCTCCGCCAATTTCCCCTCTCTTTCCCCTCCTCCTCTTTTCAGTGTTCATACATGCCCACTCCTCTTTTTTAGAGCCAAATAGATTGGACCAGAGGAAAGCGCGATTTTTTCCTTTTTTTTTTGGCGCGGAACGATGTCTGTTTGGCCCACGTGCCCTTCCCCCACCCCCGTCTCTCTTACGGTCTTTTTTTTTCCCTTAGCCCGAAGTGGGAGTTACGTCCCCATTTTCTAGCTGACCTTTGTAGGAAAAGGAGAGTTCAGCCCTTCTTCCCCCTCGCCCACCTTTTTTTGAGTTATTCAATGAAGTCGAGAACTGGCGTTGCTCGCTCCTCTTTCCAGCCCCCTTTTCAGCCCTTTTTCCATTCATTGACGTCTTATTAGCTTCAATTCGAGTCAGTCATGCCAATTACGCTCACGAAGCTTTCCTCCGCGCTCCTTCTGCGCCCCGCTCGTTTGAATAGTGATTTTCGAATCCCCAGTGCTCACCCCGCGTTCCCGTTTTTATTCAGATTTTTCACGTTGAGTCCACCATCTGGTGATTCCCACCCCCCTCCCTCGCTGACCAGTCCATCTAGTTTTCATCCCTTTTTTTGAGAGCACCACCTGTTCTCGTTCCTGCCTTTTTTTCCCCCCCCCCCTTCCCTTTCCTTTTTTTCCCCAAGAATCTAGTTCAGATCCCTGGCGGTCTCGTTTTTCACTTGCTACCGAAATGAGGTTGAGTCCGAACTCCCCTTGCCGTTCTTGAGGCGATCCGCAGATGCCACGCCTCTTCCCCCAAGTCCCCAGAAACTTCTTCTTCCACATGTTAGCTGATAACCTGCACCCCTCCCTCCCGGCCACAAGAGATAACGGCGACGAACCCCAGTTCGATTTTTTAACAGTATCAGAATTTTTTTTTTTTTGATCTGAGCATTTTACACTTGGCTTTTATTGCCGCCTTTTTTTCTCTAACTTCTTTTTCTTCCTCTTTATTTTTTTGAAAAGGTTGACTTTCCTTTGCCGTTCCTTATAGTCCTCTTACACTGCACTAGGCACACGCTGCCTGGCAGAACGTGCGGATGCGTTCCGGCAGAAACTTTTACCCCCAGTCCCTCTCCTCTAAAGAAAGACGTTGAAACGCCTCTCCCCCCCGGTAGGACGACCCCCTTTTACATTCGACCTAATCAACTTTTTTTTCTGTGCCCTCACCTTCCCCTCTCTTTCCCCTTGTTTGTTCGTTGCGCGGCCTCCCCCCCCCTGCCACCGAGCATTTTTTATTGTACCCCATAGTTTTTCCACTTCGAGAATAATCGCAGTTGCCATTGTTTCCCTCCAACAAGTCTTTCCCTCCGCTAGCTCATCCTTTTAAGCTCGGCTACTCCCCCCAAAGGTCCGATTTTTTTTTAGTACCTCTCCCCCACTGGCCGTTATTACTTTTCGTTTTACATGAAATCCCAGCCACCACGTTTCTCCCTTCCTTTCCCAACCTAAAATGCGACCCTCCTTCCCCGAGGCTGTAAGTTAGTGCAAGATTCCGCTGCGCCGTCCCCTCCTTTGCCCTACTCAGATTTTGGTGCTACTCTCGAGGTCCGCCGCTTTTTCGCTAGCCTTTTTTCACTTTTCTCATAACTTTTGATGAGGCTCCTTTTGACTTTAAAGTGAACCATCGCCCATCGGAGATTTTTTTTTTTCCCAGAACTACACCATCGCACCCATGCTCCTCCCTTCGTTCGTACGTCCCCTGAAACGCCAGTTCGCTCTTTCCTTTTTCTTCCTCCGATTTTTCTTTCCTTTTTTTCCCCCACCTTTTTGAGGAGCGCGTCAACTTGAATCGCGGTCCCCCGGACCCTGATTCCTCCCGGGTTCTCGTACATCCCTGCGCGTTGTTCGTCCCACGCCCGGTTTCTCCCCTCTTAAATGCAAAAAGTTCTCCCTTTTCGCCATTGAGCCAAGTGCGTGTAGCCCCTCGCGCTCCCCCTGTTTTTTTTTCATGTAGGACCCCCCCCTTAGACCCTTCTTTCAGCATAATATAGGCCACTTGCTAGGGACTGCATGACCCTTCTCTGTAGAAAGAGCGACGTCCTTTAGTGAGCAAATATTTTCGCTTCGACTTAACCAAATTTTTTACCCACGATTTCATCTACACCCTTCCGACCAGAAGTTCTCGGCCCTTCCGACAAGTTTAACCGCGGGTTAGGAGAGTTTTTTTTTTTCGTAACCTCCCCCTTCCTCACTAATAGGTGGTTCCCCGTTTAGGTATTTCCCCCGTCTCCCCCAATAGCAATCAAGGAGACAGATTTTTTTTCCTACTCCTTCGCGGTGCTTAAAGGTTTTTTTCCCTGCTTTTTTTTCCCCCCTTAACGTAAAGTGTTAAATTGAGTCCTCCCCCTGGAGTTATGGCCGTCCCCCCCCACCTTAGTTGCTCCTCGGACCTTTTCCCGCCAAACGATCTTTTTCCGGATTACCTTTTTCCCTCTGATGTTCCGAGAGTTTGATCAAATTTCTCTGTTCCTTTTTTGTTTTGAGAGAGATGAAGTCCCCCTTGGCAAAGATCTCAGCCATCCTTATCTTTGTTTCTCGGATCGCGCGGATGTTTGGGTTTTTGCAGACCCCTCCTGGTGCTCGCAGAAACGAAGCCGGCGGGGTCCTTTCTTTTTGGCCAATGGCCTGATTTTTCAAGCCTTGGCAAATGACACGCTCCGTAGGTCATTGCGGCCGACCCCTCCCAAATTCCGGTTTATCTGACCCCCTTTCTGTTTTCCCCGCGCTTGTTCTACTGGCTAAACGGGTCGCAACCCTTTTTCGTCTTTTTCCCTCTTCCGTTTCTTCACCCCTCCCCACCAGAACCTTCTTTTTTCCACAAATTGCGCCCGATTTGGCGATCTTTTCTTCTGTCTTGATTGGCGTAAAACTTGCGGAAGTCCATATCTCCTTATTTTCTCCCCCCCCCGACCCCATTCCATTCTTAGCTTTTCCCACTTATTCTGACTTTGATTCAATCCCCCCTATGACGAAGCAGAGGAGTCGCTTTGAATGGCCCCCCCCTCCACCGCCTTGAACCCGGCACGTCTCGTCCGCTGTGCGCGACGAGGGGACAGCTGAGTCTACTTTACGCGCCTTCTCGGCTTGGCTACCCCCTTTTTTCATTTCCCCACGTGATAGACATCGTCCCTTTCCCTCTCCGTTCCTCAAAGGAGGAAATCCTTCGTGTTCCTTTGCCCCCGCTTCCGAGACGTTCGTTGAACAACTTATCCCCCTTTCTCTCTAATGTGACCCAGCGACGTCCCGCTTGTTCTTTTGGCCGTTCTCCTACGTCTCTCCTGTTTAGACGATTTTGACATCTGTGCCCCGGTCCTGGGTCGATCTCCGATGGCTGGCCAGTAGGACTGAGGTACCTCCCTCCTTTTCACACCCCCTCTTTTGTACTCGTGTTTTCTTGACCCATGCTCGCGTTCCGCCCCTTCTAGCTGGACTTCGAGCTGGTTCCCCCTCCTCAATTCGTTGCAAAGAACCAGAGTTTTCTGCCCCATCCTTTACTCTCCTGTCCTCCTAGAGTGGAGTTAAATGAGGAGCTCCTTTTTTTCTTTTTTTGGCTTGGTACGGGCGACTTCCCGGTGGCTGTCGAGCGGAATTTCGTTTATCACGCCTACTTCCCATGGTGGTTCCCCCTCCCACAACCCCTTACGGTGGAGTAGAAGATCTCCATTTGAGAGATATCCCGATGCTTTGCGAAACGCTGTTGTCTTTTCACTTGCACATTCGATGGAGTTTCTTTCCTTTTTTCCCCCCCTCTTCCCGGCGAAGACCCCTTAGGTGCGCTGGGCCTGTTTTTTTTTCGCCTTTTTCTCCCTGATTTCCGGACCTTCTATGTCTTCATTTTCTGGTGGGACTTCGTGATATGATGTCATTCCTCCTCTTATTAAAAAGGCGTTATCGGGCCAAGTTAGTCTCTCTTTCTTCTTTTCTGTCCTTTTACGCCGATCCCCTTTTGGAATTTTCCTCCTTTCCCCCCTACTAGTTCGTCCTGCGTTTTTTTTATAGGCAAAGTTCCGAAGATTTATTAAACTTCCCTGATATCGAAGAAAAATCTTACTCCTTTCCCTCACCTTTTTTGGAGGTCCGCACCCTTTTCGGATTTTCTCTCACGTTCTGGATCCCCTTTCGCGCCCTTTTTTTTTTTTTCTGGGTTTTGAAGTCTTGACTCTTTGTCTGTCGGGAGTTGCCGGCAAGTACGCTTGCCGAAGGGTTTTTCCTTTTTTGCATCTGTTGTCCTTTGAATTCCCTCATAGTAGGTGTTGGCATCCAGCAACGTTCCCTTTTGCGGTGAGGGCGTTTTAAGTCCCTTTTCTTTCTCCCCTATCCCCCCTTTTGACACGGACGGGACAATAGACTTTTATCCGCGATCCTTCCGTTTTTACCGAATGGCCAAGGTACATACCGCCGTGCTATCGAATACCCTGATGTCGACGTCGAGGGACCTGGGTCCTCTCTTAGAGTTTTATTTTTTTCCCATAAACCATCTTTCTAAAGTGCTTGCTCTAATCGTTCTTTCGATGCTGCCATTCTCTTCTCGTAGTTTCTTTCACGGCTCTCCCTGCAAATTTTTCCCCACTTTCCTCTCTCTGTCCTCCTGACCGATCGCGTAACAGTGTGGATTCCATTGGCCATTTTTTCATCGATTTCGAACGACGAAGTCCTTGATTATGGCTTGGCTAAGATTAGCTCACGATTGAGATTTTCTTTCTTTTTTCTGCTCACCTCTTCCCGACCCGACTTTTTAAACCTGTTTCGCCTCAGGCCTTCTCTCTTCCTGTAACTTGTACTCCCCTGTTCGTAAGGAGCTGCCCACTGCGGCTGGCTAAATAGTCCCCCCCTCAGAATTGTCACGTAGTTTCTTTTTTCGTGTGACCATGCTTTTTCTTCCCTCTAAAGCGCGCAAAAGAGTTCAACCCCATTTCTTTCCCCTGCTTTCATGGAGATTGGCAGTCAATGAACTGAGTTTTTTCTAAGTCCCCCCTTTGCGTTCTATTTCTGTATTCCCTATTTGAGGTTTCGGATCGCAATTCCAACCGGCAATCCCGTGCTTTCTCTCCTTTAATGTTATTCCGGGTCCCAACTCCCCCCCTCCCTTCCTCTCATAAATTCCCCACCCACTCCGTTCATCTTCCATTTTTTTGCGGCCCTTTTTTCCTCTCCACGAACCGGTGCTCCCTGTACTTTCCCTTGATTTCTTGGGACAGGTTGAGGCAATTTTTAGATCAACCTAAGTGCTCTGACGTCCGCATTCTCTCTTTCTCTCTTTTGTTATTGCCTTTCCCTTTTTTTTGACTCTTTGACCCCCCCGATTTCGTCCTCTCTTAAGTTTCGAGAACCTGGCGTCTCACCCTTTCCCGCGCACACGCCCCTTCTCCTGCAAGGAGTTGATACCCCAAGTCCTATTCCTTGCCGCCCCACAATGTGAATTCATGTTGAGGCGTGTGATTGGAACCCTTTGGTCTTTTTTTCCCCCCCTTCCCACCTTCAGGGCGATAGCCCCTCCACTTCCTTGTTAGTTAACTGGCGAGCGGAAACCTTGCTCTTGGACGACCCCCTTTCCCATACGACGTAAGATGTTGTCTGTTGAACCCCCGCCCTCTTGCCCTGTGGAAGCTCAACGACATGAATGAAGCTCCCCTCCTCCTTTCATGAAGGTTTGGGTAGTGATTGCGTTCTATTGGCACACGTGCCGTCCCCCCCCCCGTCGAGGGAAGTATTTTTGACCTTTAAGCCAGGCTCGCAGTGGTTAGCGTTACACATGGATAGCGGAACAGAGTGAAGATTGTTTTTTTCTTCCCCAGTTTTTCCCCGTGTAAGTCCTTCAATTGAATTTCCTTCTCTTTAGAAACTAGGCAAGTTTGCGCTCCAAGGTACTGCCCCCGAGTGACTTGGACCATGGCTTTCCGTCTTCGGTTTCAATCCTTCTCTTCCTCACTTTTGAAAATCCCTGACCTAAATCAAGAGTTTGACTTCTCCGATTCCCCCCCTTTGCGAGAACGCTGTCCTCGTTTTTTCTTCACTGACGGAATCCTTTCATTCCCGGAACCATCACTCCTTTGCAGACTGCAGCCCGCATATCCTTTTATTTTCCCCAAAAAGCCCCATATGAACCCCCCAGTCCATCCTCCCTTTTTTTCCATCGCGCGACGGCGTTCTTTTTTCCCTGTTCATGGGGGGGGCAAAACACCCTGAATCCATCCCTCTCTTTGACCTTCCTATCGTTTTCCTAGGACTTTGATAAGTGGGACTTCAAGTTCTCCTTTTGCGGCCCGTCCCCAAGTGATTTCTCCTGCGCATCGGGCCAGAAAATAAAAGCTATCCCCCCTTTCCCCTTCCCCCCTCTGTCCGCGTACAGTTTGAAAATTCACAGCCCCACCCTCTCACTTCCCCCTCCTTCCGAAACAGTTCCCCGATCCCAAGTGAACAGACGTGATATCGACAGCGGGCGGCTTGCATAGGCCTCCGTCGATCCCCCTTTCTTCTTTTTTTATGTCCTCTCTTCCCCCTTTTAAAATCGGCGGCACGTCATCGGCTCCACGCTGTCCCTTTTCACCGTATTAACCCGCTGCTGGCCCCGAAATGATACTTTTACTTCCCCTCCCCCTCCCCCCCCTCCTCTAAGGCCCGGGCCCTCGTCCCGGAAACACTAGCCCGGCCATCAGACCAAGGAATTCCTTTCCTCCTTCCGCCACCATCTCTAACTTTTGAAGAGTTGCCCGGAGCCCTGGCTCTCCAAAAGACGCCCCATGAAATTTCTCCTTCAGGGCCAAACTTTATAACTTCCCCCCCCTGACCTTTCCCTTTTTCCCTAAACCGAGTTACGCCCCCAAACAGAGTCCTCCGCCGCTCCTAGGATACCACCCCCCACAGTCTTTTTTGTGGTTCCGTCACACCAGGTGGACGAGTTCTTCCCCCCCTTTTTTTTTTTTCCCTTTCCAGCTACGCCTCCAATTTTTTTTCCCCCCAGTTCCAGCCCGCCCCAACCTCTCAAATGTTGCAAGCGGGAACGCCTCGTCTCCAAAGTCCTTCGGATCTCTTACTCCCTCCTCCTACCCCGTGTAATGTTTTTTTGCCCGATATTGTCGAAGCTGTTGATAACAGACTAGAAGGCCTCCTAGGCTCGCTCTGCCTTATTGTTAACATGAAAGGCCATTTCGGAGGCGAGACAATAATCTTACTGTGACAAACCCCAGCGCACATCGTCCCTCCATAGAACCCCTTTCCCAACACATCTTAACAAACGCAGGTTCGTCCTTTCCCGCACCCCCAACCACCAGAGAAAGTAGTCGCTGTTTTATTGTATAACGATGATTCCCCGTTTTCATAGCGCTCCAGTGTGAACAGGTAAGGGCAGAGGGAGGCACACGGCAACTCCGAGATGTACCTGGGGGACCATTGGGTATAATGTCGCAGAGGTCGATCCGGATAGCGCCTTCATGGGACAACGTCTGACTGAACAAGCAGGATAGTAACCGTATGCCCCTTCGACCTTTTTTCGTCCTCAGAGACCTGCTCGACTGCTTTGCTTAATTGAACCAGAGGATTTCAACAGTTATCCTCCCCCCCTTCAGTATAATACTACCGGCCTCGGCCTGATGTATGAAGACCCGGCTGCATTAGGTTTAATTTTGTAGACCGGCATTGATTTTGTAGTGACCCAAAAGTGCTTTGCACTTTGACCGCCCCTCCCCCCCCGTTTACCCACCGTTCCCCCTTTCTCCCTGACATCCTGTTCAAAGAAGGTAGATGGGAATGTTTGTCTTTCCCCCCCTCCACGAATTCGCTCTCAAGTTAAATAAAAGATTTAAGATAGGCGACTCTAACTCGCTTCATGAGACCCAAGCCCAGGGTGGTACCACTTACGGCAAACGCCCCAGGTCTCATCGCGCAAAAAAAGCCTCTTACAACAATCCGAATTCGGGCACGCAGCCACCTTACTAGTCTGAGAGAAGAACCAGGTTTTGCGTAGGAGTAAAACGTTGTTCATAGTTTTTAAAATATCAAGGAAGTCCCCTTTCCCAATACAGTGAGCCCCCCCTCCAAACTTTGCTTACGGAGAAACTATTGCCTTTGTCAAAAAAGGAAGACCCTCTCACATCGACGATGTATTTATAAGATGAAAAAATGATCCCCAGACAGAGCCTTCTTTCCCATTCCTTCAGTCATTTTTCCTCCTCCTCACTCTGGGGCGGTTCCCCAGGCTTTTTTTAGACGTAGATGGCTCCTGAGTCTTTTACCCTCAGTCCTCTCTCTTGCCTCACTCGCGAAAACGTTCATGAGCACCTCACACGTCGATTTTTAGCCAGACTGTACGGTAGACGGGAACGGTCGCGCCACTACGACCCTGACCTAGAAGCCATTGACTCTTCAGTCGTAGAAGCTGGACAGGCCCGGCCTGGGAGCGGTCTGCCCAGTCACCTCGTACACTCCCTTCAACGCCCACAGGTTTTCAGTCTGCTAGAGAGACAAACAAGCAACCCTCGTTCTTACGCAAGCTCGTACACCTTCATTGACAGGCCGAATCTTTGCCCATTTCTCCCACGCCTTGATACAACAGGAACCCGCCCCTTTCCCCTCAGAGAACGGACCGGGGTACTCAATATGTTATCATTTTCCCCCCTCTTTTTCGGAGGTTGTGGTGACCTTTCGCCCAATCTTCTGCGCACTAGACTTCCGCTCCGTGAAATTTTGCAACCCATGCGTGTTGACCCACCTTGGCGATCCCTGCAGACGATCTTTTTTTTCCCCTCGCGGTGGGGACATGCACCACTGTGGAACCAAGTACAGTTCTTGTCATCAGACTGATGTGGCTCAAATGTACCCCCATTCAGTTCATCCTTGACATCATTCCTTTCCCGTTATCCGGTTTGAAGTCTAACAGTATCCTTTCCCATCCTATGTACCGTTCTTCGTAGAAGGCTGTTCCCTGTAAGTTGGTTCGTCAGGTCTCCAAGACTCATCTTTGTGGCAAAACGTCAAATTGGCTCAGGCGAGCAGAGGGGTTCTTTCCTCTGTATCACTGTCTACCGGTTCTCGAGCATGACTCCCCCAGCTTGTTCCCCGCGCGAGGATGTCCTCTCGGTTTCGAACTCCAGCATCTAAGGAAGAGTTCCAACACGCGGGCACTTCCGTGGTCCCTTGGGAACAAGTCCTTGCACCTAACCAGAATTACTATTACAACTTCGATCGCCGGATGCGTGGTCAGCCTTGACCAAAAGCCTCCCCTGCAGAGATGTTCCCCTTTTCCGTACCGACAAGTCTCGCATGGGTTAGAGCCTTCACCTCCAACCCACACCCGCCCCTTAGGGTTTTCCCCCTCTCGCCGTGGCAACCCCCGGAGTTTTGTCCCTCTCTACGTTGGTTGATAGGGACTCTTTCTGCTAAGAGAACCCTGTATGGCAGCTCTTCCCGTCTCCTGTGCGGTGGCGCGCGCAATCAATCCCCGGGTATTATCTCTTTAGGGGTCCTTTCTCCTCTCCTAATTCGGCTGTAATAGCCTCTAGTAATAACGGCCGTCTTCTCTAGTCCCACTGTATTGACGTGACAAAGAGGCGCCCCGGACTGAATTTTTTCCCCTACTCTGTGATTAGGCACCATCAGTCCCCCCAACTCTCACATGGACAGCGTGTGATGGCTCATCTGAAGGACGGACGCCTTTTCTTTTCGCTTAGAATGGTCCCTGTGGCGCAATTTTTAGCGCGCTGTCGAAAGTCCCTTTATGGCGGCTCGATTTTAAAAGTTTTTTTTGAAAGACAATAAAACCCCACTACGGAGATTGACCCGTTTCTTTTCCCCCCCCAACTCGAGTTGCGGGGAGTAGAAGAGGCTCGCCCAGCGAAGGTCTCTGATATTTGAACGAGTCTTTTCTTAGGACTACCTGTGGTAGTTGAACTAAGGGAAACAAATTGATGGCCTCCTCTTAATTCCTATTTTTAAAAAAATGATTGTGTATCTTCACATTTTGATTTTTCTGAGCGTCCTTTTTGCTCGCTGTACTGACCAGTATACCCTCACCATGGACAGGCTAGTGATGTTAGGCATTGGGACTTAGGAATTCTGGTTCCCTTAACTATGTCGGACTGAACTGAAGAATTACGGCGTTTCCGAGGGCATGATCACTTTCTTGGTTAAGTCGGTTTTAGATTTGCAGAGGATCCAGAGACCTCGTTTGGGATTTTTCCCGTTCGTCAGCGTGTGTTTCAATCGGCATCATTTTCTTAGTGTGCGCTGTCTTGTAAATGATTCTTCCCGACCCAAGAGGGGTCATTTCTGAAAGCGTAAACCGCGGCCAGCACTCGTTTTCCCCTCGATCAAGTTGTACCGAGCGAACTGGGGCGGAAGATCCGTTTCGCCCGCTTGGTCTAATTGGCAGGCCCTCTTGCTAACATCGGGTAAAGAGCCCGAAGCGGCTTTTCGCTTTGTGGAGCATGTTTGTGAATGGACGCTTCTGTGGGACAGCAATCAAGGCAGTGGTGAGTGTTTGAAACCTCGCATCGTTAGCCCCCCCACTCAAGGTCTCTTTCTTCCGCGCGACAATCTCTTTGGTTCTGGATGCGTGTCAGGGAATTTTTTGCCGACATTTTGCACCAGATGTGGAAATACGCAGCCTCTCGATATCGCCCTAAGTCATTTTTCTGGTTCCGAGGCCAAAGCTGTTGTTACCGCACCAGATGTGCTAAGAGTGCGAGATCGTCGGGTATGAATTAATGTCGTATGTTTTCAGCCCGTCATAATGCGTTTTGACTCCCCCCTCTTTTACCGAGTTTTTATAGAATGAAGGGAGAGAGAAGAGCCGGTCTTTTTTCCCCATTTGGAGAATATCTTAGTTGTCAGAAGACGAAGAATCCATGTTCTCTGCTGAAGCTCGAGGTGCCGGGAAACTTTCAGCGCCCGTGCCTCGGTTGATGTTTTTCTCAAGAATTTTTTCCCTTTACCTCCGAAAACCTTGAGACTAACTTTATTTCTCTCTATGTTTTATTTAACTGTTTCCCTATCGGTACTCTTGCCACTTCTTTGAAACGGAAAACTCCCCTAAAGATTAGGAGTTCCAGTGTTGAATATCCCCCCCGCTAACCAAGACATTGTCATCGGCTCATTTATTTAATCGGAGCTTTTTTTAGAGCACTCCCTTCCCCCATTGAGAAGAATTGTTTAGTAATGTACAGGACTTTCATTACTGATGTCTCTAGGTCTTAGGTGTGTAGATCCCCATCGCCACTCTCAGAACACACCTCCTCGAAGGATCACCCGTCAGGCCGAAACGCCCCCGACCCTATCTTCCCCTCCTTCACCCCCCATCACACTCCACTTTCCCCGCGCTACGCTGCGCCCTACACAGGACTAACTGGATTAACACTACCCGGACAAAGTCGTGGCTAATACTTGTAGGAAGGCTCTAAACTTTTCCCCCCCCCGCTTACTCGAACCGGTTTGGGTGCCAGTATGGATCCACTCGACCTCCTCCTGATCCTGGCACTGCAACAACCAAAATCAACCGAGACCAACACGAACATCGGCTCTTGCCAACATCACCAACTCCTCTCATAAAACGCAAAGCACCCCCTCTCCACAAAACCACCCCCTCACCCCGTTACACCTCCCCCATATCTTGATCGTCCCAACCCCTACCGCGGGGGGGGTGACGTCGTTCTTCACCCTCCGATTTTTCTCCGCTTCTCTGGTTGCCACTATCGGACAAATATGCCGCTCGGCCCGTCAGGAGATTGAAACCCGTCAAGCTTCACCTTGATGCTCCCAAGAACCACCCAACACCCCCCCCCCACCCCCCCCCCCCACCCTCCACACACACCCCCCCCCCCCCACCCATCCAACCCCCACCCCAAAACCCCAAAATGAAGGGCAGTTGAGCTATGATCCGCATCCCGAAATGGCTCTGAAGCGTTTCCCCTTTTTCCCCTGGGATCGTAATCCCGCCAGTCTTCCCCGGAACTTGAAAGTAAATCGCGGAAAGACTTTTTCCTTCGAGTTTTAACACATCCCCAGGGTGGCGCCTGGTTTTTCAAGTGTGGATGCCGTCCTAAAGTGGAGCTCAGCCTTAAACTCGCCCCCCCGCGACAAAGTTGATGACAACTGCGTGCCTCCACCACTTCTGGTCTTTTTTTCCCGCCATAATAGTTAAACGGGTTGATCCCACCGATAAGCCCCTTTCGCCACCCACAAATTGTTAATCTCATGACGTCTTTTTCGTCTTTAGTGATTTAGAGAACCGCATCTTAGATGGCCCATTTCAGGCCACCAGAAGGAAGTATCGCCCCCCGCAAAGAGATGTGCCGTTTAGCGGTCAACTCGAAGCTCCAGGACGAACTAAATCTATTTTTTGGTGTGGAATGTTGACAGTCGATCTTACAGCTGATGCAGGAGAATCTTGGATAGCGACCATTGGGAGGGAGACCCAGTTAGAGCAAAAAACCACACAACACCCCCCGCAACTCCACCCCCCCGCCAAACCCCACAACCCCCCCCGACCACCCCCCCCCCCCCAACAACCACCCAACAAGCCACCCCCAACCCCCCCCCCCCCCCCCCCCCCCCCCCCCCCCCCCCCCCCCCCCCCCCCCTTGACGTGACACCCGTTACACCCTGCCGCCTATTTCCGGGTTCTGGCGGGCTGATGAGACGAGGTCCTGTCCGCAGTCCTTAATACCATAATAGGGATTCCTACAGACGACCTTCTTGTTTGAGCCCTGTAGGGAGTTTGTTTTACATCATCCTCTGCATGTTGGCTTTTCTGATACAACTAGCGGACCTTTTCAGTTGAGCGCTTTCTTTTTCGTCAAAGGTTACAAGGCGTAAGCGTATTCATTCATTTCTTCTCAAGCACATGGCACAGTGGCGCCGAAGAGCTTTACTCCGCGCTGAATGCTCTCAGACATTGCTTTTTCCCGTCTTCGTCGATTCTGAATCACTTCGAAAGAATGGCCAAACGCTCCCGCCGAGAGTCTACGTTCTCTTTGAGAACCGGAGTCAGATTTTTCATAGTGAAATCCCCCATGGTCCCTGACAACCCGATACCTGTCCGAGATCGTCGAATACGATTTTGCCCTCGCACGCATTCCCATACTGTGTTTATAAGTCACGCCTGTGAACAACAAGTAATCGAAGTCGTCTTTTCCGAGTTATCCGATGTCTGGCACATTCGTCTTTTCCATTCTGTGCCCCTCCAGTCCCCCACAACACATATGCACATTACACACGTTTTTCCTTTTTCGTAATAGGCGATTTTGTTGATTTCATCCCTTAGAAGGTGGGGGATGTACGACGCCCATGCAGTGTCCCGATACCGGAAATGCCCAACACTTTCTTTTTTTCTCTCCCCCACGTCGCCCCATCTTTCAGGACTGAGATTTAATAAAGCCCCTCCTGACAAATCGCTCCGTCGACCGAACCCCCTTTTCCTCGAAAATTCCCAACTGATCGCCGATTTTGCTTTTTCCGCCGGGGAACTAAGAAGATATCTTTTTTTCCGTCGTATCTCCACGTTCTTTTGGGTTTTGGCGCACTCTTCCCGAATTGCGGTTGGGACCAGCTGTCCGAAAGAAGGATGGCACAAGGTATTGCATGGCAGAAACGGTGAATATAGGAGGTTGTGCAGTTTCCAGAAAATGCCTTCCCTTGCGCAGGCACGACGCACTGCCAAATCCTTCCTTCCCCCCTTTCGGGCCCCGTCCGCGCAGGCATTTCCCCGCCTTCCCGGGCTATAAGAAATACTCTCAATGGCTTCTCGGTCAGCTTCCCTCTTCCGAGCACAGAGCCCCCCCCCCTCTTCAATTCTCGCACCAACGTGGTTCACATTCAGAAGGCTCTCAGAATGAGTGTTCTGGCAAACGACCACAGCGTTCCGAACTCCCCGCCGCGGATCTCGGTCCCCACCGTCCCTCTTTTTTTTTTTAATCCCTCTCCATGGCCGGATGGATCAGCAACAGTTTTTAAATTCCGCTCCGCCACCTGGCGTCTCGCCCGTACCGCCGCCCTCGAAATCGAAAGCCCCGCTCCCTCGACCCCAAAGGGTTGGGGGGTGTGGTTTGGTCCCGATAGTTTGCGACCCTTTTCCCCTTTTTCCCTCCTGATTGTCGCAGCATGTTGTAGACGAAGGCCAGCCCTTTCGTCTTCGCGAGCATTTCCGTATCGCCCAGGACTGGACGAGTCTGAGCGCCTTCACCCAGATCCCCCCCCTCGGGATTTTTTATCTCCTTCTCCCTGTGCACAAATCGCGTCACCCATGACCTGAACGTCGTTTTTTTTTGGTTTATCGACTTCCTGAACCCCACCCCATAGACTGTTAGTTATTCCCACTTTCTGCGCTCGCTCTCCCTTTCCCCTCTCGCATGACCTGCGTTCCGTGGAACTTCTTGAGGCAACCGACCCTATGTCTCCGGTTTTCCCCCCGTGATCCGATTGCGCGTCGTCATGTTTCCCCTTAATAGCTTTAGCCAAGTCGGATGTTCCATTACCATTGAACAGATGTAGATAGCTTTCTTTTCCTTGCGTGCTTTAAATTGAATCTATTTTATTTTGTAGGACCTGATCGTGACGCGAGCCAGACCCCTTCCCGACAGGCCTAGAGGTCCTGCACGTCATTCCGTGCTCATGATTTCCTCCTGTGAAGGCTGGTTTTTTTTTCCTTTTTTTTGGCGCTCGACACTTAAACCTGTAAAGCCCCCATTTCCCCCGTGTTCCGCCCGAAAAGACTCTTCTGCACAAAGTGATAGGGAGAAATTTGTTTCAAGGACACGCATTTCTATTTTTTTTCCCTGAGGAAGGAACGACCGGTACCCCCTCCCCCCTGTTTGTAAATTTGAAGTAGGTACAACAGAGCGACATAGGAAATGTTCCAGTCCAGATTGTGTCGCCCCTCCCCCGCCTATGAGGATTTTTAAAGTAATTTTTTCCCAGGCGGGTACGTTCATCGTTTTACTCCTTGAGAACGCCGTTTTATTCCCCCGCTCCACCCCGCCGTTGCTCCGCAGCCGGCAGCAAAGATCCTTTCTTCGCTTTTTCTCCTGTGACAAGATCAGTGTTATTCTCGCTTTTTGCCTTCATATCTGTCTTCACTCAATAATAAGTTGTTGAGTGTTGAAGAGATGTCCTGGATCAACCTCTAGAAACGGATTGTTTCCGCTTCCTACAGGCCTTCCTTTTTTTTCCTTGCGGTGGAGTCTGCGGTGCCCCACGTCCGGCGGTGCGCGAAGCACGTGATGGCTCCCTTCAGGCACTTAAGCTTGCCCCTTTGTCGACACCCTTTATTGTACTCCTACAGAGCGCATGGCTTTCGAAAAGCACAATCGGTTTAAGTACTTGCGCCGTCGGGGCCCCCCTTCGCTGAACCGTGCGCCAAACGATTTCGGCATCTGTAATGGGTCTTCGTGCCTGCCTCGGTCCCCTCCTTTAAAGACCAGACACATATTGTTGCCTCCCCCTTGATCTTTCGGGATTTTGAAGATCAGTGCTGTTTCCAACTTGCGTCTGAAAGTTGGCGCCTCCTCGCAAGCCATCACCTTTCCCCCCATCTCGCTCGTGAAACTATGCGTCCCGGATGCCGTGCAGTCCCTAGGCCGATGTGCCGTGACCTTTCCTTCGGCGTTTGACTGTTCTCATATCCCCTCGCATAAACATTAACCGAGCCCTTCCTTCGCGTCGGGAAGACTATAAAGGCGTACGGTATTACGCCGCCGGGTTATCCAGATTGGTCGCTCGGCATGGAGTGATCGAACCTCCCCCCCTTCGGGACGCAACCGGTGACCCTGGCGTGTCGTTGTTCATTCCAGATTCCCGGGAACGACCTTCCTCTCTCGGAAAAAGTTGACGCGCATTTTCCCTTTCCCTTCCTCCCTGGCTCTTGTGTTTCCCGGGTTTCATATAACGACGTTCTATTACGCATTGTTCTGATGTGTTGCCCGTTCTGGAGCTACCGATTCCGCGGAGAGTGGGTTCTAAAGACATAGCGGCCCCTTTTACGGTGGCGGGGTGTGAGTCACCCCTTTCCTTTCACCGAATGTCATTGACGTCAATGTCTTTTTCTCTTTTTTTCTCCGCTGGTGCCTCGGGTGTAGATGTAGCACCCAGCTTGACCGCTAGAAAAATGGAAAAAGAGTTCCCTTCGCCCCTGCGGTCTAAGCTACTTTCCGTTAAGGCCCTTTTTCGTTTTGTGGCCTTCTGTAGGGCGAATCTCGGTGTGGGCGGAGCGGAATTCCGGTTACTGAAGACTCCCCCCCTTATGGTGGTGTCCTCTTTCCCCCAAACGGGATTCAGCCTTGCTGCGTCTGTATTCCTTCTCTTCCCTCTTTGATAGTTAACCTCTTATTCGATGGAGGACTTAGGATTTTTACAACCTTTTCCTTTTTTTCCGCTCCCCATTTAATTTTTTCGCTTGGGTTTCTCTCTTCCTTTCGACCGAAACCCCCCCCCATTCTCTTTGATTTTCACTATGTCGCGGGGGAATTGTAGCATGTAGCGCTAAGGCCGACGCGGCATTAAGTTTTTTTCCCTCTGGACGTGGTGCTCATCCTCCAGGTGTCCGATTTTTTGTCCTTACCACCGCCGAGATTCGTTTTGCAAGGAAAGAAGTTTGTTAGACTCTTCGTCAGCGTGGCTCCCTAGTTTGTTGCCGCCGATTCTACTCCCCTTTTTATTCTAGCCTCACCCCCAAGCTTCTTCCTCGAAGAGGCACGACCGTAATTTTCCATGCTTCTCCCCGTCATCTTGTATTCACTTTGATCATGGGTCGGTCGTAGAAGGCCGTGCGCGCTTGTCGCGGAGTTTGCCTGTAAGAGAGACATGTCCGAATTTTCTCTTTGTGAGCATTTTTTCGTCCTTTTCCTTTTCTGAGGAGCGGGCCACTTCTGGTTCGGTTCTTTTTTTTCTTTGACTTCGTAGAACCACAGTTCTCCAACGCGATGAACGCCTCCGGCCCCCCGATGTTCTGTGCTGCGGGCATTGGAAACTTTTTTTTCCACGTGCATGGTTTACCTATTCCCCGCCCCGTGGATCCCTATCCGATTGAGACGTCGCTTCTTAGAAGCGGAGTTCTGTTCCCCATCTCTGTTCGCAATTTTTGCGCGCATCGTTCGACTATCTTCCATTCTGATGATCGTAGTTTTCTCGTCAGGTATCCTTCGTCTCCCCTGCAAACGTATTTTTCTCCTCCCGTCTCTTCGAAGTCTCTTCTTCACCCCTTCGAGTTTAGTATTGGCCCCTCGACCGGCTTTATTGCTCCCCCTACGAATACCCTTATGCCATGGTCCTTTAGATTTTTCAACTGATTGAAGTCTTTGTGAGGTAGCCCCCCCTTCTCCCTTTCAGCCAAGAGCCGCATTCGGCGTCTCCCTTTTTTCCTTTAACGGGTCGCTATCCCTGTTTTTCCCCCTAGCGCACAAGCATTTTTTCACTTGAAACCCTTTCCACGTTCACTTGTCTTTCTTTTTTCCCTCCCCACTCGCAATCAGCGCCCCCCTCAAGTTGCCCCCTTCCCTTTTTCCGTGGTTTCTCTGCTCTCGATTGGAGCCGCAATCATGGGAAAGAGTGTGGAATCTAGATGTCCCATCTTGCGTTTTCCCCCTCTAGGGAAGGTTTTCTTCTTTAGGCTGGTCCACCCCCTCCTTTTTTCTCGCCAATGTATGAAGGGTCAAACCGCCCACTTGCTTACTCTTCCAGCACCAAAAAGCCGTCTAATATGACCATTGTGTGGGGCGGATTCGTCTTTCTTTCCCCTAACAGTTCGCAACCCTTTCTTTTTCGTCAATGGTGCGGACGTTGAGCGCTTTTTCGTCTAACTAATGCCCCTTTATTTTGTG
>Ga0179593_1599535_pt1 | contig 20744 bp, 22 predicted proteins | sample CZODoug2_1_08_16_FD_185931 | JGI IMG/M metagenome (GOLD analysis project Ga0179593, IMG submission 185931) | Vadose zone soil fungal communities from Angelo Coast Range Reserve, California, USA - CZODoug2_1_08_16fungal (PacBio error correction) | ecosystem: Environmental > Terrestrial > Soil >... | reverse complement strand
CTGGCATCGTTTTTCCTAAGATCCCTGGTTTTTTACTTTTTTTCCTTTTCCCTTTTCAAACTCCTCTCCCCGGTGCGGATCCCCAAGATCGAGCACTTCCACCCTTCCGAGGTTCTTTTCCGTTTTTGATGGGTCCGTTATTCTACTCTCACTGGTCATTCGACCTGTCGCTCCTCTTCCCGATTTTTCCCCTTCCTCTCACAACCCCCCTTTCTTTTGCCGACAAGGGAAGTTTTCCTGAGAAGAGCAGCTTGCTTATTGCATCCTCCTCTCTTTTTCTTTTCTGCTCTCCCAAAGTCCTTTTGCTTGGAATCCTTAGCGGTTCCAGTAATGGTCGGAGGAATGGCCTTGATGCTTTTTTTCCCCAAAGCCTGCCCCGCATTTACAGTTTTTTCAGAGTTTTTCCTCCGAAGACACCCCCATGGAAGAAGGGAAAATATTCCCCTCTATCTCTCGTCTTTTTTTTCCTCCCTTTCAATAATCCTGAACCAACTAGAGAAATTCACTTCCTAATCATGATTCTGCCTTGCTTTACGCACTCTTCCTTGCTTTTCTCCCGTTGCCTCTGAAGCCCCTCACACCCCTTCGCCCTTTTTCCTTTCTAGGATTCTTTCGATGGAAGAAGTAACTACGTCACACACTACGAGTTCTCGTAACCTTCTTTTTTCTTGATAGTAAACTCCCCCTTCGCAACCTTTGTCAATAAGCACTTGAGAGATGGTCATCTGTCCTGCGCCTTTTTCTTCTTTTTTTTTTCCTCCTGAAAAGTTAAGGCAGCCTTTGGGAGCCGAACGAATGATGCCGGTTCTCGTTTGCGATCTTTCTCTTTTTTCACTCTTACCTCTCGAGAACCCGAGTCCCCCGGATGGTGGACCCCTCATAATTTAGGTGACTACGAGATGATTACCCCCCCCACCCCCCCCCCCCCCCCCCCCCACCCCCCCCCCACCCCCCCCCCCCCCCCCCCCCCCCCCCCCCCCCCACCCCCCCCCCCCCCCCCCCCCCCCCCCCCCCCCCCCCCCCCCCCCCCCCCCCCCCCCCCCCCCCCCCCCCCCCCCCCCCCCCCCCCCCCCCCCCCCCCCCCCCCCCCCCCCCCCCCCCCCCCCCCCCCCCCCCCCCCCCCTGACCGATATTGTCCTCGGACTCTAACAGAGGACATGCTCGTTTTATTTTTTCCTCAAGGTGCCCTTTTGCAATTTTTTCTCAATATGATTTCACGCGAGAGATGCCCCTATGAACGTAGTCCCGAGCGGCCTCCGATCTTTTTTCCCTGGATGCTTTTTATACATTGAAGTGTCTCGAAGAAGGGACGTTTCCCTGACCCTTCGACATCCTTCCAGCCCCCCCTCTAAGACCAACAGCTTTCTTTTCACGGTTGTCGATACTTGCTCGAGCCGCATCCGGGTTCCCTTTTTTTTTCGTCAAGACCCCATGGCACTTTGCTTTCCTGCCGTAAACTCTGGTCCCCCTTATACTCTTCGATACGTCGTAGGTGTAAGGGATTGGAGTGTTCTTTCCTTCCTTTGCCCCTTTCCGGTCTCTGAGCGAGACCTTTTGTATTTCGTAATCCTGATTCCGAGCTACCCCCCCCCCCCCCCCCCCTACCCCCCCCCACAACATGCTTGTTTCCGCGTCCTTTTAGGGAAGCACCTTAGAGAGCCGCATTTCTCTGAAGTCCTCTCCTCTTTTTTTCTTGCTCGACGTCATCTCCAGGATTCGCTTTTTTAACTTTCAGAAGGCGCTCGTTTCTAGTTTCTTTTCCCCGCCGTGACTTCCCTTCCCCCTTTACATCCCGATTTTTTAGAGTAAGGCATGAAGGCTTTTGAAGTAGAGTTTTTTGTCACCCCCACCTTCCGATCTTTCCTTCTTTTTTCGATCTTCCTCCGCGCTCGATCTCTCCCGGAGAATCCGCCGAGATCTGAGTCTCCCCCTTTCGCCTTCTCGAGCGCTCTCGCGGGGCCTTCGATAGTCACCCTGGTAGTTCTGGAGGGACAAACCTCCCGGGGAGATTCTCTTCCCTTCAAGTCTTCTTCGGAATTTCACTCCTTTCGCTACCGTTCTTGTGCAGAATGGCAGACGGGCTGGTACCTCACCGCTTTTCTTCCCCCAAGTGGTCTATTCTCCTATGCCCTTGGAATGATAGACCGCCTCGCCTCTTTTTTTCCTCCTTTTTTCCTTCTTTTTCGCCCTTTCCCACATGGCCCCCCTCTTGCTCAGCTTCAATGCGGGAAGGAATCTCTTCCCTCCCAATCCTGATCCCCCTTTGTGGTTCATGTTTGTTCCCCTTCTCAGTTGTGTGCCCCAAAGTACAAAACGTGTCGGCGGTCTTTGCACGCTCCTTTCTCCATTTTCCTCTTGTCTCCATAATGTTTCCCCAGCCGCTCTTCCCACCACAGCGCAGCGGCGCGCCCCCGCCTTTTTTTAGTCCTTCAGCAGATTTCTTAAGCGACTTTTGCAGGTTAAGTTGTAATCATCGTGTAAGTAGACCTTCGGGTATCCTCCCCTTGTTTCCGTTTTTTTTTTTTTCACCCCTCTTCCCTCTCAACGCACATGTCGTTACTGCCGAAAATTAGAAACTTCCTCTCTGATTCCTTTTTTCCCCCAGTTTTGTCTTTTCTTCCCATTGCAGATGTATTTCCTTCCCCTTCGACTCCGACTGAACTCTTAACAGGATGACCTTGATTTTCTGAAAGCTCGTTCATCCCCACTTCCTTGCAGTTTTTTTCCTTCTGTCTCTCTGCCCTAGCGAGCAAAATCTCCTGCACGCCATTCTGTCATGAACATTTCTTGCCTCCCAACAGTCTCCCTTTCTTCTTTTCCACTGCAAAGCTCTTCGTTTGTGGTCCTGTTTTCGTACTCCCCCTTATCCCTTGTTACGTCCCTCCCTCCTGATCCCCCTCTCTCTCTTCTCAAGCCAGGACCCCCTGTACCTAAAAGACTCGTGAAACCTACACTCACCGAAGTTTCCCTTGGGTGGATTTCCCCTTCTTTCTCTCTAAGGCCCTTCGAACAGAATTTCAGTATTTTATGATCCTTCCGGTTGCGTTCACCTCCGGGACTTTTTCCTGCATTTCTTTTTTTTGAAATCGCTTTCACGCAGGGATTGTATTGTGATCTGCAGCCCACACTCCTGAAGTTCCAGTCCTCTTTTTTGAAGCGTCTATCCTACGGACATTTCTCCAGATGGAGTTTGCGAACCCTACTCTGAACACGTGTAAAGGTGGGGAGCTTCAGGAAAGTGCCCTTTTTTTCCCGACCTTCGGCGTGGTTCGTTTTTGCCCTGGTATGACATTCGGTCCAAGGCCAAGAGACTGTGTTGTCGCAACAGAGTGCTTTTTTCCTCCCCTGTCTCCCCATTTCCGTTTTTTTTACGTAGTAGGACATTCCAAAAGGGTTAAGTGATGTTGATTGTTTTTTTTTTTTCTCCCCCCCTTTGCTACTGTTCGCATTTTATTTATGAATTCCGTTTTCCAACACCAAATGGTCTTGATGTTAGAGATAGTCGGCTTTTCCACCAACCTTTCCTTTCCTCTTTCAGCCCCCTAGAGAACCAAGGATGGCTCACCCTCTATGAATAATGGTCCCCCCCCCCCCCGGTTCCCTTTTGTGGGTTTTTCCCCCCCCTAGCTTTTCTGACAGGTGACATCCAAGAGGAGCCATCACTTCGAGTCTTCCTTTTTTCCATTTCTGGCGTTTCTTGTGAGTTTATTTTTTATCGGACCCACCTTACCCCCGGTTGCCTTTGTAGGCTGTCTCTGAAGTCCTTAGGACAGTCTCTTAAGTGAGACCGTGTCCCCTTCTTTCCCGGTTTTTTTTTAGCACGGGTTACTCCCGCGGTTCGGGTTTTCTTCTTATCGGTGGTTGGTTTTTTCAACCACCCAACTCTCCCTTTCTCCATTTTGCAGTTTTGCCAAGCCGCAGCAAAGGTTCTGGCGTAAAGTCCTTACTGATGACAGACTTCTTTCAAACTTTTCCCCGTCCTCCTCCAAACGCATACCCTTTCCGCAATCCGATTATGCTATTGGTGTCCCTGCTTCGTCGCCTCAATTCTTCATATCTCCCGCCCTCCCTTTCAGGTCCGTTTTTCCCTCTATATTAACTGAAGCCTGTAGGTGTCTCTCGCTTCTCTTTTTTCGTAGTTCCCCCTCGTGCGAGGAGGGGCTCTGTAACTGAATCGGGACGATCGTACCTTTAAGTCTTCCCCCAGAGTGATCTCACCCATCTTCCCCCTCCTCCTCCACGTGTTTTTTTTTTCTCGAGATGTAACGATCCTCCTCCTCTTCGTTATCCTTCACACTCAGATTTGCCCTGATCCCGCCTTTAGCTATATATCTTGCGCTACGCAGCCATACCTGCGCTCGCCCCACCGTACCCCCTTCGTCTGCTCTCCCCTATCTTTACCTGTTTGAGAGGATAATCTTGACATTGCTTGATGTCTACCTGAAAAGTCCCCCTTACACCCAAGAGACTTTTCCCCTTTCCACCTTCTCTTCCCTATGACGTTTTTCTTTCATGGTGCTTCCCAAATATTGTTTTTAGCGGGTTTCTGTCTTGTTCATCCTTTTTCTCGTTACCCCCTTTAGAGGAGGAAGGTGCACTTTTTCATTTAGTTCTCGGCTGCGCAAAACACCAAAAATTTATTATCGGAGCTCCCTGGTGATGATTTCGCCCTGCCAGTTTACATATGACAATCCCTGTCCCCTTTTCCTTAAATTCCTTCATAGCAGCCATTTTTCCTGCTCACCGCTTTTTTCCTTATCCCCCCCCCACACTCCTCTACTACATTTCTTACCAAGTGGCTCACGACAGCACTTTTCCCTTGCTGAGCTCTGAGAATTCCTGTCTACCCCGCGTGCTTTACGCCACCATTTTTCTCTCCTCAGCAGCAGGAGGGCTCCGAGGGTTGGATCAGATTAAGCTTTGTCGTCCTTCCGCTCCCGGCATGAAGGTTGGTTCGAAGAGTCTTCTTTCCCCCCCAGACCTTGTTGCCTTTGCTTTTTCCCGCCATGATAGGGGGGAACGGTTAGCCCCCCCAATCCTGAACAAAGGGAACCCCCCCCCCAGCTTTTTACATTTGCGACTCCTCTTTCCTTTTTTTATGACTCAAGCGACTGTTCTTTTGCCGGCCCCCCCCCCTTGCGAGTTATCGCTTTCTTTCCCTTTACCGAGAAGTAAGAAAAGTTCCCTTGTCTCTCCCGCTCCGGAGTGAGGTCCCTGTTCCCTACTTGCCACTTTATGTCTGTTGTCCCCGTAAACCCTCCAAAGACACCTCCTTCCGTCGCACCCTTGCCTGGCTCCTCCCCTCGGCTTTTTGTAAGTGCCCTTTTCCTTTCAGATCTGCATAACTCCCTTCTCCCTGCATTACGGCGTATTTTCTCCCTTTTTTCCCTCTCAGGTAAGAACCCCCCTTTCTTGCTGTGACAACCCCCAACCGAACGAGCAGCTCCGTTCCTTTTTTCTCTGTCCCAATCGAGCCCCTTCACACATTCCACCGGGCAAACATTCTTTGGGCGATGTAGACAGGCCCACTCTATGTAAACATGCTTTCATGGTCCGTTGACCTCTCTTGATCTTTTTCCCCGGAACAGGCAAAAATAGTTTTTTCCGTTCCTTTTTTCTTCACTTCACCCCCTCCCGACTTCGGGAGCGTTCACGCAAATCCCCCCCCCCAACACCGACCCCTTCTTCATTTATTCGGTTGCTTCGCACCCTGAATTTCTGACAGTCTTTACACCCCCTCTCTTGGCTTGAATTCATATTGCTCCGGCTAAGCTCCCATAGAGTTTTGATCTTTTTTAGACCTCCTTTTCGAGTCCTTCTGAAGTCGGATCTGGAGACGGCCCTCTCTCCTCCCTCCCTGCCCAAGCCTCTGGGTGGAACCAGCATTTTGATTTTCCCCTTCTGACCTTTTGAGTTGATCAACTTGAATGCTTTACGTATTAGGGTCCCTCTTCTTCTCCCACACCCCCTCTTTCTCAGACTTCCTCCTTCAAGTCTGAAACTTCCACTGCCCCCCTTCGCTTATTGATCTTTTATTCCCCCCGGCCCGGAACCAGGGCACTTCGCGCCTTTTGCGCTGTGGTGGTTCCATTTCCTTTTCTTATGACCCCCCAATCTTTTGACAAAGTGACCAGCAGGCCCGTGTGTCTTTTTTGCTTTCCAGTGGTACTGGATACCCACAAATTCCTTTATTCGCTTCCCTTACCCCCCCGTCGGATCATCTTTTTCTAAATCAGGACCATTCTGATTCCGGTCTTGCGCCCACTCTATCCCTGAGTGCCTTTTTTCTTCCCCTTACGTGAATGCTTCAACGAAAGAGAGTACCCCCCCCCCGAGCGGGGATTTTTGTCCCTCCATCAGCCTCCCCCTTTTCTGTGCTGACCTGCTCCAATTTGGTGTAGCTCCCTAAGGCCGCCCACTTTTCTTTGTTTGCCAAGAACTTGCCATTAGAAAAAGAGGTTAGCGTCTTCTTTCGATTCCCCCTAATGGACTGCCTTGGGTCACTCCACCGTTTTTACATTTTCTCTCAGGCTCCTCCCGGGAGATTGATTCCTATGTCCGGACCCTTAATCTCCTTTCCACGTCTTTGTAAGCATGGCGACGGCCTCGGCCTCTCCCTTTTCCCGGTCAAGATCGAGATGAGTGCTTAGGAATAGAGCAGAATCCTTTATGTGACCTTCTTTTTTGAGTGCCCTCATTCATTCGTACTGCTATCTTTTTCTTTTTATCAAAGTTCATCGCCCCACCTCTTCTCGAGATCCATTATCTTTCACCTCTCTTTTGCCTTTCACGTAATATCAAGAGACACCTACTCCAAGATAGGGAGGCTTGCCCCCGAAAGGCTTTTTCCTGTTGCTCCCCCATAAAATGGCAAACTCAGAGAAATCTGCCTCTAACTCAACCTTCGTCCCCGCTGACTGATCCTAAGGGATCCGCCTAATCTTTTCCATTCAGCCCTTCTTAACCTCTTCTGAAAATTACCCTGTAATCTAATACAGTTTTCGACTACGCCCTACTGTGTAACAGGTTCGGTGTTTTTGGTTTCACCCTCTTACCCCCCCGTGACATGGTGCGTCCCCTGCCTCAGACCTAGCCGACCATTTTTCTCTCTACTTTCTCCTTGATCGAAAAATATTTTTTTTTTTTTTTTTTTTTTTTTTTTTTTTTTTTTTTTTTTTTTTGCCCGGTCATTGAATGGCTCCCCGGCCTTTCTTATCCGGTGTCTTATAAACGTCTTAGTTAACTCCTTTCCCCTTTTTCCCTTCCCTCTACGAGGTAGTGCTCTGGACCCATCTTCATCCTTCTGACGCCTCTTGATTTAGTTAATCGACTACTGTGCGTTTTGGTGATCTTTCAGTTTTCCTTTCCCCTTCTTTCCCTTCCCCCTTGTCGCCCGTAGAGCGGCATGTGTGATTCTCTGGACCAAATAGTATATGGAGCATCTCGGAGGGGGGATTCTTCTACTTCCCATTTCCTCCTCAAGTCCCTGAGGTGTTCTCGCTCCCTAGGAGTGATTCTCCTTTTCCATGTCCTCCAATCTTTTTGCAATTTCAGGCGATGCTGTCGAGCGAACGGCCTTTCTCCCCTTCCGGTTTCTTCCGGATAAGAAAGAAAGAGCACGGAAGAAGATTCAGATGGAGCCCAAGAGCGCCCTCAGCCCCCCTTGGTCGACTCGATGATGTGTTTCCCTCGTAAACTCTACTTTTCCACCTCCCACGACCCTTTTGTTTACGTAGCCTTCTTCCATGAGGACCTCAGAAGAGTACCTCCCCTCTCCTCTAGCTTTTTTTTCTTTTTTTTTCCGACCACCTTAAATGCTGACTTCAACCTTCCCCTTCCCCGACTGTGTAATTTTCTCTTAGGGTTCCATTCTGCTTCTATTCGTTTTTCCCTTTCACTTTTTCTTTTCTCAGTATTGCTTTCATGATGCCAGGTTCGTAGGTCCGCATCCCCTTTACAAACCCCTTCTGTTTTTCAGAGTTCCCCGTTTGCTTTCGAAACCCCCCCAAAAACTGGTAACATTCCTCCCAGTCCTTCATTCTCCCTCATCGTTTCCCAAGTCCCAACTGTTTTTTTTTTCTGAGTTCTTCTCAGGGCCTCCGAAAAGCCCCTTCGTTTTTTCCATTCCTTGGCCCTTTTCTCGTCTCCTTTACGTCAATGGCGTGCCAGATACTTTTGGGTTTCAACCCCTTTTTTTCCTTTCACTAACCCGAAGAATTCGGCTTCCCCCTCCCCCCTTGTTCCTTGAGACCCCTCTCTTTACTTTTTCCCCCCAAGATCTTCACCTCCTTTAAGTATTGAAATGAAGGTCGCCCGTCCCTTGTTCTGCTCGAGCGTGGTGGGCTCCTTTTTTTCCCCTCCAGAGTATTCCCTCTCCCAATTTCCCAAAACAACGAATTCTTTGAAAGAAAACTCATGACCTCTCCTCCTCTCTCCCCCATAATTTGTTTTGTTTAGGATAGTTCAGCGTACGGTCATCCTTGTGAGTGGCTTTCATAATTAGTTTTTTTTTTTCGTGGGGACTGTTTATTTTTACAACCATTCCGAGACGTAAATGGTAAACACACCCTTTTCCTACCCCTTTTTTTTCCCTCGGAGGTGGTCCCTTTTTCCGTCTCCGAAGTCAGGAGCTTTATAGAAGGAGGGCGTTCGCTTACCTCGCTTTTTTCCCTTTTGGTCCTTTCCCCGGGGTTTTCCCCCCCCTCTTTGACAGCTAGTCCTTGAGCACGTCAGCCTTTTGGATATAAGGCTTCTGCGCCAGTTCTTTCCCCCGCCCTTTCAGTCTTTTTGGAATCCCTTTCGATGTCACGTTCTTTAGGAGGAATGTTACCGGGTTTATTTATACCCCCCCTTCGGCCGTCTATTCTCCGGCCTCCCGTCCTCCCAAATTAGGAAATAGTCAGCCGGCTCTCTTTCTCTATTTACTTTTCCTCCCTGAAGTTCTCCTCTTCCCGTGCTCCTGTTATGTGCTGTCCGGAGATCATGAATTTGTCGTCCTCTACGTCCCCTCCCCCCACCGTTCTCAATTCTCCGTCAGATCATCCTAACTACGCCCTCCCAACAAAGACGAGTTCTTTTTGTCCCTTTTCTCTCTTGGTCTCCCCTTCACATCCTTCCGATTCGCGCACGATTTAAGAACCTGCGGCCTCTCCTTCTAGAAGCAGGTTGCTCTTCTTCCGGACTCCCCGGCATGCAGATTTCTCTAGAACGCCCCCTGCCCCCCCTCTCCTTAGATTTTTTTTTTTATTGATCTTGGGCACTACTAAACCCGCGACACGACGCATTCTGTCTACTGACCCATGATCTTGTTCCCTTTAGTCCCCAATACTGGATTGAGACATGACCTATATTGGAAAATCGAGACCTTCGCGTTCCTTTCCCCCTTTTGCCTTCTAAAATTCTTCCGCAGGTTCCGTTAAGAAGGGATCCCGTACAACGCGAGACGGCGCACACGATCCTCCCGTACTCTCCTCTCTTACGACGTGTACAGCTTCGGCCCGCTCCTCTTTTGATTTTTTTTTCCCCGCGCTCCCCGGTACCATATCACATCGAGCCATTTTCTCAAAATTTTTTGGAATGTCTCCGTATAGTCTTCCCGCACCTGAGGTAGAAAAAGGCGGCGACGAACGCACCCTGTACCCCTTCGTTTGGTTTCCCGCAACCGTTCTCGAGACGCTGATTCGAGTCGGCGAGGAAAGGTCTTAGGGCGCGCTTTGGCCTGGACCGGTTAAGGGGGAACGTCATAATTTCTTTAAGGGCACTACTTCTTTCTTAATCGAAGATGAGATGGCTTGGAGGTCGTCCTCAGTTTCCTGGGGTGTCGGTGAACAGTCCTTTCTCTCATGGACGCTTTCTGAAAGAGACAATCCGTGGAGGGATGTATATTTTTTGATCTCCCCCCCCTTGCTTCTTCTCTGACCTTTTTTTCCCTTTCTCTACGAGTCCTTGCTGTCGCTGAAGTGATTTAACGGCAAAGGGGACATCCCTCTTATCCTTTGCATTTCCTTCTGATTCTCACCCAGCAAGTTAACAAGATAAGGATTTCAGCTCTTTTTAGATTTTTTTTTTTCAGCATCTCTTCGGTGCCGAATTGTACGTCCTGCGAGAGCTCCCTATTTATCAGGAACTAAGCTTGGTCTTCCTGGCGTTTTCCACCCTGACTTAGAAGTTTTAGATGAGCTGTCTTAATGCTGGTACTCACTTCCTTTCTAAGATTCAAGACATGGATCGGTCCCTATCTGGTGCGGGACTCCTGTGGAATCCCTCCCTCCCCCGGCTTTCTTACGATTCTTAACCAAAAAGGTTTATTCCATCCCCCCTCCCTCCCCTGTTTTTCCTCCCCCCTCTTTTCTGTCTCGCTGCGGTGTTAATTCCTGGAACCTTTCCTTACGGCACTCTTGCTCTTCAGTTTCTTCTTTCACCAACGAGCCGAGCTCCATCCATTTGGGTTCATGTTCGGCGTGCTCTTTTCTTGTTCGCCCATCACCCGGTCGGCGGTTTCCAAAGCGACCACTTTGGCCGGCGGATCATTCCACCCTTTTTTCTTCCTTTCCCTCATATCTTCCCCCAAAACAGCGCAGCGCGCGACTTTGGTTCCGCACTTTTTCCCAAAGTTTCTTCCGTCTCATGCCCTGTGGGTGAAGTGGTTCATCTTACCTTTTATCTTTAACATTAATGAACCCGGGGCAGTCTCCGGCCTCTGCTTTCCCTACCCCTTGCAATTGCCATGGTATTTCCCTCCCCTTTTTTTAGAACCCTCTTCTCTTGGGTCCCAAGCTTTTGTCGGGATCATGACTCCCGCGCTTCTCCTGTTCCTCCCTGACCTTCCTTCCCCGAGATTTTCTCTCCAGCTCGATCCATTTACAAGTGCAGCGGATTTCTTTTTGATCTTTCTTCGCCACCATCGACGCCCCTCCTTGTCATGCCCTCTTTTTTGAGAGACCCCGAATTCCTTCGCCCTTTTCTTTCCTTCCTTTTTTTTATTTTGGATTGAACGTTAAGGCCAACGTAATTTTGCCTTGTTCTTCCACCCCCTTTAATCCTGCCTCGGTTTTTTCCCTCCCATCCACTATTTTCTCCCACGACTAGTCCCTGTGTCCTCTACCTCGCCCACGGTTGCCGTGGGCTGTCTTTTTTTTTTTCAACCCTCCGTAGCTACTCTGCTCTTTTCGTTTCACATAACGCAGGGCTTTAATGTCTTTCGCCCCTGGACTCCCTCCCGCTCACTTAGTTTTCTTGCGATTGATTCCCCCTTTCTGTCTTTTTTTCCCTTCTTTTTTCAACTTTTGAAAGGACCCTTAAGAGGGAAGGTCACCCCTCTACCTAAGTGACAGTTCTCAGACTGTCCTTTCGCACCGGTTCTACCCTTTTCCCAAGAACGTCCCTTCTCTCAAGGGGACTCAAATAAATAATTTCTTCGTTGTTCCCCTCCGGTTGCTGTTTTTCCATTCATAGGTAAAGGCAGAAGCGCGTAGACCCCTTTTTTATTTCTCAACTTCCCCATCCTGCTTCTCTTCTTTCTGGAAAATTTCCAAAACGGGGTGCACGTTTGTCCTTTGCCCTTTTCCATCCTTTTTCAGGTTGTTAACAACCTGGCGTGCTGGGATCGTGCCTCGTCGGCACCCACGTCATTCCCCCTCTCTCCCGTTCCGCTTAAGCGTACGAGAGCCCTTTCCCTTCTGATCCCTCCACCACTTATCTAATTTCGACCGTACTTTTTTTTCCATTCCCCTCTTGTTAGGGACCGAAGTGCACGCGCTACCTAGTTGCTGTCTCACCTCCAGTATGAGCCATGTAGTCGAGGTGAATACGCCCGGACTTTTTGCGCCCTTTTCTATAAGGAATTTCGGAAAGGATAGCCTTGATCCTCCTCACTTCATATGGGTGTTCTTTAGAGAAGGGTTCTAGGGCGTCTAGGTGTTCGCCTGGTGTTTTTTTCTCCCTCACTCCCCCCTCTTTCCTGTTTGGATTCAGTGAATACCCCCCGTTCCTTCGTCAACTGAACCCTTTTCCTTTTAGCCAAGAACCTCCTCTAAAAACAATAGTGTTGGTCCCCACCAGTCCCTCCTTTCCCCACCGCTTTACTGACTCCCCCCCCCTCTCCTCCCTTGGCAGTCCAGAGTCTTCTTTTTAGAAATCAAGCAGGATTGATCCTTTTTTTCCTCTTCTCCAGCTTTTTTCCCGATTAAGTTTTTTACTTCTATTACCCGACGACTCCAGGGGCTAGCCGCCTTTGCTTCTTAGATTGGTTTTCTTTCACTTCCTCTTCTTTTGAAATGCTCGGACCGTGATCTACTCTGCTTGATCTTCCCTCCTTTCTTGTTGTGGTTCCTCCTGATGTAAGCTCATCCACTTCGGAGCAATTATCTTTTTCATCCCTCGTTTCCTTCGATACTTCTGGAGGCTACTCAGCCATTTTCCTTCCCCCCCCCCTGTCTCGGTCCTAGAGTAGACCTTCCGGAGTCACTGCCGAGCGCTATTTCCTTCCCCCCTACTTTCTCCCCTCAAGATAAGCCGTGCGCGACACAATAGAATATCCTCCCCCCCTTTTTTCATTATCTTTTTTTTTCTTTTCTTCTGTGCTTTTCTTCCCCCCATGTTTTTCTCTTGGTTTCTTGTCCTCGTCGGAAGCCTTCTGTCCTTTTAGTTAAGGCTGAAGGAAAACCTTCCGGAAAGGTACTTCTTTTTTTGTATTTGAGCAGCCCCAAAAGATATTATTCTTTACATTACTTCACGCCAGTACCTATGAAAAGTTAAAAGGCTTTTTTCATTCCCTTTTGTCTTCCTTCCTTCTTCCCTACCTTTTGCCCCTCTTTTATGGGGGCCCTTATACAAACGTCACCCACCTACGCCGTTTTCCTGGACTTCCCTCGGAAAGCAAGACGAGAGAAGATGATGGAGCCATTTCTTCAATTATCCGCGAGGCCTTAACAGCAACACCCCCGTACCGAACGCCGGAGGCTTTCTTTGAGGTCTTATTCCAGGAGAGTATCCCCCCCTTTCCTCTACCTTCTATACCTTCATTTTCCGTTTTTGTGAACCCCCCCTTTCACGTTCATTTTTTGGGGAACAACTTCGGGCCTCCTCTTTGCAGGTGGAAACAAAGCAATCCCCCTCAAGGGCACCCCTTTCTGTGTTCCGACTCGTCTTCCCTTTTGAATTTTTTGACAGGCGATGTGCTTCCGCTCCTGCGACGCCCCGCTCTTCCCCGCGGACTTCAGACAGTTCAACCGTGCCGAAAAAACCCTCCTATTTATTACTGTCCTTCCTTCCTCCTGTCCCCCGTTCTGGTCCTGGAGACCACTGTACTCCTTTTTTCCTCACCTTTCCCCTGGTTCAAGGAGGTAGGGACCCGTGTTCTCTTCCCCTTGTTTCAACCCCCTTCCATAAGGAAGCGCCATCAATGAGTCCCCTCCCCCCTGCATTTTTTTTTTTTTTTATTTCTCACATTCTTAGATAAGGCCTCCCTGTGTCTCTACCTCAAACCACTTTCCCTTCAGCTTTCCCACTTCGGTTAGACATTTGATCCTTCGTTCCTCAACTCCATCCCTCCCCCGCACCCCCTTCCTTGTTAGATGTAGAGTGACCCCTTGATTTGTCTTTTATGCAGCTCTCCTTGCGTCTATGAACTTGAAGAGCTTCTCTTCTGATTGATTCCAACAATCTCCCACCTTACGTTGTCCTAACGTTCACCCCCACCCAGTTTTTTTCAAATGCCCCGCCAGACCATTGCTCTCTTATGCGTTTGGCTTCTCGGAATTTTCCTTCCAGATGCGTGGCCACCCCCTCGATGTTGCCCTCTCCTGTCCCTCTTTTTCGAAAGCAAATACGCGTTTCGAGTATTTGGTCTCCTCCCCCCCCCTCTCTTTTCGCTCCCCCTCTTTCCCTCATAGACTTCTTCGTGCTTCCCTTTTATTTCCCTGCACTCCGATAGCTGCAATTTAGAGTCCTGCCTTGCCCTCTCTGGGGGTCCCTTCCTTCCTTCGTGTTTCTCTGTCGTGATAGGTCGTGCTCCACTCGCCTTTTTTCGGCAACGCTGCTTTTCACTCTCCCAGTCTTACAGTCAATTTTTGGGTCCTTGATGGTCGCCCTCTCTCCCTCTCTTCCCCTCCCTTCCAACAATTCTGCACAGAATCTTCGTCATTCCTCCTTTTCGGCCCCCGTCATTCTGAAGCTGCGCTTCGTTCCTCCCTGGAATTTCCCCCCCGATGGTGGAAACCCAGTCTCGACCTCTGCGGTCCCTACAGTGCCGCTTGCTCAACTTGTAGGACCACCCCTCACATTTTAATGTCCCCCAAATCTTCTCATGTTTCCTCCTCTTAATGAAACACCCAACTGGGCCTATCTTCTTTTCTTTTTCTATACTTATTCCGGCCCGGCATTGGTTTCCAAGTGAGCAAGGTTTTGCGCTGAAATGCACACCACATGCCCTTCCAAAACGGACCCCCTTTTCTACTCCCCTTTAGTTTTCTGAGCTCCCCCCCTTCCCTATATACCTTTGGAGATCCATTGTTTGTAGACTTCGCGTTGCGTAGGATTGCCAAGCATTCTGCATTTCCCCCTTTCGTGACCTGTAACCGACTTCCTTCTGGAGGTTCAAAATTGACCTTTTCCAGACCTTTTTTCAGCTACCCCTTCTATTCTTGTTGGTACAGCCATGCCCTAACGTGACGATCGATCCGCATGGCAGATCTCCTTTCCCATTCTCCTCTTCCTTTTCTAAGGTCCCGCTCGAGCGCGTCCTTTTAAATCCTCTTCTTTTTTCAGTTTTCTTTTTTATTGAACTCGGACAGAAGCCATTCCTTTCGCCCGTAATGGTTTTGATCTTTTTTCCCCGTGTTTTATGAATTCCTCACCCGGGACCTTGACCCCCCCTTTTTCCTTCCTTTCCTTTCCCCCTCGTCCTTCCCTTGGCAATCTGAAGTAGAGCAAAGCTCCCTCACTTTGGGACGGCTCCAGCCCCTCCTTCTTTCTCTCTGTGTCTCACAACTAAAGCGCCCCCCCCCAATCTCCCTCCCTATCAAGCGCCAGTATCGTCGAGGGTGGGTAGACGACGGCTGGACCTTGACTTCGTCCCTTCTTTGCCCCCGTTCCCCTCCCCCTTCCTGTCCTCCGAATGCTTTTTTTTAGTGGACCTTCCTGAAACAGATCACAGTGACAGGGGTTTCTCCCTCTCCCCGTCAATTCTCCTTTCCCCTTTTTTCTTTCGCCGGTGATCGTCTTTCAAAACGCTGAGCCCCTCTGCCGTGGTCCGAATGGACTCGAATATTCTGTCTTCTTTTTGTATCCCCCGCCGTCCTTCCCTCCTTCAATTCTACAATCCGGTCACATCCGCCCCAACCTTTTTCGAGCTTCCCCTCTCTTTTCTCTCGTTTTTTTTTCCTTCCCCTTTGATAGCCTTTTCCCTCTCCGAATTGAGAGCACATGCTTCCCCCTTGTTCCTCTCTTCCGGCCGCGGTGAGAGCGTTCTGGAAAAATATCGTTATGGTCTTCATAGCTTTTTCCCTCTTCTCACCCCCCCTTCCATTTAATTTTTCCTCCCCTGACAGTATGTCGGGTTCCCCTTTCGTTCTCCCGGATCCGCTAGAGAAACGAGCGCATCGGCTCTTTCTAGTCTCCGTGTCTGTACCATTTGATTCTCATTCTCTCCACTCCGAGAGAACCGGCCCAGCCATGAGCTGTGACAAGAGCGACCCTTATTTCTTTCCCCAATGTGATCCGTCCCTTCGGCTTTTCTTTTCAATATAGTCACTGCCTCGATTTTGGATTATTTCTCTTAAATTTTCTTTCAGAATAGCATAAGTCTATTGAAGTCTTTATGTCTTCCGTATCTCCTCCCTGAAAACCTCTTCACGCCCACCTAGAAACATTATGAGCCCCGACAGATTTCCTCCGTGGTTCCGATTTGGAACTGACGATTCCTCCCAATAACCACCTCTGAATATAGCTGGATAGAAGTCTTTTGTTAAAATGATGCCCTTTTCGGGCTTTCTGAACTTCCCACCCTTTTTAGGAGTTTAGAAACTTTTTCATTCCCAAAGGTAAATTAATCGAATTTGAACCTACGCTTCTTCCCTCCACCCATTCCCCTTTTCTTTGGAGCCCTTCCAAGTAACCTTTTCGTCCCTCTTTAGATTTCTGGAGTGCCCCCTAATTTTTGAGAACCCCTTGTCTTCCGGTCCTCCCTTCCTGAACTTTCTGCCCTCACGCACTAAGTTTCGAATGATTCCGCTTTCCCCGGAATCCGTCCCGACCCCTTTTTATATGCATTCATTAGCGTGCGGGTGACTTTTTTTCAATGCTCTAGTCCTCTTGTGTTTAGCTATAGATTGAAAAAACAGTTCCCGCCCCCCCTTCCCCCTTTTGCTTTGACCTCCAGACTCCCGTTGACCGGCTTGAAATCTCTTTTTTCCTTTTTTTTGTTTTTTTCCTTCTTCCCCCTTCCCGGGGGTGCTTCCCCCCCTCGGGTTTTTTTTTGGATCGGGAACTGTTTCCCCCTCTCTTTTCGACTTTCTCCCCCTCTCTGTACCTCACATTCACCCCGGAAGACTCCCGACGGAATGGCAGAGACCGTAGTGTTTTAGGCTCTGACGTTACTTCTTGATGGCGTTATCCTTTCCCTCTCTTAGTATCCGGACTCTACCCACAAGGGGTTCTCAAAAAGTATTTCACCGCCATTTCCTCCCCCCCCCCTTCCCCCCCCCAAACCCAAAAAAAAAACGGGAAACCCGGCAGAGGATCAGGCTTTTTGATCCTTTAACTTGTTCTTTTTTTCCCTCCAAAACTCCCAGACCAGAAGTTGGGCTTGGAATCCTAGCCCCCGTCTTTGTCACGTCTTTGTCTCACCTGAGTTCGTCACACGGTGCTCTCAGCATAAAAAGTTTTTTTTCTGTGCTCCCCCCGTCCGCCACTTTTTCCTTGACACCCTCATCGAGATACTTCCGAGTGGGAGGGGGCCCTCCCCTCCTTCCCCACCTTTGTCTTTTTCTTGCGTCGCTTGAAGGGTGTAGGCTTTTCGTCCCTCAAACACTCTCGAGCCTTCGCGTCTCCTCTTCCTAGTTGACGAAGATTCCGTAACCCCACGCCGAGTTCGCGGCTTTAGTCTTCCCTCTTTTCCCAGAGCGCTTTTCCTCTTGTGACTCAGACCCTTGTGCGCGATGGTCACATTCATCCTTTCTTCCCGACGCCCTTCTAGGCCGCCTTCCCCTTTACGGATAGCGGTTCCGCCCGACCTGTTCCCAACAACCCAACAACCCAGAAAAAACAACCCCAGACCACCCCCTCCCAACCCCCCCCCACAACCACGCCCACATCCCAACCCCAACTGAAACCCAACAAAAAATCCCAAAAAAACGCTCCACTCAACAACAACTCCCCACCACCCCCCAATACCAAAAAAACCACCCCGCCCCCCCACCCCCCAAAACAAACAAAAACAAAACACCCCCACAACAACCCCCACCCCCATCCAAAAAATAACCTCCACCCCCCCCCCAATCAAAACAAAAACCCCAAAAACCAACACTCTCCCCCCCACACCAACAAACCCACACAACAAAAAAAACCCCCCACCCCCCCAAAACAACTAAAAACACCCCACGCATAGTCCGATTGACTTTCTCACGTGTCTCTCCCTCTCGGCACCCCCCTCTCCCGTGACACCGTCCCTCAAGACTGGCTTGACCTTCCATGATATGACCCACCTACCCAGAAACGTATTGTCCTGAGGACGTTCTCACAGAGGAACATGCCTTTTGGGATTCCCTTTGTGCCTTTTCCTCCAATCTTCTTTTTTCCTAGAACGAGTCCGAAAGATCCCCACTTCCCGCGAGCTCTCTCTTTTTCAGTGCTTCCCTGGATGCGCTGACCTTTTTTATCTCCTTGAGTTCTCCCAGACTCCTATTCGAGACACCATTCTATACGACACCATTCTGTGGCTTTCTTTTCTTGCCTCCTTGGTACTGCACATGTCGGTCGGGTAGGAGGAATCTCCCCCTTTCACAGTTTCTCGTGCCGTCCCTCCCTGTACGTATCTTAATTTAAGCTGAGTGAAGTATTTCTGCGGCGGGACCTTTTCAGCGTTCTAAGGGTTAATTCCTTTTGATGTGGATCTGAGCATTTCCCTTTCTTCCTCCCGAGGCCCCCCCCTCCCTTGGACTTATAGAGGATCTCTTTTCCTCACGTTCTTTCCTTCTTTGAAGTCCTCCTTGAAGAAGGAGTTTATGGAGAGCAATCTGAACGACGTGGAGGGTTCCTTGTGATTTCAGTACGTCTTGCCATTTCTCTCCTTTTCTCCTCAGGCTTTCCCTAAAGAGGGGCTTTGATGACGTGCTCGCCTGACCCCTTTCCCCTCTGATCGGAAGGGCGCCGTCGAGTTACCTCACGGGGAAAGAAATTTTTCACATATGCTCTCTCTTTCCTATCCTCTCGATTTCCCCTCTCGCGAAGACGAGTGCGCATTGTCGTTGCTCCCCCGCCCCTCCACTTTCTTGGTTCAACTTAGATATGACCATTTTTTTCAATTGGGCGGCCAACCTTCTCGCGGGCGGTTCTCCCTCTCTTTAAAAGGTTCACGGTCCTTTCCCTCCCCTCCCTTTTGATTTCGGCTCCACCCGATCTTGTTAGAATGGCTACGGGATGTTGCAAATCTGCCCGACCTAGGTCAGCCCCCCCCCAGTTTCTCAATTTCTCCTCTGTGACGTTTTTTTTCTTGCCTTCCTTAGGGATTGTTGACCGATGGAGTTTTTCTTCATCCTTCTTTCCCAACCTTTGCACTCCTTTCTTTCCAAATGCCTGGGCCGTCTAATTATAGAGACTCAAAATCGATCCGAGACCCCCCTTTGGTTTCTTTGGCCCTTTATTCTCCCGTACACACCAGCGTAGGAGGTATCCCTCCCAGTGTGGCTTTTTCCCTGTTCCCCCCCAATATTGAGGATTACTGTTCACCAGCCTACCTAGCCCCCCCCCTTCTGCTCTAGGCCTGTTCCTCGTTTTGAGCAAAGGCCTCGTACTCTTGCCGCATCGTTTCCTTCCCTTTTCTCCCTTTAGTTAGACTTCCGGCGACCATCTGACCTTTTTTGTTCTTTTGCCTTTCCTCATTCAAAGTTTTCAACGGCCATGTCTTTACTTAAGCAAGACACCAGACCTAGTCGAGTTTTTTTCCGATTTCTCCCTAATGACCTTCCAATTGCGCCTCTGATCCCCCATTCCTGCCCGAATAAAAGCGACAATTGAGATTGGTACTCACCTAGACCCTTTCACTCAAGTGGTGCCTTCCCCCCTTGCTTAAGATCCCGGACAGAAGCAAAATGCTGTGTTGAAAGACTCCTTCCCCCCGAGTGGGTTTGCTCCTCAACCACGACTATGAATCTCCATTGTTATTCCCTTTTTCTAACCTTCCCCGATTTTCTTTTTTCCATCCCGCGGACTTTGCCTTGTTCTTTTCCTGTGTAACCCCCCTAACTCTCTTTAACACCTTTTTCCCTCTTCTCCATCCCCTCCCTCCAAAGTTTCTACATCGACCACCTAATGCCGTTTTTTGATTGCAGATTGAAGCCCTTCTCACGAAGTCCGCTTTCCTTTAGGTTGAGGTTACCAAGGGTTTCTCATTCTCAGCATCTTTTTCCTCTTTCATTCCTTATCTATTTTTTTCACTTCCCTTTTCCATGGCCCCCCCTTGAATAGACTATAATCCCCTATAAATAAGTGACAGTCCGCTTATCTGTTTACCGTTTTCTCCTTAACCGGCCCCCTCTTTGGCCAGGATGCTCCAATGAAGGGGCCCTTCCTCCTTCGTCTTGTTCGCATTCACCCCTTTTCCCAGGCACGAGACTTCGTAGAAGAGAGGCTTCTTACATGATTCCCTTCCGTCGCTGCCCCTTTCTCCCCATGTCCCTTTCGTGGAGTTTGAGTTGATATTACTTTTCCTCCTAGCATCCTTTCATGACTCCTACGTTGTTACAACACCTTAATTCCCTTCCCGTTTTTTCCCCCACCCCGTAATTAGGATGAAGAGATTTCCTGCGTCCCCTCTCCTCTTTCCTTCCCTTCCTCCCTTATCTGGAATACTGGCGATTTTTAAGGATTGTTGCTTTTCCACTGGGTGACTCTCGCCGGCTCCCTCCCTGAGTATAGCGTTGCTTCGATTTTCGACTTTTCCTGTATCCCCCGAGGTGATATCGACCACTCATCGAATGTTTTTTCAGGGCTTTCCCTTCGAAGGTCAGGAGACTCTAAGTGAGAACCAGCAGTCCCTCTTTTTTTTATCTTGGAGTTTTCCCCAGCGTGTTTTTTCTCTGGTGTATCCTAGACGGTGGTTGTTTTTGGTTTTCCTCCAATCCTAACCCCCCCCCACAAACAAAAATTGCCTGAAAGGTCCTTCACCCCATAAGGCCCCGTTACCTTTACGGCGCATGGAACTCCGCCCGCCTCCTTCTAAAAGTGCTCAAAACCCAGTCCGAATCCCCCTTAACTATGAAGGTAAATAAGTTATCGGTCTTTTCTAGCTAGTCTCGTCTCCACCTGGCGGGCAGATTCTACTAAGCATAAGCCAATACGGTCGCTCCGAAGTATGTTTTGACAGGGATAGAAGATTTCCACACACCACCCCCCCCCCCCACACCCCCCAACAACCCCCCCCCCCCCCCCCCCCGCCCCCCCCCCCCCCCCACACCCCCCCCCCCCCCCCCCCCCTTGAGCTTATCGCCTTTTGCGTTTCCCTCCTTGATATGTAAAATAGGATTGAC
>Ga0179593_1483332_pt1 | contig 20745 bp, 23 predicted proteins | sample CZODoug2_1_08_16_FD_185931 | JGI IMG/M metagenome (GOLD analysis project Ga0179593, IMG submission 185931) | Vadose zone soil fungal communities from Angelo Coast Range Reserve, California, USA - CZODoug2_1_08_16fungal (PacBio error correction) | ecosystem: Environmental > Terrestrial > Soil >... | reverse complement strand
GCCTTCTTGTGATGCTATCGATTCTATTTTTGATTATGGACATCTCTTCCCCCTATATGTGAGTTCCTGGCGAGAATTTCCTTTTTTTCCCTGCCGTTTTTGTACCCAGCGAGACTGCTGCATGCCCGTGTGACCCCCTTTCTCGTCCCGTCCCCCTCCCTCAGTGCCTCCGATTCTTATTCGTACCCCGCCCCTCTATTCTTCTCAAAACGGACGGACCATTTCGTCAACCCTTTGCCCCTCCTTTTTACTGCTGACCCCTTTCTGTCTAGGCTAACCCTTTTGATGCATTCTCGATCTGTCAATATTTCGCAACCCGTTTTTCCAACCGAAACCGATCCTTCCTCACAGTCAAATTTCCCCTCCCACGGTTTTCCCTTGCATCTTGACCCCCCCTGTGGGAGGGTGACCAGACTTGCTTTACACGTTTCGTCTCCCTTGCTTGGAATTCGGACCCCTTGAGTCCCGATTTTTTTCGTGCCAACGAGGACATTTCATTGTCCTTTTTTCCCTCTCTGGGTCGACGTTTAGCCTCGTGGCGCCTGTCTTGCTCGCGGCCTACTTTTTAGCTCGTCCTCGGCCAAAACCCCCCTTGTCCCGATGCTCCCTCCCTGGCTCTCCCCACTCCTCTCTTATGTATATTGATCCCCTCCCTCCGTCTCACGCCCCCCCCCCCACCCACAGGAGATTTCGCCATGCCTTATCTCTTTCGAAATCGCGTCTCTATTTACCCGGCTAGGGTGTGATTATCTCCAACTAAAAGGTTTCCCTGCGCGGGACACATCCCCCGAATGCGTTCCGAGAGATTAAACTCTTTCTCGCTCTCTCCCTCCTCCGTTTCACTTCTAAAGATTGCTACCAAGTCCTGTTTTTCAAGCTATTTCACGTCCGGACTTTCCCGCAAGTTTTTTCCCACCCCGTCATGATACAGACACAGATCCCTTTCCTCCACTTATCCCGGTCACATGTAGGCTCACTCATAAATTTCCACGGTTTCTCTTTTTCGTCCTCTTTTAGCGAAGGGCCTTACCCGTAACCCGTCTTCGACACCTGGCAGCATTTCTCTATCGTTACTGGTAGGAAGCGATTCTATTTCGCTGTGCGCTCTCTCTTTCCCCCGTTGTTTTTTCCGGTAGGCCTTCTCATTTTTTTCCTTTCCCCCTTCTCTGCCTTCCTCTTCTGCCCTTGATCTCTACCCCCACGCAGACGATGCTTTCACCTTCTCGCCCAACGACGGTTTGACTTCAAGCCCTTCGCTACATTCGTTCTGCCCGCCCCTTTCTAGGTCTAGAGCATGGTCCTTCTCTATCTCCTCCTTTGGGGGCCAAAGCAGAGATATTTGAGAAGTTCGGTCTTGTGGAAATTTCCCGGCCATTGCGACTGCAGGCTCCCTTTTTTCTTTTTTAGTTTCTTTTCTTCAATATTTTTCCTCCGAGGTCTATCTTTGTTGCACGTTTACGGCATTCCTATTTCGACTAGTACCGAAGCCCGGTTTCGTTTTTGGTCTATATCACAACGGACTAATTATGATCTCTCGGCGAGGTCACGGCAATAACAATTGTCACAAGATATCTCGTTCACCAAGCGTCATCCGCGTCTCCATTTACCCCCTTCCCCTTGGTTTGGTGGTCTCTCCGTTTTAGCCTATTTTTCTCCTCTCATTCTTTTTACCCTTTCTTATCTGGCGAGCATATTCCGCTTGATTTCAGCTTAGCTTGCCGTCACCCTGTCCCTTCCTTCGCTTGCCCGATTCTTTTTACTATTGACTCCGCCTAGGACTCGCGCAGAGTTTTTAATGAACCCTGTGGATCTCATGGTAGCCTCGCTTCACCCTCCCTTCCAGCCTTCTCGTGGGATTAGTCTCCTCTCCGCCCCTCCCGTAGCCGACCAGCCGTTCTCCCCTCCTACACTATACGATGTTTTTCCTGTTAAACCCAACCCCCTTTTTTTCCGATTCCGTCTTTGTCAACGGTTTGGACTTGACCGTTTTAGGCCAAGGCCCTTTTTCGTGGCACGCGTCGGGGCGCCCCTTTTCTTAGCGAGTGATTTCCAATTTTTCTATTGCCTGGGCCTCCCCTGTTTTCCGCACCTAGATACCCTCTGCCTGTCTTAACCTCTTCTATTCCATACTGGGCCTTTAGCCCCTGTTCTACGCAGCCCATGAGATTGCTGTTTTTTTATTGGATTTTCGTCTGAGTACATGTTGTAGACCTCCACTCCCCCCTTGCGTAGTTTTTGCCCGTTTTTTCCGTTCCTCCCAGTTTTACCTTGCCTCCTTTTCATCTGGTTTTTCCCAATCGCCCCTGCAAACGACTGACGTATCCTCTGCCAGTTAGATAAATCTCAGATGTGCCACCCTCCACTGATCCTGTTTTCGCTTCCCCCTCCTTTCCCCTCCCTCCACATAGACTTGCGTGCGTCCTTTCCAATTCCCCCCGCTCCAGCCAACACGTTTCTTCATACGATTCACCGCCGAATGTCCTCTTCTCTCGAGCTTTTCCCTCTGCCGCACCCTCCCCCCTTTCTACCGGAGAACCTCTACTTGCTTCTTGTCTTCAAGCTTCGGATTTTTGATTTAAATTTCGTTCGCCAGTCCAAACACCCCCCTTCATTTTGCACACTTGTTCACCAAGACCTCAGTAGGTTTTGTCCTCCCCCCCCCCCCTTTCCGATTGAGCTATTGAATGTTTCCTTGCACAGCGACCCGATCGGTTGCCATTTCTCGGGCCTGTAACAGTCATACCAATTACAGATAAGCCTTCTCCCTATTGGAAGGTTTCCTCCGATTCCTCCTTTCCCTCTGTGCAGGTACTTAAGTTTATTTGTCACCTCAACACGACTATCGTCTTGTTTTCGCGGAAGAGCTTCTATGCGCCGACCGTATCTCAAACTGGATTTTCCAGGAACCCCCCGATTATTTCCGCCCTGCACTTCTTATTGTGTTTTCCTCAAAAGCTTCCTTCCCTTCTCCCTCCCATTTTTCTGCTGAGTAAGGTTTTTTCCCTTTTTTTCCCCTCTTTAGTGTCACAGGCGTTGCGTCGTCGCGAAATGCTTATCAATACATCTCCCCCTTATCAGGTGACAATCTTGGTTCTCTTTTTCTCTTTGCCCCCCCCAATTCTGTTCTCTTCTCTTTTACACCAGCGATTTTCTATGTGGACTTATCCAGCTCGCTTGCCCTCAATTGGGGCCACCCGTGCTGTCGTGAGTATGGTCTTTTCTCACAGTTTTGCTGAATTCCACTCCCGTAGGCGGCAAGCCCTCCACTTTTTTCCCTTTTTCAGTGCTGCCAAGATACACATCCCGCAGCGCCGTTGGAGTACCCGCAGAGATCCCACTTGAACTTGCCTGCACGAGACATCGTATGAGACATCTACCGAGCGTTTTTTGCTTTTAGCTGCCAATCTACGCGCTTGCTTTCTCCACTGCTCTCGTTTCACCTCTTTACTCCGTAGTCTTACGCCTTTTCTTGGCGCGTTACAAGACTCTAATTCAGCACATTATTAGAAGTGACCTCACTTAACTCCCACGTCCCCTCCTTCGCAAATTTTGTAAGGGTGGATGACTGTGCACCGCTGTGGGTCTCCCCCCCTCTCTGTGTGTAGAGACAGAGTTTCTTTTTTTCTCCTCGATAAGTCATCCTGTAAGTTAGACGCGCGTTCATAGAGAGATTTTTTTTTCTTTGCCCACTTCTAGGTTTATTTTTTCCCAACTTTAGACCTGTCATCCACCTCTTTAGGCCCAGCGTTAAACTGTTTATGCCTGTGATGGTCCTTTGTTTTCCGTGATTTCAGAGGGGGTCATATTCTTTTTTTTATTCCGCCCCTCCCCCCCCCCCCCCCCCCCCCCACCCCCCCCCCCCCCCCCCCCCCCCCCCCACCCCCCCCCCCCCCCCCCCCCCCCCCCCACCTCCAGGGTCAACCTCCCTCTTTGGATGTTGATTTCAGGGGGCCTTCGTGAAGTTTTCCCCTCATGGTGAGACTGGGTACTGAGTCGGTCGCTTTTTCTGGTTGGGGTCATTCCCTTAGTTTCGTTGCTGGCAGTCACGATTGTCATTCTCCACGACTGCACTCCACCCACTTGATAGAATCCTTGGAGAACCCCACCTTGACCGGATGGTTCTATTGCTTCCCTAGTCTTAAGCCCACTTTTGCTGTAGCTTTCCCTTGATGCTCTCCTGGTGGGCCCGACACACAATATTTGTGCCTCTTATGCTCGTTTTCCTTTCTTTGCGATAGTCATTTTTTCTCTTCTTCCTGTTCCTTTTTTTGTAGTCGTATTTAATGGTCTCTCTCTGGAGCGGTTCTAGCGCCTCGGAGTCTTCCTTCTTTATCCAGCCTTTGCGGCAAGTGCCGGCCTAACCCCCTCTTTCCGGTGCGTTCTCTACGTTTTGACCGCTCCCCGACTTCCCATGTATTCCTGCCCCCCACTACCCCACCCTCCCCCTTTTTCCTTCGTTGTCCCGACCCACGCTTCCCCCCCTTCCCTTCTTTTTTCTGTTTTCCTTCCCGACTTGTGGCGGGTTGATCGTCCCTGTCCAGTAACTCCCCAGCATGCCCCCACCTTTTTCCCACGTCTCTTTACCGCCCCATCTTCTCTGTCGCGGGCCTTATGTTTGTGATTTCCTTGCTTCCGAGTAGGAGACAGGTTCCATGTGGAGTTCCCCAGTCGTGGTGATGTGCGCGGACTGTTTGTCTGCGAAGGATTTTAACGATCTATCGGCTTGCCCCCTCGTTCCCAAAAAGGTAATTCTGGACCCCAGTTTACTTTGATCGCCTCTTTTGAATAGGATGGTCTTTTTTAATCTCTCACCCGCCTCACTTTAATTCGTTAGTATGTTGCCTAAAAGTCCTGGTTTTCACTGTTTTTTTTTCTTACGTCCACGGTAACCCGCGTAAGAGCTATTTCCACCCTTACACTACTAGTTTCAGCAATAGGCTCCAGAAGTCAGTGTCTCTTTCCGAGAGTTATTGCAGTTCTTGCCGACCTCTCCGGTGTCTCTCTTTTTGCCGCTACTTCCTCAAAGTATTGGGAGTTTGGAAATGACATCTTTTTTCTTTGGAAAACTCCCCGCGTTGATCCCAGGATCGACCCCACACTCCCCCCCCCCCCCCGTCTTTCGCTCCGTTTCGCCAAGTCTGTATATCGTCCTCTTTTTTGGCCTTATTGCGAAACGCATTAGCCTTCTCCCATGCACGTTTTCCCTTACATTCCTTATCTCTCCCCCGTCTTTTCGAGTAACTCCTTAGGCGACAACACAGGTGTGTTGTTGAGCGTTTGCACCGTAGACACTTTTCGTGTTCCTGCGTCATAAATCGATTTCCTCCCACCTTTCCTAACTGCCGCCGGGCCATTCGCCATCTTGTACTTTTTTCTTCCTTCGCTACCGATCCCCCGGTCCCGTGATTCATCCCAGAAATTATTTCGCTGACCTTTGTCTACGTCACCGAGTGCAGAGGGCCTGAGTTGCAAATCTCGCAATTTTTTTTTTTCTGCCCTGGAAATGGCTCAGCTGTCTAAGAATTCGCTCAGTCTGGAGTTCTTTTTTCGACGATTGTCCTTGAGATCTAATCGATATTCTCCCCTCTCGTCCGTAGTGTTTCATTCTTCTGGTTTATTCTGTTACTCACTCCTTTTTTTTTTTTTTTCGTTTTTTTAGGTTAACCAAGCCCCTTCCTCTCACTCCTTAAGTGATACCTCCAGTCTTTCGTCTCCTCCCTGCCGAGAATCTCCTCCTTTCTCTTAGACCCCCCCTCCCAATCGGAAGATCCTAAGTTCTTCTTTACCACTTTGTCGGACGTCAGGCCGTTGCGATGGCTTTTGTGCCCTCGGTGGCCAATATCCGAGGCACTTGCTATCAAAATTGTACGCCTTTGACTTCTTAGCTCTCCCATTCACCGTTGACCCTGATAAGATCTTCGGTCTTGCTTTCCCTCCCAACCCCGCTTCTCTGATTCTTCGATTGTTGACCGGGACGAATCATTGTTCCTTTTTTTTTTCCGGTCTCGCGTCTTTTAAAGAGTCACACCCCACGCGTCCCGGTGACCCCAAAATCCCCCCCCCACACTGTTCCGCCTCTTTCCTTTTTCTCAATACTCCAACCACTAGTTCGTAGTTATTGACCGTCCCACTGACAGTGATCGAGGTGCCCTAGGTCTTCATCCCGTGACAAACACCTGATACAGAACTTTTTTATAGCTCTATCCCTTTTCTTTCTTGGCTTTCTTTACTATGATCAGCGTTGGCCAGCCTAAGTCTCGGTTCGTTGTTAAAACCATCTAATTTTTATTCCTCCCCGAAGCTTTGTGCGAGCAAGCAGACTCGTCTCTTTTCCCTTCCTGCTCGACCCTCTCTATACCATTTCCTCCGCTTCCTGGATCCCAGTCGTTTCTTACCTTTATTCCGTAACTCCCAGAAGATCGTCTGTTCCCGTCTTCTTTGACAGGAACCCCTTACACCCGCAGAGGGTATAGCCTCATTCCCTTCGAGTAAATTTTGCTGTTGATTTGCTCTGACCCCTCAGCTCGTCCTCCCCTATCCGTTAAGGCACTGGTTCTATGGTCCCCCTTTTTGGTACCCAGAGATGTACTGCGATATCGAAGTAATCCTTCGCGCTCAACAGTACTCCCAAGTCTAAAATTTCGCTCTTATCACACAAAGGTAACTCATTGAGCGTCCGAGCCACCGTTCCCAAGCATTCAAGTGTGCCAGCCGGTCCCCCGTTCCAATGGCTTTCTCTCTCTTTGGACTTCCATTTGTTTTCCCTGTCAGGCGTCCCGACCCGCCACCCCTTGGGAGACCCCTTTCTTTTTACCGTATGTTTCTGGTTCCATCCATTAAAATAAGCGTTTGTGTGTTGGAGTGGTTCCATTTTCTACTGGTTGAGACTTGTATCGCGTCTCTAGACCTCCCGGCCCCACCACAGCTCTGAAAGCCCAACTTGTCTCGTTTTTCTGCACATTCCTTTTGTTTCAGACTTTCGAGCCCGGCGAGGAACGACGACCCTACGGAAGCCCCACTGAGTTATCTTGCTCACCAACCGTTCCCATGGCCCCCCCAGGACCAGCAGCACTCCCCCTCCACCCGATTCCTCTCTTTTCCCCCAGCTTCCAATTCTTTTCTACTGCCCGTGCTCATCAGTTTACTTCGAGGAAAGTGGACTGTTTCTTTTAGGAGCCGACCCGCACCCCGCCGGTGTCCCGTTGTGAGACCCTTGCTTATAACTCCCCCCCCCTTGACCCTTCTTACTTGATTGAGATTTCCATTGAATTTTTTAGTGCGGGCCAGGCCCAAGAATTTCCCCTCGTGTAACCGAACCCATATCTACCCCCTTAAATAGGTTTAAAAGTCTTATCCCCGATACGACCCCCCACTGCCGGCACCCCTCCACAGATATAAGCTTCTTTCCGTTTACATTCCCGCGTATATCCACGCCTACCAATTTCCCCCCCACACTGCGCCCGCTCCCCTCGGGCCCTCCCACCCATGGTACGCTCGGTGGGATGCCCTAAACATGTTGCCCCCCCCACCGCTTTGACTGTTTCGAAATTTATCCCCCATCCCCGTTTCGCTCTTCCCTGCTTCCTTCTCCCACCGTAGCAACTAGGGTCAGCGCGTCGACCCCAGATGTGTTTTGAGCGCCAAAATGTGAGTTCGACCCCTTTAACCCATGGTGGGATGTCCCCGAAAGCGTTTTGCACCTCAGGGCCTGTTCCTGGATTTCTACCGGAGGCAGCCTTCGTTCGAGTTCTTTTTGCTCTCCTAATTGTACCAGACTCGTGTCTGATCGTTGCACCCTATGTTTTTTACGCAACCGTCCACTCAACGAATACAGTCCCCCAGAATATCTACCTTACCTTATCCGGAGTTCCCTGCCAATCTGCTCTTCCGTGCGTCAGCGTGGAAATTACGTCAATTTCTTCTTTTCCTCTGAGTGATGCAGAAGCCCCTGATGAGCAGAACAGACCTCCACCGCCACATTTTGCCCCCGCCCATGCGTTCCATTTGGTCTTTTAAACCAAGCTCGATGCTATTGAGGGTTCTCCATCCCCGCCCCGTTTTTGCACCTTCGCTTAAGTTCCACCCGTCTTTTTCCCTAGCTTGGAATGTTTCTATTTTTTTTAGGCGAAGCATTGAAGGACGACCTTTCCCCTCGCTGTTGACCCAAGTCCCGAAGTGGCAACACCCCCGTGCCACCCCCGCGTTCCCTTAACATTTTCGTGCTTCGATGTGAGCAGATGTTCTAACCACCCCTTAACAACCCCTTCCCGTCATTTGTAGTTCTTTCATAAAGTTGTCCTCATAGCGCTTGGTCGCCGAAGAACCACGCTCATCCCTTTCGGCAACCTGATCGTCTATTCCTGTCTGAGCGATAGGCGTCACGTGGCACCTTGCCCCCGCTTCCTCCTTGATAAGGCACCGTCTATCCTCTCTCTCTTCGGTGTCTTGGATTTTCGTTGGGGAAGCACTCTTTCCTCCTAATGGCTCAGCGCCTTCTCTGTTTTCAGTCAATCGGAACTTCTCCGTTTTGCGGCGCGCTCCCTTCATGGTGCCCCCCCCACCATACGTTGTTGTATGGTTACGTGAGCTCCAGCAACTCCTCTCCCCCCCCCATCCTGCCCGATCGTCATTTTCTTTGCCTCTTCTTCCCCTGCCTTGTTTTCCAATCCATGAAAGCTTCTTCGGCTCTGACTCCGTCCTGACCAGGGACGCAAAGACTCCTTTTCCTCTTCGTGCGCGGAGCGCTTGATGTGTTATCGTCACTTCTGCCCGGTTTTTATACTTTTTGCACGATTTTTTCTTTTTACTGGCGCGCTTTCATTTCGACCTCTTTTTTTCCCGACCCTACCTCACCTTTGCATTTTTAACCCCCCATTTCTAGCTATGTGGAACTGCCGTTTTTTACACCTAGCCGGCAGTTCTCCGACTTATTTTACCAGTCCCCCCCCTTTCTGCGGCCGCTTTTCAAACCGTTTTTTCGCTCCTCTTCTTTGCTTGCAAAACCGGGAGTGTATATTCTCACTCTTGTCCTTTTTCTCGAAGTAACGATGTCGCCCGCACTGTCCACTTAAACTAGACCTTCCTCCCAGCCCCCCTTTTGTCTAACTCCCTGTTTTTCCCATCTTTCCTAGGACCCCAGGTCAACTGTCTCTCCCTGTTGCTCCCAAGTCTTACAAGCGTTGATTGACCCGATGGGTTTGATGAGGGGTGAAAGTTTCGGCGTTTCCTCCCAGGGTCGGAGTAGTATCCAGCCCACCCAAGGTTGACTTCTTAATGCCCTTGTGCGCTCCCTTTATTAAGTCTCCCTCGTGTTCTGCCTTCGCTAGTCACTTCGTTCAATTTCACTCGGCCCCAAAAAGTTAGCACTGCAGAGGTCCCTCTCCATTTAAAAACCGGACTTTTTTCTACTAGCTCCCCCCCAAAAACTCGGTCCTGCCCACCCTTCAGGGAAGCCTCTTTTGCCGGCCCGACCTGACTTGACCCCTCCATGGTAGCCTTTGTTGAGGACGCGAAACTTATTATTCCCTTGCGGCAAACCTCGAATGCCGTACCGTTCCCTGTTTAAACAGATACTCTCTCTTTCCGCCTGAAGGCATTCACTCGCTAAAAGTGAAGTCTCCTCGCTCCCGGTCCAAGGGCTGACCCATTCCTCACGGTCCACGCATTATAGACAAGTCGCTCCCTTTTCTTTGCCCAGTCCTGCTGAGGCTACTTTATACTCCTTACCATGCTCGGTTAATTCCTACAACAATCTTTCGTTGGATTCGTACTGCCGTTTCTTCCGGGTGATTATAGTACCAAATCTTCCGCAACCGGATGCCATGCTTTCTTTTCTCCTGTTCGGAAGCCGGCGAGATTTCCCCGTCGATACCTCTCCTTTTTTAATTTCTCAGTTTTTTTTCTTTGACGAGAGATCTTCTTCACTCGCTTCGCCATATCTCCCTGTGCTTCCCTTCCCGATTTTTGAACGATCTGGCACAGTTTTAACGGACTTTTTTTGTTCTCTTCCGCTAACCCCCTTCGTACCCCCTGACCTTTCATCCCCCTTTCAACTGGTTTTAGGCGCGAGATTGTCATGAGCTAGCAGGGATTTTTAGGGTCCTTTAAGCCCCGATCTCTCCTGTCCTCTCGACTTTTGTCCCCCTTCTGGAAAATTAACTGCCCTTGCCGCAGTCTTCGGGCGAACTTCTTCGTTGTGATCTCGTGATGCTTCCGGTCTAGGTCTCTAGGTTTCAAAACACAACTTTCGTTTTTTATGTCCTTCTGGATTTTGACCTCTCCTGTACATCCGGGTTTTCCGGTGTTCGCTCATTCACAGCTCCTTGTTCTTTGCTCTGGAGCGTTCTGGCAGAAAAGATCAAAGACAGTAACAATGGCAGCCTCTTGGTTGTGTCTGTTTTTGTAGTCATAGAACTTTCTTTTCTTGGCTAAGGATAGCTGTTCTGAGCACCTGATGTTTGGTTGACCTCGAGTCGTGAATTCTACGCCGTCACGTATGTTTTTCCTCGCAGAAGGATTTACCCCCCCGGCATCTTATTTATCGCGACCTCCTTCCTCAGTCCGCTTTTTTTGTGACGCCAGTCTCTCCCCCCTTTCCTCTGCCAGACTTGACAAGACGCTTGTTCATAGCTTTCCTCCGCGTGCCCTTTTCCCCCCGCCCATGGTTTCCTTTTTTTCCCCCCCTGATTTTTCCCTTGAATTGCCCGGTTTTGCTGGAATTTCTCCTTTGCCCCTTTTTTCCCTCGGCGAGTGTGCGTCCCTTGGTCATGATCGAGTGAAATTTGTGCGCCTATTCCCCTCCGGTTGCAGCAGCAGGACCTTTTGCTTTCTTTCTCTGGCGTGTTCGGTTGCCATCCTGATTTTTTTTTTTGGTTCAGAATACTCGAGTTTTTAACTGCCCTTCTCGGTGCCCCTTGCGTCCATTCGGCGGTATCCTTTTTTTACCTTTTGTCCCCCACCTTTTTTGGCGTCCGCGGTTTTCTTACCAATCTCCCATTTTAAAAAAGGAAGATTTCCCTGAATGTCCCCTCTTTCAACTCACTCAGAGCTTTTCTGTTCCTCAATTCTCCAGGCACGATTTTCGATACCAGATTCCAGCGAAAGACTATCCGCGAGGTTTTTCCCTCTTTCCCCACCTAATTTCCTTTTATTTCCGAAGCAGCTTTTCATTTTATTTTCAATTACCGTGCCTGTCATTCCGCCCCCCCAGGATGCCCGACGTGATTGCGGCACTTGCCTTTTTTTTTCGCCGGTAAAAGTCCCCCTGTATTTTGGTCCCCCCAATAATCGCGGTCGCTGCCTCCCAATTCGCCGAGTGAAGATACTTAATTACCTGGCACAGCGCATGTCTAGTTTTTCGCAATTTTTACTTAGGCCGCCGCTAACCATGCTTCCCTCAGCCCTATTTATTACCGGAGCCGCAAATCCTGGCCCGACCGGTTTCTTCTTTCGGCAATCCTTTTTTGATTTGCTATCCCAGCCTCCGATCTCCTCTCGATTGGAAGCAGTTGCCGATGTCTTTCCTCGTAGTCTGACATGCGCGATTTCTTAAATGGAATTTCTAACTCGACCTCTCCGAAATACGGTTTTTTCCATGTTGTATTTCCCCATAAGAATCGACCTCTCCAAATTAAGGTTTTGAAATTGGCCTCGTGACATGTGTTTGCAAACTTGCGGCACCTTTTAAGTTGGCCACCAGAGGTTTTGCCTTCTTCTTACAATGTCCTTCTCCCCCCCCCACTATACACCATTGATAATGCCCTCGGTGAACCGACGTGGTTTCATCTCCGCCTCCCTGTTCCCAAACGGATTTGGTCTTGCTCTTCCAAATACAAGGAGTGGCCCGTCTCAGATCTGCTGAAGATAACGCCTTTTGGGGAACGCCTTGTTGGAGCCCACGTTTTTGATTATGTCTGCTTTTATAATTGGCTCTTCACTAGTAAGATTTTTCCCCCCAGACGGCCATTACGGTCCCTCTAAACCCCCAACGCCTACTTTTTTTCAAGATAGCAAATCGACCCCCCCTTTTATGCCTTGCTCACAGTCCTAAACTAGTTTCTGCTGGCGCCTTCCTGCTGATTTATCCCCGATAGGTTTTTGCAACGGCTTTAGACGCTTTCTTGACTCCGTACTGGCTGACAGGACCTCAGCACGTCGCGAGTCTTGCTTCTGTCCCCAGGCCTTCCTCCCCCCGCTTCAGGTGGTGAATTCGAGACACCGTTCTTCTCTGAACACGCTTCCGCTTTGGGATGCCTCTGATTTTTGGTTCCTTTCCTTCTATCCCGGTTATTGTGCGCTACCCTTACGAGCCGCATTTTTCGACTCTAGGATGCTATGGGTCCAAATTATAGGTCGTTCCCCGCAAACCTTTGGTTACCCCTTATCCCCCCTCCTGTCGTCCCCCTTTGTTGTCTTGCCGACCGTCTCCTGTATTGGTTTGGAAGTGGTTTCGATTTCCTTGCCTTTAATCGATTAATCTTGTTGAGTCTTCGATCCCGAAATAAATCGAGTTTTCTTTCATTTGCTGTTTTGAGGTCTCTCCCTTTTTGATGATGCTTTTTCCTGCTCCCTTCACGGGATCTCCGTTTTTATTGTCGGATATTTGGTAGTTCTCTAGAATTATCGGGTTGTTGGCCGTCCTTGGATGAATACCCCTCTAGACGTTCCTTTTTTTAGTTTGTCGAATCCGTTTCTCCAAGGCAACTTTTTTTGCCCCCCCCCCGCAGTGTACATAGATTCTGCACCCCCCCCCATTCTTCTTCCCATTCTGCATCTCCTTTTTTGGGAGTCACTCCGACCCTCTTCCTCATTTGTTGGTACACCTATTCTGATGCTGTTTCTTTCTCATGCTTTATATTTTTTCGTTTTGTAATCTTGTACGTTTTTGTCGCGTCTTCCCTGTTTTGGCTTTCCAGATTTTTCTCTTTCCCGCCTCCGGCTCTAATGCTGCGATTCATGTTTCCCGAGGACCCCATTCCTCGGATAATCTTGTGTCAGTTCTTCCCTGTTTCTACGACCGCCCACCTACAATGAAACCTCCACCTTAAAAACACCCCCCTCCTATTGCTATCCCTTTGCCCCCCTAACCCCAACTCCCGAACTTCCGATGTTTTTCTTCTTGCACATCCCCTAGTGTGTTTTCTCAGACCCGGACCATAGGCAATCACCAATCATCCCCCCCCCCCATTACACGTATCCCCCCGGTCACCGCCATTCTATTTGCTCCGGGCCAGTATCTGGCTTGCTTTCCCGTCTTCCTCGAACGGCTTTAAAGTGTGAAGTTGTTTTTTTAGGCGGACCAGGTGCCCCCGGCCTGGTAGCTTAATGTTGCGGCTTTGAAACGTTTCTTCCGATTCGACTTTCGAAATCCCCCGTTCTTTCCCCCACCCCCAGTTCCCCTGAACATTACTGATCCGTCGTCGGAGACTTAGGTTCATACAGATTAGCCACACCCCCAAGCCCCCAACCCCTCTGTTTTCCGGCAAGTTCTGAAATAAACCCTTTTTTGGGTGCATGTCTGTCAAATTGGACCCTTTCCCTCTCCGCGTTGTTCTCTTTCACTCTGAAGGTCCTCCAGCAGATCCATCCTCCGTTTCACATGTCGAAGGACGCCTGAGTTGTGAGTCGCGTCGGCGCCAATATACGATTGGTTTTTCTTTTTCTGCCCTCTCCAAACCCCTGTTGGGTCCGAATTTTTCTCCAGTTATACCTTTCTTGTTTGGAAAAACTCAGCCCCTGCTCTTCGCTGATAAGGATGCCCATCACGACCCTCCCTCAACATTTGCAGCCTTGAGAAAAGTGTAAGGTCTTTTTTCATCGTCGGTTTGGCAGGTTTTCGGCAGCATGGCAGCCCTCTCTCCTTAAAGTGGTTCCCCATTTTCACATACTGTCTCGCGGTGCTAGTAGGTACAGACGTAAGCACCCCCCCCTGGTTTCTTGCGTTGTTTTGAACATTTGTCTGAAGTGTCGGTTCCTGAGTCTTCATTTTCTTTTTGGCCCAACCCTTTTTTTCTTCTTTTCCGTCCTAATCGCCTGCCATCCCCCGCTCTGTTTATTTCCCCTTCGTGATTACCTGTTTCGTCTCTGATCAATTTCAGTCCTCTTGCCCTGCTCCCTTTCCGGGCACACGGTTTCTCCTCCCCCCCCTCTTTCCGCGTCTGAAGCTCCAGCTTGCCCTCTCTTGTCCGGTCACCTTTTTATCCCGTCTGGTCCGACTTCTTTTCGTCCTTTCAGACGGCGACGCCAGTTCTTCTTGCCTCCCTTCACATGAAGTTTCTTACTTCTTCTTTAGATTACGGATGTGCTTGGTTTTCTCTCTTTCCTCCCCTGTGGGTTTTCGTCGAGATAACAAGCACCTGAATTTTCATTCGTAACCGTCCCTCAGATTTCTTCGTAGCGCTTTCGAGTTTAGACTTCCTTCGACAAACTCCTGGAGTCGCAGTTTTTATTTCCCCCCTCTGTTGTCGTTATCCCACTTTTCGAGGTCTTTCAGCGTGAGAAGCTAGCCCCCCCTCGTGCTCTTGACGTTGTCCCAAGTGGAAGTCCTTGCTTCATTACGTGACAGTGCTCCAGAGCTGTTATTATTCCTTCACCTTGCTCTGGCAGCTTTGGCATTCTCAAGCCTGTTTTCACGGGTTTTCGCTCCCCCCTCTGAGATTCCCGTGCAACCCTGACCAAATGACTCCCGGGTCCTTCCCCCACCACCCACTGGGATAGCCCTTCCGTCATACGATAACAAATCGCAGTCAGTGTCCCCCCTTTTACCCCAACTGCAGTGATCTCTTCTCCCCCCCCCTTGCTTTTCAAGTTACCGATTTGAGGGAGGGGGTGATCGTCAAATGTTCCCCCCGTATTCCTTCTCACCTTTTGTTCTTTTTTTTCCGTGATTGGCATGTTCTCCCCTTCGTGTCGATAGCCCGCTTGGGCCTTTTTCAACAAGAACTGGATCCTGTAGACCGTTCGCACTCCCCTTTTCGGAGTCTCGGCTGGTCAAAAAGAACCCTTTCGTGTCTGGCTTTCCCTGTCAGCCTACATACGGCGTGACCATGACCCGACCCCTTGCTTCCTGTGATAATTTTTTCGTTCTTCCCGGGACCTCGAACATTCTCGCGAGATTTTGAACCGGTCCTATGGCACTTCATGGCAAAAAGTCATAGTATTTTCGTGTACTCCCCATTTTCGAAGTCCCCTTCCGGCTGTTGGAGTCCCTAAGCTTTTTTCTGCTAGTCCCTCTCAGTCCTCCTGATTTCTTTTGGTGAACCGCCCGAATGTTCCCCTACGTTGAAGACGTATCTCTACGTCCGCAGAAGCAACTCATGTTTGTTTTCGTTCAAACATACCCGTACCTCTGCGCGATCCAGTAAGACCCGGCCAGCACTCCCCCGTACCATACTTCAAACCCGGGAAGATTTCCCCGCCAGGACCCTCTACCCCCCCACCCTGTGAGGACCAGACCCACTCACTTCCCCCCCCCAACTTTTTCCCAACGTACGCCCCGACGCGTCCCCTGCCCCCCCTCCTCCCACACCAACACCCCCCCCCGACCCCAACCCCCCACACCTCCCCCCCCCCCTTAAACCCCAACCCCACCCATACCCTCCGTATTTCCACCAAGATAAGTGCGGCCCAGGGAACAAACCAGCTCTGGTACCCCTACCCGCGGCTTGACCTCTTTAAGACACACAACACCAGCACAGGACCCCCCCCCCCCCCGTGAGCCCCCCCCACCCTCACCCCCCCGACAGACAAACGTTCAGGATGCACCTTCCCCCATTGTACTTTCAGGGTGATGTTAGGTGTGATGAAAATTCTAAGTAAATAAAGTTCTTTGGTGAAGTTTGCGATTTTCATTGGCTTCGGTTGACTTGTCCCCTCTCGGCTTTATAGATTCCGGCCAAAACTATTATACCTGACATTTTGTCTCACCACTGCCCATTCCCAACGCCCCCACCGCATGCACCAACCCCCACCCACAAAAACAAACTCAGCAGTTCCGCAGCCCGGGTCGCACCAGACCCGAGAAACCACCCCCAACGGTAATACTCCACCCCCCCACAAAAACCCTCTGACAACTCCCCTGCAGCCCCCCACCCCAATCACCCCCCCCCCACCCCCCCCCCCCCCAACCCCCCCCACCCCCCCACAACCCCCCCCAACTCCCCCAACCCCCCCCACCCGCCCCCCCCCCCCCCCCCCCCCCCCCCCCCCACTTACCTGCACCTTCCGCAACTCCCCCCCCACCCCCACCAAGACCCCCCCCTGCCACCCCTCCCCCCCACCCCCGCAGACGTGGTACCCCACTTTCTGTCACGTGGTTCCCTACACCACAACCCTGCCACCGTGTCCCCCCGCCACCACCCGCAGGCAGCGAACCCCTTTGCCCGAGGTCGATTTTCGCCCTCGCCCCGCCCGAGCACGACTGTCCCCCCCCAGTTTTTTTCCCCAGCCCCACAGTTTCGATCCCCCCTCCCTCCCGTTTTTGCTGCTCTTTCTGCCTACACAATACACAAACCACCACCCCCTTCCTTCGATCCCCCCCACCACCACCCCACCCCCACCCGGAACACCCCCCCCCCAACATCAACCCACCCACAAACACAAGCCACCCCGACACCCTCCCACTCGCTCACACGATCCTTCCCACTTATTCACCCCCCCCACCGCGCCCACCACACACCAGACCCCTCCTGTATTTTTTTATCGGCCACGTCTTGCAGTTTTATTGCCCCCCCCCCATACCCCCCCTCCGCCTTGCGGCATGTTTTCTCCTCGTCTCTTGACCTTCCTTTTTTTTTTTCCCTTTCGATTGTTCTCCCTTCCAACTCTCCCCCACCCATTGTTTTTTTTTTTTTTGTGTTGTCCGTCCCTAGCGGATCATGTTTGTTTTCCCTCTTTTCTTTCATTTGGTTTTGCACAAGCCCCCCCCCTCCAGCCCGTTTTTATTTTTCTTTAGTTACTGAGCGCCCTTACACTTTGTTTTTTCTGCTTCTTGCGTTTTCCCCAAAGCACCACCGCTTCTGATCTTCTCCTGTTTGCACCACACTGTACTCTTTCTTGCATTTTTTATTTTTTCCAGCCCCCCTATCGCGATCTTTTCAGTTTTTCGCCCCCAAGAAGACACAACCAACATATTTGGCGTCTACCGCAACCCCTCCCACACCCCCCCGGTGATGTTTGGTGCAGTGAGCTGATTGTTGACCCCACCGAACGCGAATACCCGTCCCTCCCATACCACCAACCCCCCCCCCCCGTTTTTTTTTTTGTTTTTCTTTGGAGTTTTTTCTTGGATTTTGTCTTGCGGTTGTTTTTTTGTGTTTGGTTTATGTTTTCTCTCTTATTTTACCACCCCAAACCAAACTACCCATTTGCTTTGTTGGTGTTTTGGGTGTATGCGTGGTTTTTGTTTTTGTTTTTGACCCCCCCCCACACGAACGAGACTAGACATAATGACAAGAAAGAAGCGTGTCTAACTAAACATGCCAAACACAACACGTAAAGCCACCATCCCACGAAGGAGTGGAGTCGGCCCTAGGCGGGGTTGGAGGGGTGACGCGGGTGCGAGGGGGGGGGCCTCTAGGTGCCGGAGGTGCCTAGATCCGGATAGATGTTCGTTATGAGGTAGATTGTCCCCGTACAAGTACTTGAATTACAGAAGATTTGCCACCAGGTAACTTTTTTTTTTGTTTTTCCTTTCTTTTTCTTCTAGTTTTTCTCGCTACTACTCTCAGCCAGTCCTCCCCCTCTCCTCGGCTTCTCGTTTTTCTTCCTTTCTTGTTTCTTCCCCCCCGCGCCATCTCCCACACGCCACATACTACACCGCCCCCCTACACCCGCCTTTTAACTGACACTTCAACCCCTTCCCCTGAAATCGCCTTTGTGGTTGGTGTTGTGGTTGTCCTATAGGCTCTTCCTTCGGGGGAGACTTTGAACTTTCTCCTGTTGGTGGTGTTGTTCTCTGCCCCTTTTGTTTTTTTTCGGGGTGGCGTTAGGGAGTGTTTTTTCTTTTTTTTGAGCTACCCCCCCCCACCCACACACCACCCCCCCGCCCCCCTACCACTCCCGTACTTTGCTTTCGACTCTGGACCCCCATTGATCCCCTTCGTTGCGGGTTCCGGAAATGTCTTTTGTTGTCTACCTCCTGACGTTAGTTTCTCACATCCCGACTTTCCCAGGGTGGGGGACCGATTTGGGGTTGTATTTGGTGTACCCCCAAAACCCCCCACCACATTACTCCCCTGCAGCTGGCTGCAACCTTCTCCCCCCTCCCGGCACCCCCGACATTCCTCGGCCCCTCGCTGCTTGCCACAAAAGACCCAAACACCGACGCCAAACTGACCGCACGCCCACCCCAGTTGCAAGGTCCCCGCACCCCCTGGTGTTCTGTGTTTTTTATTGTTCTTATTGTTGAGGATTATCCATCCTTCTTTTTACTTTTTATGTCCGTAAATTTTTCCACACATACCATTTTCAGCACTACGTATTGACCAGACGTTTTGTGGTCCCCTCGAACGATACCAGACCACCTTTTGTTTCCGAAGCCGACCAGCCCCTACCAGCCTAGTTTTTTTTTTTTTTGTTTGTTGTGTTGGTTTTGTGGGGTTGTGGGGGGAAAACAGAGTCTCACTCTTACACCGACCGCCTCTGTATATACGATGCCGATACCCCAGCAGCTTTCGCCATATAATTATAACCTTTTATCAGCGTCTTCCTACGTAGATGCTGATCGCTGTTGGGTTTGTGTAGTTTTAGCGTCGTACTATGCCATTTGGGCGGACATCCATCTGCCGTGTCCCCTCAAGATTTCGCAGGTACTCCCCCCCCGCGATTTTGCTTCCCGTTTTCCCGCCCCCTCACCTTCCTTTTCTTCATTTATGGTGGTCTGTTTGTTTTTCTTCCCCCTTTCCTGCAAGCGTTCTAAACCAGATATTTCTTCCCCAGACACGTTTTTTGATTTTAGAGCATGAGTCCTGGAGTCATTTGGTTGTCTTTTTGCTTTTTTTGGGCCCCACTCTCCCAGCCCCCCGTGGAGCATACATCGTCCTCCTTTCCTTCCAGCTTTTTTGTTTCCGCCTTCCAATGCGCCCGTCTGGTTTCCGCTCGTAGGTCATCTTACCCTCTCCGGAGCGGTTTTCTCCGCTTAGCCAACTTCCCTTGCCCCCCGTTGTCTTTGCCATGATAACGGCACTTTTTCCGACGAGGTGCTTTGCGTTACTTCGCCTGTCCCTGAGCATGTGGGCGGATATGGCGACAGGCTGCTTATTTTGCCCCATTCACTCCTTTTTTCCGGCGAAGTTACGTCTACCCTCCTTCTTCGTTTTTTAAATATCTAGGGCAATTCACAGCCATCCGCAGCTTCCCAATAGTCCTTTGCTTTTTGATTTCTCTTGCCTTTTTTTTCTCCATTTTCCCGTTTCCGAGATCGGAATTCCCTTGAAAGTGCCCCGGCAAAGCTACTTCGGTCTTTTTAGGCTGCCTTGGGTATCCTCCTCTCCACAGTCTCTCAGAATCCCACAGTTCGTGACTCTATCGCCTGCTGTGATGGATCGACCCCGCCCCCGTCTTTTTTCCACGTTTTTCACTCCAACTTGCTTCCCTCTGACAGCTTGTAACCCTTTATTGGACTTGTCCGGCACTACTCGGCTGTACGCCCAGCCATCACCTCCTCCGCCCCCTTCACCCCAATCCCCCCTGCAGCTTATTTCAACTTAACAACTTCGCCTGGGCTACGCCACACCCACAGATTTCGTCCCACACCCACGCAAACTCCGTGTGTGACCTGCTGTACCCCGCACCGCTCACTTCCCACCCCACACTTTCCCTCCTTTCCTCCCCATGACTTCCCCTCCCTTCACTCCCAAGCACAGGTTGTCTCGTCTACCCCCCTTCATCTTTCGGACAGCCTCATCCTCTTCCCTGCCCTGTGCGTTTTTATTTTTTTTTGTTCACTTTTCTTTTTTTTTTGTCCGCCCAGTACGCACATAGATCTGGAGTCTTTTTGAGTTACGCCGTCGTTCACTTCGACGATGACCTGTCACCCCTGGATTTCATTTTCGGAGAGCGTCTGAAGTTATCGTGTCGCTAGGGCTGTCCCACTCGCTCCTCTTCGTTCCCTCTTCACTCCTCCCAACCTATTCGCAAGTTTCGCGAGGCCTGAAGCCTGAAAGCTCTGACCCCCTTTATCTCCCTTCCACCCCCCTACTCCCGGTCATGAGCTAGGTCCCTGCCATGTCAGGCACGTACTGCATTTCTTTCCCCTCCCTTGCCTCCCTCCTCCTTCAGCCTTGGTTTTTTTTGTTTTTCTATATACACGCCTTAAACCGTATTCTTACCATCACTTCTCTGTCTTTCTGTGTTCTTGGGCCCGTAACCCTTTTGATTCTTGCCCGATCTATTCATATTAGTGCCTTCTTCTGCCCCCGACGCCTTTAATGCTCCCGCTTAAAATTTCGATGTTCGCAGTATGTGATTTGGCCAACGGCCGTATCCTGTCCCCCTTCCTCCCGTCGATTTACCTTTACACCTTATTGGCCTTCTTGTGTCCTTTCCTTTCTTTGTATCTATTTCCGGAACATTGTCGCTTCTCCGTTTACTATTTAATCATTTTTTAGTGTTTGTCTTTTTGATTTTTCGTTCAGGTTTCTCAGCGGTTCTTGTCGCCTTTGAGAATTTCCCCTCCTCCCACCCTTGTCGTGCCTCTTGCGCCTGCTCGTCTTTTCACCTCCTCTTCTGTGAGCCTCGACTGCGAAG
>Ga0179593_1290440_pt1 | contig 20747 bp, 15 predicted proteins | sample CZODoug2_1_08_16_FD_185931 | JGI IMG/M metagenome (GOLD analysis project Ga0179593, IMG submission 185931) | Vadose zone soil fungal communities from Angelo Coast Range Reserve, California, USA - CZODoug2_1_08_16fungal (PacBio error correction) | ecosystem: Environmental > Terrestrial > Soil >... | reverse complement strand
TTTTCTTTCCAGTGTAGAGACATGTGTCTGGTGGTCCGTATGAATTTTTTTCGGATTTGCTTTCCCTATTGCATCCATCTTTTTCCTTTTTCCACCATGCACCCTCGATCTTAATCTGATTGGCGAGAATCCGGGTTTTCGAGGTTTCTAGGGCAATCGGTTGTTTCCCCCAAGCTGTAAGTACACCCTTCTTCCCCTAGGAGCTAAAACTTATTGTTTTTCTCCCTCGACTCATTTGCTCAGTCTCCTCCGGTTCAGTCCATCTGAATGTTTTTAGGAAACTTAGTTCTCTTCACCCTCGAAAGGGGAACGCAGGGACGCCACGTGGTTTTTCCTGAATCTTTGCTACCGTCTTCTCCCCTGGGGAAAACTCAATTGATCATTTGGTGGCGATTTTATTTCTTCCGTGCTTCTATCCCCTAGTCTAAGCTTTCCATTTCTTATAACAACCTACATGAAGACGTTCGAATTTCCTCTTTTTCCTTGTCTTTGCACAGCTCGATTCATATTTATTCTTCTGGGCCTGGTTTTCGTCCTTCTTTGCGTCTTTTTTTCGGAGTACGAGTCCTTCTAGAGCCCGATTGGACTTCCCGATAGACTCGGACTGAGATACTGCTGTTCGTCTTTCCTTCAGTTACCACTCTTCTCCTCAAACTCCCGTTTTTCTGGAATCTTCCTCCTTGATTCTGAACATTGGATGCTTGGCAGTTCTTTCCGTCCGTGTCTCGAATTTTTCTTTCTTTTTTTTAATTGCAACGCATCGGTTTTTCAAAAACATGGTGGTCCTCTGAATGGTTCCCCCTACTTCCCCTGTTTCTCCTAGGTTCTGCACCGTCCTTCCTATCTTTTTTTCTCGTTTTTTTCCTAGGTATTTGTTCCGTTCGCAGCCGAGAGTACCCCCTGAGCGTACTCCTTGTCGTTCGATTCGGGACCTTCGCCACTTGTTTCGTTTTTCGACTACCAGGTCCTATGTCCCTCCTGTCAATCCGGTCTGAGTTCTAGATTCTCTTTCTATGTTGCCTGAGATGACAACTGTTCGTTCACCCCTCGGAAGCTTCTTGTCTTATTTCCCTTCCCCATCACACTTTGCTTTTTCAACCTTAACCACCCCTAGATTCCGTCTCCCTTTGATGGATCTTTTTCTCGGTCCCCTCTGGTCTTCTCCCCCCACCCCTGCTAGCTCCTTCAATTTTTTGCGTAATTCCTCCTGCTGACCACACATGACCTCTTTAAGCCGGCGTCCCGAATTGAAGAACTTCTTCTTTCTCCCCCCGCTTCCACGTTACTCCTCGCCGAAGTTCTCGGATTTTCCCTCGCCCTTTGATTTTGTTTTTCTTTCAGCTCCCTACACTTCCCGCCGAAGTCAAGACCATCTTTCCCTCTCATCGCCGGTCCCGATTTTCTTGGTGCGCCTCTCTTGTCGTGTGATAGGATTTTCCCGTCGTGGCTTTCCCCCGGACGCACTTCTTAGCACGAGCGGTCTTCCCCCCCGTCTTGCCTACCCACTATTCTTTCCTTCTTTTTAGGGCTTCTTGTTCTCACGTTCTTGTTGCCTATCGTACGACTGGAACAAGGCTACGGATTTCCACTGAATTTTTTGTCCTGTTTCAAGCAGAGTGTTTTCCTTCTTTCCTTCGCTATACCCCCCCTCTCTTCCCATGACGGGGCGTGCTTGGTTGTTTCTCTCTGTCTCCCCCCTCGTTTTTTTTTTGGCTTGTTTTAGTTTCCACTTTTTTTCTGCCCCCCGCCCTCTTCCCGATCAGTTGTCAATCCTTTTCCCCCTTTTCTCTCCCTTCTGGCAGGAGTTGAACCTACTACCATCTCGAGGAACTCTTTCTAAAGCACCTGGGTTCCAGAATTCTTCCAACCATCCTTAGCTCTCGTTTCTAAGACCCCACAGGGAATTTGCCCCCTTTTAGATACTTTTGTTTTCTCACTTTTTGAAGAATGTTCTCCTCCCGGCCCCGTTTCCTGAGTCTTTCGTCTTCTCAGTAGAAGATTCTTCTCCACCGCGAGCACCTATCATCGTAGTTTCTCTCGGTCGTGAAGAACGTATTGCGTACAGATCTCCCCTCTTCCATCCTTTTCTTGCTGCCCTCCACAAATGTCGCTTCTTTTTTCCTGCATCTCCTGTGCGTCCCCCCCTGCAGGAATCCTCTACCTGTTCACCCCTTTCCGAGTCTTCGGCGCAGGCTGGAGGTATCCGCTGATCGCTGCCGGTTGTGAGCGTCGCACTATCACGCCTTCTCAACTCCCGCTTCTGACGCCCTTTTCGATCCCTCCAAGACCTCCCAAAAAGGTCGGCTTCCTCCTCGCGAACCCACATTTGCCTCCCTTTTTTCTGAGCTTCGAATGAGTGTTCTCACTCATCATTTGACGGATGGGGAATATGGCGTGCCGATTCGAACCCAATGCCCTTCCAACACGGAGGAATCTTAATTTCAACATCCACTGGTCCAGATTTACGGAACCTTTAGCCCGGTCAAATTCCTCTTCCTTTTCCTCTTTTTTTTTCTTCATCTACATTCGTCACTGGCTGACATGATTCTTCACCAAATCCTTGCTTTGAGAATCAAGGTAATCAGACTCCGGTAGTTCTCAAGTTCTCCCTTCTCAGACCAAGCCATTTAGCCCCCCTTTTCACCTTAAGCTTCTTCCTTACCCTAATAACCCTAGAGTCAGCTCTACCCCTCTCAAGAGGTGCCTTCCTTTTCTCGTGTATCCGCGTTTTTTTTTATCAAGCTTCTTGCTCGCTCCCTGACTGGCCCACGTCTAGGCAGCTTGGAACGGTCTACGTGTAGCTAGAGACGGCCCCGCCCCCCCAAGATATAGTCCGAGCAGACGAACCCATCAACAGGGCCCCTCGATTTTGCGGCGCCTTTCTCCTCCCGGGTCCGTCGAACATTTTGCCGGACCTACCAGTCGCTTATGCGCCTCCCCTACTGCTATTTTGTCGGGAACAACCTCGGGTCTTTATTCTCGGCCGAAGAGGAAGAGGTTCTCCCTAACGCGGAGTTCTACTCCCCCTACGACGAAGGCGGTGCGCGCGGCTGTCCCTCCCCCCCCCAATTCTTTCTGCATTTTCCCTCCACCCCAGATCAGTTCCCTCCCTTCAACTGCTCACGCATTAGACCCCCCCCGGTCCTTACCTTTTCAGGCTGTTCGTGGCCCCGATCGAAACTTGTCCTGTCTCCTCTGATGGACCACCATTTTTTCACTGTTTCCTTCTTACCCTTCCTTTTTGACAGGACCCTCTTGATTTCACATTCTTTTTTTTCCTCTTCCTATAGGCAGAAGTGCTCTCCAAAAACCACTTAGCAAAGATCCCCCCCTTGATGCTGCAGACACGTTTCCCCGGACACTTTTTTATTGTCCTTCTACGATAGCGACGCCCCTTCTCCCCCTATGCGTATCCAACCCCTTCTCCCCCCCCTAGCCCCCCTCGATTTTTTACCTACGTCGGATATGCTATCTCGATGCTCCTCCCTCTCACCCCCGGAACTCTTTCCAGAACCTACTTGTTAGAAGTAGGTCGTCCCCTTCCCTTCCGTGCGTCGAGGCACCCAATTCCTGTATTTCAAGAGATCTTTCCCTCTTAGTAGCCCGAGGTCCGTGCAGTATGGATCTTCCACTTTTTTTTAAGCTCTTATCTCCTTGCATTGATTCGGCGAGACTTATCACCTGCCATTCCCGGTAATCTCCCTTTTTTATTCGGGGCTTCCTTACCTTTTCTAGAATTTTTTCTTCTTTCTCTTTTCCCCCAGAACCAGGTCTTGTTTGCTTCCTCTTCTCCAGAGCACCATTGAGTCGTTTACTTAGAGGAGTTCATTGATTATCCCCTCCCATTCTCGAAATCCACCCCCTTTTTCGTGCCCCTGCCCTATCTTTTTTTGAGTTTTTCCTTTTAGAACCGTTATGAGTGTCTGAACAACCCCTCCCCCTCTAAGCGGACCCTTTTTCCCCGTCATCGACAAACCTCCCCCCCCGACGCTTCAGAGACTCTCAATCATCCTTCTTGAAGGTTTTGCATCCATTTGTCTCGAGGCACCTGACACCATTTTCTCTCCGATCCCTTCCTTCCCACGAGCTCGACCGCGCCAGGAAGTGTCTCTCTCTTGCTAAGACCCCCCCCCCACCCCCATCGCACCACTATCTCCCTCGGATCTAATGCTGTCCCTCACCCCCGTTTTAGTCCATTGCACGACGAAAACCGATGCGGGTCCAACAATGGGGTAGGTTTGGACCAATGCGTCTGTCTCTCGCAAGAACTACTTACACCCCCTGACCGACGATTACTCGAAGGTCCTTTACTCAGGAATTCTTCCCTACCGCGGTCGCGAGTTTAAATTTCTTATCTTTCCCTCTGCGATCCTGCACGAAGGCGATTTCTCCGGACCCAGTCCCTCCTCTTACGACCCTTCAGCCGACCCTACAACTCAAAGCACCTCCTCAGCTGAGGCGGCCTCTTCCCCCTGCCTGCCCTATTCCCTTCCTCAACGCTTTTCCATGGATTTGTTTAGAGTCCCCCCTATACATTTTAAGGTCAAAGACTGCGCCGAGACCCCCTCAACTGAATTCCTCCCACCCCTTTTCCCTTTTCCGGTCCACCTTGAAAGTGAGACACTTGGATTTTTCACCCTCTTAGTCCTTTCCGTCGTCCAAATTTCTCGATTCAGTCCTTGGAACGCAACCACCCCTAACAGGCTGCAACCCCCCTCCCCTTAGGCGCATTTTCCCACAATTAAGGTTCCCGAAATCTTTTTCTCTTCCAGCTTTAGACAGTCTTGTCGAACCCCCCAGATTCTCCCCGATAAACGCTCCCCCCCATAGTTTACTTAAACCGAGTCCCCCCCCTTTTTCCTCTTTGCGGTGTCCGTCATTTGCTCCCTATGGCGGCACCTCGTGCCCGCACATCGCCTTTTCCCTCCCAAACCCCGTAATCACTCTCCCTTTCTCTAAGGTACGTTATCTCTATCCTTTCTACCCTCAGTTTTTTTTTTTGATCGAGCCATGGTATATCCTTTCGTGCTTTTTTTCTTGGGACATGCCTCTCTTTTCCTCGGAAGAAGAGGCATAATTATTAACCGAAAGACTCTCGTTTATTACTCTTGGTCTCCCTTTTCGACCATTGTGTGGTCTCTGTTTATCGAAGTCCCTTTTTTTCTCACCTTCTCGCTCAAAGAGTCTTGTAACCCTCTCTCGGTTCACCATCTAGTGTTGGTCCCCCTTGCCGGAGCTCATTCTAGGCAGCCCTTTTTTTGTTATCTTTTTCACCGTCGAGAACGCTCCTTTTCACTCCGACGCTCATCTTTGGAGACCTTCACTCCCGTTTTACTTGCAGGAGAACCTTTTATCCCAGTGATGTTCCTTTCCGCCCCCCCTTTTTTCAATCTTCCCTTCTTAACTGATTTATTCTCATTCTCGAACCCCCTACTTTTTTTAAAGCGGTGCCCCCCATTCTCGCCTTTGGGGATCCCCTCTTTTCCATAGTCACGCTTCATTTTAGTGCGCTTTCTGGTTCCTTGTCTTCGCTTTTTCCTTCTGGTGTAGGCGAACATTTCTAGTCACCTCTTGTTTTCCATTCCCCCCTTTTATGGACGTTCTAGCGCTGGCCCCCCCTTTAATCCCTTCCACCCATATGATACCATGCACCCACCCAGGTGCCGATTGTTCATTTACGGCGCTTCCGTGACCCCCCCGGTGACTTGGATTCTTCCCATTATTGTCTGGAATCCCCCTTCGTCACCTTTTTCCAAAACAAGGTTAAACCGCCCAACCCTGGGTGACCCTTTTTAACTTCCCCTGGAATATCTTACTTACCTCTTGCTCCCTCCCACGAACCTCAGTCTCTTTTTCTATGGATGGTTTCTCTTTTGTGGTCCGATCCCCCGTTGGTAACTCCCTCTTTCCCCTCTCGTTCTTCTAGGCCGCTTTTTGAATGTCTCTGCTCTCTCCCCTTCCGTGGTAGAATACCGACCACAATCGTTTATTTAAGCCCCCTTAAAGAAGTCTCTGACGCTTATTAGTCTCGTTTCTGATGGTTTTTTTCGATGGACCACCCCTTTCGAAAAGTTAAGTCTTCGCCTCGTTTTATGCGCCAAAAAAGATAACTTAGATTTTTTTCCCCACTCCCCCATCCTCCTCGCCGCTCACGCTTATTTTTTTTATGATTTAGAACCTTTACCACCCTAATTCTCACCTCTTTCTCCCTTCTCAATTTTGATTCCTTGCTGATCTTATACAAAGTCCTCCTTTTAATGCAGCTCAGACTCCCGACCCTATCTTTCTCCATAGTCTTTCCCCCTACAGAATACTTATACTCTGAAAGGGCTCATGTCCATCCTTTTTTTTTTCGCCCTAATCACTTCCTCGACATCCCCCGCGATGTTCACCTTCCAGTTACCTCTCCGATTGGTCTCCTCTTCCTCTCGGCTCTGACCCTCTCGTGGTAGAAGCAACCCTGAGCTCCGTTAGCTCCACTTTCTCCCCTGTGTTCGTGTAGGTCCGTGGGCCTTCCTCTGCGTATCTTTTCTCTCCTCTTTCCGGTTCCCCAAGCCCTACTTTTCTGTGATTCTCATGCTTTTGGTCCAGACGACTTGGCTCCTTCTTCTCTACTAGCAGGATGCAACTCCCATTTTCCCTTGATTTTTTCTTTTTCTCTATTTTTCCATATTCTTCTTTTGATTTTGATCACGTTTTGCCCCAAGCTTCCTCTTTCCATCACTTTGTTTGACGAACTGTCTTACCCTTTCTTCTTGACCCTGCCCCTACTCGACTGCGACCCCCGGGCCTTCACCATTTTTAAATAACTCACCCGTACTTTCTGAATATTTCCTCCTAATTTGACTGCAACAATTTAGTGACCCCGTGGTCGTCGTTGGGCTTGATTAACTTCTGACTTCCCCGCTGTGTCTTATTTAGCGCCCGCTGGTTAGTCTTACTGAATCCTGGCGGGTTTTCCGAAACTCTCTAACACTCCGCATGCTCTGTTCTGGCCTTGGTTTTCGGACTCCTCTTTGGATGGAGGAAAGCTCGGCCCGGATCAAGGATCGTTTGGTTGCTCCCACCATTATCATTGGAGGTCGGCCGCGTCTTTTTCGGAGTAAGTTCCACCAGACCCTATCCTTTTTCCACCGAAGCTCCTGTGCACCGTTCTCATTTTTTTGGCGTATATATTTCGCATCTGACTTTTTTGTGTTTGGAATCGAACCCCGTGTCACGTCGGCAGATTCTCCACTAGTAGAGCGTGCCACAGTAGATGGCTAACCCGGTTCGGTCCTCCTTTCCCCCATTTGATGCCCGCTCTCTCCTCGATTTAGCTTCTTCGATTACTGACACGCCCCACGCTTCTTGAGAAATGTTCGATTACTCAACACCTTTTCTCACCGATTTTCTTTCGTCTCTGCCCCGCCCCCCCAATTGTTGCAGATTGGGCCCCTTCTCCCCCCGGAACCTCTCTTTTCATCCTATACTTGTTTGTGGGGTTGTTCTAGAGCGCCGTCGAAGTGCTTTTCTCCCTGATTTTCAATTTTTTTTGTTTCATCTCCGACCGCAAATCATGTTCGCCCAGGCCGGGCGGCTGCCACGCCGTATCCCCCTCAATTCCCTCTTCCCCTCCTTTCCCCTCCGATCTTCTTTTTCGCGCAGATAGCTCTATTTCAGCATTTTGTTAGAGTTCCGTAACCGATCTAGTTTGGGCCTATTGGGTCCTGCGCGCTAAGGACTTTATGAGATGTAGGAGGGCTGACCCCCTGAGCTGTGGATATGCCGCAACAAAGGAGTCATTGCACGAGAACCATACAATCCGAGACCATGCGCTGGAGCTGTTGCCTTATCGGTTCGTTATGGACCTTTTCCTGGATCTCGAGAACCCTTTTTAATTGGACCCATTAGGCGCGAACCCCCGATAGTCACCCGGAAGCCCGCAGAATTCGACAGAGCGAGTTAAAGACACTTCCCAACAGAATAGCACTCCGACTCCCACCTCCGACATGGAAGCCGAGCCCACACATCCACTTAGCCAGAGCTACCCCTCACCCCCTGACCTTTCTCGGACCTCTATATTGAGATCTCGCCCACCCTGAGGTAACCGAGCCCAAACTCTCGGGAAGACGTGATTGAAAAAACGAAGAGATAGACCGGCCATCCCCCCTCCAGAACGGGTAAGACCCAAACCCGGGCACTTCCCCCCAGCCCCTAGTACCACCGCAAACTTCCCACCCCACAGGTCTCTACGACGGAAATGGTCCACGGACTCAGAGAAGGAGGCCACACAAGCCCACGCGCGAACCATCCCTGGTCATTCGCATCACTCTAGGGAAGCCGTTTTGGGATGATTAGCTTCCCTCTGACCTACCTCCCGGCCGAAGCGGCCGCGCAACCCCTTGGAACAGGTGCCGTCAAGGTGGCAATCCGAAACCAAGGTCCTAAGTGCCACTCCGACCTGGACCAATGATTTCCACCATTGAGCCTGCGTCTAATCGGTACGACGTGCAATAACAAAATCAATTGCCCCCCAACCCCAGATTTCTCCATACCATTCCCGATGCTTCTCATAAATCTCGGCCCATTTTCATGTCAGTTTAGCAAGCGCAGCCAATGTTGAAACCACGTACACTCCCTTCGGACTAGGCCCACATAAAGGTCGTTCAAGACTTCAAACCGACCACTATAAGTACTGCTATGCTCCCGCTATCCGTCTCCAGAGACCTGTAGGGGTCTACCACACTCGAGAAGCACCGAGAACTATAAATAGTTCAAGTAATGCTAACCTCGAGTAACCTGACCACTTAGACCTCCAAAGAACGAACGACTGGTAATTTCTCCCGTCTCTATATTAGCCTCCCAAATCTCCCGAATTGTCGTTCCTACTCGACAACCGACTGATGCGCCGGAGACCTATCCCCCCCTCCCAGGAGTGGAATCTCGAACCCGAATCGTGCCCTATGAGCGGAATTGAACCCCGTTAATTTTCGCTGTTTAGTATTTTTCTCCCTGATTGGACACGGCATCCCGTTCATTCCTCTTCTGTTTTAGTCGGGAGCCGGAGAGAGTCTTTGTTTTCCCCCGAAACTTGAGGCGCGTCTTGGAATAAAGCCTTTTTTTCTTTCAAGCTGCAAGGTCCTGCACCCTTGGTTCGAATTGCTACTAAGGGGACGCGAATCTCTCCTAATTATGTTCAACTTAGCACCCCTCGGCTCCCTTCAATCATCACGTTCGGAAGGCCCCTCTCTTTGTTGGTTTTTCTTTGAATCGCCTAAGTTTCTGCTTTCTGCATAAAACGACAGAATCAGTGCCTTTTTTAACTTCCGATAACAGCACACATACGATCCGACCACTTTTTTCATCAGCCGTATGAATGGTCCCCGTGTTGGCCAGCAGTCTGTTCGCTTATCCCAGCCCAAGTGAGATGTCCGCGCCCCTTTCACACAGCGTTTTCTTTCCGCGTCCCCCCGGCTCCCGCCGATTAAACCCCCTAGAAACCATCCCTTTCTAGTCTTTGCGTCCCCCGGCGGCGCAACCCAAGAGCGGACAGGAACGAGGAAACCTCATGCCTGCTGCCACCCCCCAACTAGGTTGCCACTCTGCTCCCGGAAATAGCCCGTGAAGGCTCGACAACCGAAGATTCACCCCGAACCAGCTCCCTTTTCCCCCGCTTTTCACAACGGAACCAGGATTAACCCACACATCCAGTCCCGGGACTCTACAATCCTACCCCTACCGGTACGAGTAGTCTTTTTCTTCGTAGTTGCCCTCTGACTCTAAAGCCCCGTCGATATCCTGGACCCCCCTCTGCCCCCTTCCTGCCGGTTTCTCCGCAACCACCCGACACTCCTGACCGAACCTCCACATCCCCTGACGCGCTGAAGGCTTCTTGCCATCCCCCCTCTCCCGAACTACATGAGAAAGCTTTCATTCTTTTTCCAGATCCCTCTTTCCCTCCTTTTTTCAGCCGAGTAGGGAGAATTTCCCCGCACCTTAGTCCATGCTTCAACTTTTCGTATCCCCCCGGGTAAGGAAAGTCGCCACTGCGGCTGATCCACCTCTGAGGTTTTTTTTTTTCCTGGTCCGGCTTTCTCGGTGAATCCTCAATTGAAAGCACCAATCCTCTTTTGATTCACCCCCCCCTGCCGTCTTCTGAAGTTGAAACACCAGAGGTGACAGCCCTGTCGTTTGGGAGACAAGCAGCCGGCGAAACACGCGTCCATTGACTATACCACGCGGCCACCCCCCCCCCCCCCAAGCTCCCCCCGATACAGCCCCCCTAGTCTGCCGCAACCCATATTCTTGTTGTCATAAGTGCGCAGCTTGGGAACTAGGGGCCGCCTATGCACAGGCCATTTTTTTTTTTTCGCCACGAAAAACTGCAGAGCGCACGTCCCTGTCTGATCTTCGCTTAACTGAATAAGTGGTGTGTTATTGTTTTCAGAGATACAAGTGGGATTACAGTTGCCGCTTAATTCTGGTTGTGATTGATGGCCGAGCGCTTCTCCCTTTTTTTATTTACATCTGATCTTATTTTCCCCCCTCCCCGAGATCTGTCTTAATCTTCGGTTATGACCGTAGCCTCGGTGGTGTCCCGTTATTGGTGACTTTTTTGGCTTGAAAAGATGTCTCAAGCGGAAGAAGCTGGTAGCCCCCCCCGTTGTTACTTTCGCCTTATTCGGGTTTCTCCCATTCGATTGTTTCCTTTCCCACGGAGCTCCAGTTCTGAAGGTTTGACGAGACAGCAGGGTGATCCTTCTCTTTGGAATCCCCTTGCAGTTCAGAACCTTTTCCCAAGTGATAATGGGGCTTCTCGGGTTGTCGTCTTAGTCTAGTTTCCTTCTTTATCGGTTCTTGAACCAAAAATAAAATAAGTCTTAGAATCTTTCTTCCACCCTCCTCCTTCCATTTTTTGCTGGGATTGGCTTGTCTCTTGCAGGATGGTCTCGTATCCCTCTCTGTCAGAGATTGTTTAAAACGGATGATCCTGCCTTCTCTTCAATTTTTCCTTACCGATTCTCCCCTGTACCCCGCGCTACTCTTCCCCCCGGTTTTTGTCGTGTAATAATTAAGAGATTTTTTAGACTGTTTTCTCTTTCAGGAATTTTTTTTCCTTGCATTTTCTCTTTCGATCCTGACAGAAGTGTAAGCCCCCCATTTGGTCCTCCGCTCCTTTTTATCCCCCTTTTCTTTACTCTCCTCCCTGTTTCGAAATCAGGCTCTCTGATGGGTTGCGGTGAATTAGGCTGGCTCGGCCCAGCTTCTTTCTCTTCCTCGTTGCAGGTGATTTTTTATAACTCCCTGTTTTTTTTCTTCTCCAAACGACTGTTTTCTCCTGCCCTTTTTCATTTCTGCTTTCGGTTCTCTGGTTTATCATGTTTTTGAGTCTCAACCAAGGGTCAAAGGTCCGTCTTCGCGGTTATGATGAACCTTCAATAAACTTTCTATTCACCCCCCCTCACAACAACGCTAGTTTCCTTGCACGACACGCTGATTTTTCCCATTCGCCGTTCAATAATCCTGAGCTCTTCGCTCCTCTCCCCCCAGACCTTTGCGTTTTTACCCGATCTTCTAAACCTGTCCGCATCCCCTGAAGGCGAAGCGAACCTTTTTTCATTACTCTAACGGAACCGCGATCCCTCCTTTCCCATTAATTGATGCATGTTGATCTCGCCGGCCGAATCTGTATTCGCCTCCCCTAGGCGATTTAAACGAATCCTCAGCGTCCCTCTTTGTTTTTTAAATTCCCCTTCTGTCGTGATACATCGGTGCTCCTGAGTAGCCCATCACTTCTTCTTCGGTCGACCCCGTTTCCTCGACCATTATTATTGCTTCGGCCTTCGGTTCTCTTTTTTCTGTTTCTCATTTCTCTTTCCTCTTCTCGTGCCGGGCCACTCTTCTTTTCGTGTCCGTCCCTTTTTTTCCATTATTTTTTTTTTTTCCTCTTTTGCGTCCCCTATATGCCCCGGACCAATGTTGTGCCTTTTTGAGCTGATTTTTCTCCCATTGTGAACATGAGAGGATTTTGCTTTCTCCTTTCAGATATCCATTTTTCCAATTTGGCCCTTTCCTGAGTCCGAGGCAACCTCCTCAGCGCGTGGAATCCTTCGCACAGCAAGGGTTTATCATTTTCCCCCACTCTTCTCGTCTCCGTTTCCTGCAACATGTCGGCGGCACCGTTTGTGTGGCTAATGTTAAGTTGCGCCGGATGGCGTGCGCTTCTCGTACCCCCCCGCCGAGTGGTCGTAAGCTCTCACTCTGTTCGGTTTCGGGCTTTGCCGCCTCTCTTCTTCTCCCCCTTTGCTGCTTCTTCTGCCTCCGATTCGTGGTTCGGCAGACCAATGCTGCATTTTCTCCCTCCCCTCATTGTTTTACCTTCCTGCCCAGCGATAGGCAATTCCGAAGGCGGCTGTTGGCAGGATGTGAGGATATCTTCGATCGATTGGGTTTTTTTCCCGCGTCTGCAATATTCACTCCCCCTTGGAAAGTTCTAGACTCTTTCGAGTCGTTTTTCCCCTAGATGTTGCATTCCCCATAGGTCGGTCGTCACGCGGCCCCCATGCTTTTTTCGGCTAGTCTCTCTTTTCTTTCTCGATCTCCCAGACTATGACGGTCGGCTACATGTTGGGCAGATAACTGACACAAATGTCTTTTAAAGACTCTTAGGTTTAGACACAGCCCTTGTTCACTTTTCCCTTTTTTTTTTTTCTCCTCGGAATCTATATTTTTCTCTCTAAGTGTTGTTGTTTCTGCTTCTTTTTTGAGAACGTAACTTACACCAACAGTGTCTGGTTTCCTACCCGAAGGCTTGCGAAAGGTTTTTCTTCTCGTTACCTTCGAGCATTGATTAATCTTCCTCTATAATCATCTACGCGATCGCTTACCTCCTGAAGATCTTTTCTACCCTTTTCTTTTACAGATGTCGCCCCCCTACAGTGGTTGGTGTTAATCATCTATTGGTAGAGATATCCGTCAAGTAGTCCTTTTTTTCCATTGAAAGTTTCCTAGTCTTTTCTTCACACCAACCTCTCTACTTCCCGCTTTACTTAATGAGGCCCAGCGTTCGGCTGCATATCTCTGTCCTCCATGCCCGGTCCGCCCAGTTCTCCCCCCCCCCTTGCGCTACTCCGCATTTTTCCTGCGCACAATATCGCTCCGTCTGTCGGCGAGCTTCCTCCTCCTTCGCTTTTTTAGCCCTCCATTTCCGCATGTCTCGTTTCTGCGCTGCTGCCGACCCCCAACCCCTTCCTGCATTTCCCTTTTAAACCTTTCCCACCGTTCTTCATTTTCACCCCCACGGTTCTCCGACTTTTTTTTTTTGCCTTTAAGGGAGGGGCACGATCGCCATAGGACTGTTGAGAATTTTCTTGAACCCCCCCCTCCTTTTTCGCAAGACCCCTTTCTTCGTCCGTTGCAATAGACCTTCACTCGAGTCAAAACTTGATTTCTCCCCCCTTACTTCTTTCTATTCGGCGACGTTTTACTCATCCAAATCTAAACCTTTCCATAGAGAGACTTACCCCTCTCTCTTTTCCCTTGTACGTCGATCTTTTTTCCCGGTCCCCTCCTTGGTCCTCCCAACCTTGCGGGTCAGCCTGTATTATTGGGAAGCGCAACCCCTCCTGGCCCTCTCTCTCTGGTCGAAAGAAATATCTCTTTATTAGCAAGAATCAAGTGCCGATACTTCGTTGATCGATAGTCCCTCACTTTTTCGTTCGACTGTTCCCAGGATCGTTTTTCTCCCCTTTGACAAGATTCTTGCCCCCCCGCTGAGCTGTCCTTTCCCCCACCCTGCGCTCATTTGCGGCAAGTTATTCGTCGTCTTCCTGCCTCCGGTCATCCGCTTTGTTCGCTTGTGCTTATTGCAATGTATGAGAATCGGTCTGCGCCGGAGTGACCCAAGGGACTGATCCCTATGCTCCCTTTTCTCCACAATTTAGGTCTGACATGAGCGCGCGACTAGTCAGGTCTTCTCCTTTGCGAAATCCATCACCTTAGGCTTAATCTTCGCATTTTTTGTTGTCCCCGAAAGTTGATGTGTTTCGCCTAAAACCGAAGACGTCCCTTTTTTCTCCCCTCCTAACAGCACCCTACAACGCCTGCATATAATACTACTTGACTTTTTTTTGACTAGTTCGTTTTAGAACAACTTGGATTAGATCCCGACGGCAACAGCCTTCAGTCTATCCTTCGCGGATTTCCCCTCCCCCTCTTCCCCCCCCACCTGAGCACCCACTAGCTTCAGAATGAGAGTCGACCTTCGTTCTCCCAAATCTGTCATTTTTCAATCGTGATCTTGCTGGACATGTGGTGCCGTTCCCCTGCTTTGCCTTCGCTTCCCCCCCCCTTTCGATTCACGAACCACCCCCGGACCTCCCCTCTGCCAAGCGCAGGATCATGATCCAGGAAGGATAACTTACCTGTCTTCGATCGCGTAGCCTCACGCGTCGTCTCCCTTCCCTTTTTTTTTTCCCGCGGGACCCCTCGCTTTTTCTCAGCGGTCGCGAAGCCGCCCCCTCTGTACTTCCATCCCCCTCCAGCCAGCCTCCCTTTCCCAGCTGGTCCGAGCAGATCTGCCTGCCCGCAGCATTCTTTCCGGTATTTGGTGTAGCCTCCAGGCTCAATCCTTACCCGCGCTTCTCCCGAGAATCCCGTCCCCAACCTCGCGCCCCCTTTTTTCGGTTACCCCCCTTTCCTAATCACTTTAGGGCAAGGTGATGCTCCCCCGTCGGTCTGCTTCCCCCCCTGGCCTTTTTCTGTGAAATCATCCTGGGCACAAAACATTTTAAAGTATTTCTTTTTCAACAGCCTGAATGTGCACCCCCCTCCGGTGGTGACGCCAGCTGTTCGCCCGCTTCGACCCCCCTCGTGGCGGCCCCACAAGAGGCCCGTACGACACTCTAAACCGATTCTGGTGAATCAGCCCGTATTTTCCGAACGATCTCTTGCTGCTTTCCTCTGAGGAGCCCGATTTCTGCAACCCTTCCTGAATTTTCCCGCCCCACTTTAACGACTTTCTTTTTCAGAAAAGTACCTTTTCTCTACTTCAAATATTTTTTGTTTTTGAGATCTACCTTGTTTCTTCTACCGTGGATGAAGGGTTTCTTTGTACTTTTTTCACTGCGGCATATCCCGCCATATCTTTGCTTTAACCTCCCGATCTCTGTCTCATCGGTGGATGACTTAGCCTTTTATGGTGTCCGGGGAGCGTTTTTTATCTTTCTCGTTGTTCTCCACTCTTCGCCGCGGCCAAACCGTGATGGCTGCACCCTTTTGGTCCCTTACCTTCCTTGCGGTGGGAAGCAAGCTTTGATGGTCCCGGGCCATAGTCACGAGAGTGGGAACGAATCAGAAGCGGTGGATCGCATCCTTGTCTCAATGCTGATAACTGTTGAAAATTCCCCAGTGCTCCTGGTTTAGGTTTAGTGATTTCGCTCTCTTTTCGTCATCTATTGAACTTCTCTCTACAAACTTAAATGAAGACTGCCTTCATATAGGAATTCGGATTCCGTTCAAATAGCTTCTTTCTTTCGGGTTCTTGTAACTAGTGTTTCTTTTTTCTCTTACCCTATAGACCATGCATGCGGTCACTTAGTCTTTTCCCTTCCTTCAGCTTTCCCCGCCTCTTCCTGCTACTCCCGTACCATCCGAACCTCTTTGGTTTTCAGTCCTTGAGCTTCATGTTCCCGTTGCCCTTGGCCGCGGCTTCGGTTTTTTTCGTGACTCTTTCACCTTACCCTGTCGAACCCCACCCTTTTTTTTGACTTATTCTTTCCATCTTCCCCCTAACCTCTTGTGCCTCGGTCTCCCCGTGCTACTTGATTCTGGGTGTTTGATAGTACCTGGACTTCCGAGCCGCGCTGATTCTAGCCGCTTTTTGTCCTTTGTTGACGGCTATCTCCCTGGTTTCTTGTCGACTACGACCTGATTTCCGCAGAGGCTGTGAGCTTCGCGGGGCGCAGTATTTTGCTTTGAGCGACATTGCGCAAGGTCGTCTTTTCTCTTTTCTTCGACCACTCCTTCCTTGTCCTTCACGGACCACAAAAAGCTCTATGTTTTTCGCCCGATTTTAGCTTCTGCCTTTGCTCACAGCCATACGATTCTTCTCCCTCTCCCACGCCATGTGTGTAGGCGCAGCTTGATAACATTAATTTTCCTTTCGGGCCTGCCTAAATTCTTACCCACAGTCGACGTTCGGTCCTCCCGCCCCCCGGTCTAATATTCGCTATAATAAGCGCCGAATCCTTCCTTAATTCCAGATCTTTAAGGCAACGCAAGACTCAGTCTATGTGCGATTTCCCTCTCGGTTGTAACCGTAGGTCAGCTAGACTAACTTGTCGACGCGATCCCCCTCTTTCTCCCATTTTCTTAATTCGTGCCATTAGGTCGATTCTTTGTTTGATACTTTCTTTCATATTCGACTTTGCCGGCCCTACTAAGAGAGGAGCTCGCCCTTTTTTATGTAACCCCTGGATCCTGCTGGAGATTATAGTACGGTCCCCCTGATTTTCGCGTACTTCTTCTTCCTGTTACATCTTTTGGCTCGATTGTCCTGCAGCACGTCTGCCACATATAACTTATCAGTTGGACAACTTAAAGTTAGTTTCTTCTTTTCCTTTATTGCAAATGGACTCAAGAGAGGAATCACCGTGAAGCAATCCCCTTTGTTTCATCTTTTTTTTTTTCAACCCCGTATCTATGGACTCTCGTTCGTCTCAAATCATTCAAAATTCGTTTTTTGTGGACCATTTTTTTAAGTCGGTTAGAAGGTTTATGATGCAGGCTTGGCCTTTTTTCTCCTAGTTGTTTCGCCTCTCAGCTTTTTGACCTTTTCTTTCTTCCCGTACCCCTCCGATTATTTTGATGAACGCTCCTGCATCCATTTTTTTTTTGGTTTTTTTTTCGTGGTTCGCAGGACCACTGTTCTGTCTTTTTTTTTCGCCGCCGTCGCCAGGTTTCCTCCTTTCCTGACGTCTTGATCTTCCCTCTTTTGGGCTCAGTTTGATCTCTTCTTCGTGCGTTGGTTGGAGACGAGCACGATAACGCAGGAAAGATTCTTCCCTCTTTCTGTCCACCCGCTTCCCCACCCTTCTGTCGTCATCGATCCACCGTGTACCGGATTCGGGTTTTTCGCGATCCGCTTCCTAACATATGAACGGTGGACCTGGGGGGGGCCCCCCCGGGTTTTCGTTTATTCCCCCCCCCATTTTTTTTTCCACTCTTCGCTATTCGCCTACAATTTCTTTGAAGGATTCCGGCCCTGCGACTTTTCCTCATTTTTTAGTGACCGATGCGGGCCGGAACTCTTCACAAGGTGTCTGTTCCGCCCCTTCCGAATTCAAAGGTGTTTTAGCAAGGGGTTCGCGATTCACGACGTCCAACGACAATCTTATTCCGTGGATCCTCCCTTGCTAGATCGTTCCGATCCTCTGGTGAGTCCCTTCGGTCGCTCTTCGAAATCCTTGGTGGTTACTGAAAGACCTTGGAAAGACGATCGAAGGCTTTTCTCTCTTCCCTTTTTTTTTTTGTCTCGTGATAGGGCGCCCACCAAAAGCGATCTAAAAGATAATTACTCTTGACCCCGGAAGCTTTTGGCCTGTTCGCCTTCCTGGACGCCCTTTTCGAGTTCGACCTACTGCGACCCATCTGTTGCTTCAAACAATATCTCTTTGCCGAAGCTAGGCCTCTCTTTTCCGCAATAATCGTGCGCTCTTTTCGACGCCCCTCACAGAATCATGCTGAGGGCAGATTCCGCGTTCAAACCCTGACCAGAACCAAGCTTCAGACGCATCCTTTCACCGTTTCCTGCAATTAGACCCCCCACGAGTGCGACAGACATGTGGAAGTCAATTTGTCTTAACTGAGACCCCTTCCGTGTCTTTTGATTCTGATGATGGTCGTCCCTGAGTCCCGATTAGTTCCGGTCCCTCAGGACCCCTGAACGATCCTTACAACGCTGTCCCCTATCTTGAGTTTTACACTCCACCCCACCCAAAAGTCTGTCACACGTCTCGCCTGAAACTTGTGAACCAACCTGTCCCCTTCTATATAGCCTATGGCTCCCAAAATGCGTTTTTACCCCCTTCTTTCCCTGCCCTCCTTAGTTGGGACCGTCCAGAGTTTTGAGCCGCCCTCCCTTTAAGAAGGAAAGAATACTTTTTTCTATTTACCCCAGCCCCATGCAGTCTTTCTTTTTTCTTCGCTTCCCAGCTGATCCTAGAGTCTTGACCTTATTCCATGTTTTTATGATTGTTCACCTCGCGTTCGTCCTCGGCCGGATTCTGCGCTGTGATCACCTCTTTTCATTCTCCGCTTTCCTCGCGGGATCGTATAAGTAGCGTAGAGCTTACCTGTCCTTCGCGGCCTTTTTTTAAAGGTGACTTTTATAACTCTGTTTCATTGGCCTCACCCCTTTGCTGGTTTTTTTCTTCGCGCGCGTCCGTCCCGTCTTTTTCTGAGCCCGTTGCTAAATTAACAGTTCGTTTTTCCTCTTCTTTTGTTGATCTTTTTTCATTAAGATTTTCGCATACCCGCGAAGACTTCCTCTCCATTCCACCTGAACTACGTCTCCGCGGACTAGTATAAGCCGTCTTGAAGGGCGGTTACCTTCCCTTCTTCTTCCTTCGTCGCCCACCAGGATCCCGTATCAACGGACTTTTAGATATATTCCTCTCTGCTCGGTTCCCAGCCGGACTACCAACCAACAGTAGAATCCTGGTATCCCCTGGCTGCTCCCCAAATTTTCCCGGTCCAGGACCTCTGCCCGACTTCGAGCCCCCAACCCATTTGGTTCTCAACACTGCGTTTTTAGTGCTCGAAAGAAGATTCGAAAAACTCACTCCGTTCCCCCCGGCCCTTCCAGACCTTTCTCAGGAAGGACTGACTCCCCACCGAGGTTCGCGAGCCCCCCTACCTCTAGCCGTTTGTCCCAGCAGTCTCTCTCGCAGCGCAGACTCCTTTGCCCAGGCTTTTCGCATTCTCGACCAAGGTGACCCGACACCCTCAACTTTTTCCCACTTTGAAGCCTCGCGACTTTTTGGGAATCAGCATGCGCTTACCATTAGTCCTTCTTTCCTGTCGGATGGGTAGCGACCAGATCAATAAGTTACATCTCTCGGCAGACCCCGACGACCTGATCACGTTGCTTTCCCATGTTCTCGCACTTAGTGAACGGCGGCGAACACCTCTTCTGGCGTTCTCCCTTCTCTTGGCCGCTAATGGAACGAAACCCCATTTTCACGCTTTCTGACAACCCTCCCTTCTTCGTAAGGTGAACCAACACGACTTGGTTACCTTTCCGGTTTACGTCTTTTTTGAAAGCCTTGGCTCCCCCTACTTAGGCCCTATTTCAACTTTTCCCCAGCTCCATCGGGGTCAACGACTTCCGCCCTCCGATGAGCCTCTCTCTCTTTTTAATAAGTCGTTGGGGATGGCTTGCCAAAGATTTTTTTCATTGCACCCTTCCCCGGACACCCAGTTCCCACTTTCGCCACGGGATCTCCCCACTTGTCATCTGCTTCCTCCGTTTCTCTTATATTTCCCACCCTCAAACCCACTCAGTCTCGTACTGCTCAGTCTATAGTTCAATCTATTCTGTCCGGTGTTTGTGCGAGACATGCATGACCCCCCCCCAAGAACAGAAAGATATGAAGGTAACGCCCCCCCACCCTCGCATCTACCTTCTCTGGATTTGCCACACTAACGGTAGATCGTCTCCCTCCGTCAAATGATCCACGATTCGTCCCTTCTTCAGTTCCTATGCAACCGCGCCACTCCACGAACCTACCTTCATCCCCCGTCATAATCAGACTTCCTTCGAAGTCTTTCGTTGACATTGGGATGTTTTGAGACCTTTCCCTTCCTGTTTCATCTGGGTCTGCCTCCCTTTTATTCCTGAGCTTTTGTAACCTTGGGTGATTTCAGCTGTATCTTGTTGCTTTCTTTTCTATTGTGTTAAGGGTTTGACGCTAATCGGCGTTATCTTTTCTTCTTCTTCACGGGCCTCCTTTTATCCCCGTGCGGGTCCCGGTCGTCGGTGAACACATGAAGGTGGAGGGAGTCAGTGTCCTTTTATTCGGATTGGTAACCCTCTGGTCGTTTTTATCATGTTGTGGTGTTGCCGGACTCTCGGTCCATCGCATAGTTCCCTGTAAGGGTTGAGGCCCCTGTTCTTTAGTTCCCCAGATCCTTGCTGTTCAAATGTCGCCCCCTCCTCACCTAGTTGGTGGATGTGTTTTTTCATATGTACCGATTCTTTGTTATCGTTTAGTCAACATCTGCCTGTAGTTTTTCCGCCCTCTTCTTTTTCTCGCCCTCCTGCCCCACCCTATTTTGCCTTGCGTCCCTCTTTCCTCCTTAGTTTTCAGTGATGGATTCACCACTCCCCCCGACGTTTCTGTTCCTGAAGCGACCGGGCAGCTCCTGATCCCATCGCCTGTTATTGGTATATAATGTCCAGTCATTGCCTTCATGCTTCCGACGTTCCTCTTCGGAGAGCCTGTTGTGGCCCCTTTACGGCTCATAGTTATCCGGATTTTGTATCTTTTTCATTCTGTTTGTCGGCCGTTTTGAGTGGCTCACCGTCACTTTTCATCTCGAGATGGTGACCCCTGCTTTCCTTCTATCTACGAGTGACCTTCTGAATAAGAATGATTCCCGACTCTTTGCTTCCACCCTTTCTCTTTCTAGTATTTTCAATCGGGTTTTCCTGGCGTTTCGGGTTGTTGGGTTTTTGGGCTCCTCCAAGGGAAGCTGCTTCTTTT
>Ga0179593_1493952_pt1 | contig 20748 bp, 10 predicted proteins | sample CZODoug2_1_08_16_FD_185931 | JGI IMG/M metagenome (GOLD analysis project Ga0179593, IMG submission 185931) | Vadose zone soil fungal communities from Angelo Coast Range Reserve, California, USA - CZODoug2_1_08_16fungal (PacBio error correction) | ecosystem: Environmental > Terrestrial > Soil >... | reverse complement strand
AGCCTTCCGGAGCCCCTTTCCCGTCATTCCTTTTATACTAGTCTCATTTATTTTATTTCGTATGTTTTAGTCCGTCTAGAAGAGTTAATTACCTAGGAACTTATCCTAAGAAGCACCCTTTTTAGGCCCAGACAGAAGTCTTAGACCGAGACGTAGTCAGCCAGTGAGTTGCGAGATTCTCTAAGACCAGTACCTTAGTTAAGAGCGCCGTAGTTAGTCTCAGCCAGCTTTCTCATGTCAGGCCGTAGCTCTGCGTTAGGTCTCTAAAGACTTGCGCCGAGTGTTTAGAGACCATCCCCCCGCTTAGTTTCTGAGTATCTCTGATAGACCCCTGCGTCAACCGAGCATCTTTCCCTAGTACAGAAGCTTTCGAGGTCCAGTAGATACTGGTAGAGCGTCTAGCGTTCTGCTCTTTTATATTTAATTTTTTGAGAGTCTTCTTTAAGTCGAGTCATAGAGAACACAGACTAGTCTCAAGCTGTAACTTATGTACGTCAGCTATAGTTAACCATGTAGCCTTTAAGGAGAAGCACAGCCGATTTCTGCTAGAACCAGCATTCATAGCAGAAGTCCTAGAGCCCCTTCTGGACCCCCGATTACCCCCTTTTTTTCTGTAGCTTAAGAGTTTTTGCATTCTATCTTGAAACCGTCTCCCCCATAGGGCCTTCTAGTCCTCAAGAGACTGTCCCCCAGATTTCGCATACTCTAAGGAGAGCGTAGTTGGACACCTAGCCCCTTATAGAATGGCCAAGGCCACCTTAAGGGGACGCCCTTTCAGCCAGAGAGACCTCTAAGTAGACCATCAAGAATCTTGATATTCCCGACGTAATCCACCACCCTCCAGACAGCCCAGTATCCCTAGACTTCCGTAAGCAGAGTCCTGCCCTTCGATAGATCTTTCTGACTTTCTTTTGATTTTATACGCACCCTGGTCATGCAGTCACCATGAAGCTTAATATTTAAAGTCTCCTCCCATGAGTCTTGCCCGACAAGCGCGTCCTCTTTTACCGAGCTGTAGTTGTGCTAGCCAATGTTCCGTTTATATCTTTACTGCACAGAGCTTCATAATCAGCTCCTCGTGCGTACGGAAGCTGTCTTAAGCTTACCTTTCTTCGTGTCAGAGAGACGTCCTCCATAGTAGCACAGAGCGATTTAGAATTACGTTAGACGCCCCGAGCAGCCCATTTCTGAGTAGTAGTCTAAGTTTCTTCGAGATCGGTCCTGAGAGTCTCCCAACATCTTCTAGTAGATCCAAGTAGACCGTGCGAGCCCTGTTTTTTTCTAGCATCTATTGCACAGATGTTTCTTTTTAGTTTGACTTCAGTAGTATTCAGATCTCTTCCCCCTTCAGTCTGACCGAGACTCGTTCACTAGTCTGACGTACTCCTCTCCCCTTTAGAGCGTACCTTTTAGTAGGCCCCTCTATCTCTAGAGTCTATCCCGATTATCTAGCGCCCTTTTTTCCGGTCTTCTCGTTAGTAGAGTCTTTTTTAGTAGCCTCATGGACTCTATATTCGCCCCGCCCTCCCCAGAATTATCTACTCTCTTCAGATAGACCCAGACTCCTTTCCAGGAACCGTCCAGACTTTTCAGGCTGAGTGACTCCGCCCCGTATGTCCCTCGATGTCTTTCCGTCCTCTATCTATAGCCCATGTCTTTCCTAGACTGCAGACTTACTTAGAATGATCCCAACGTACTTCTTTAGCAGCGTTTTTTTATTTTTCAGAGAACTCCCTGAGAAGATACTATTTAGCAACTTCAAGGTTCTCTAGAGCTCAGTCTAGTTTATGCCGCCTTTGTTCTAAGCTTTTCCCCCTAGACCGAAGTTTACTTTTTCAATCTGGAAGTAGACCCCCCACTCCTTAGATCAGTAGCTACAAGAGACATGTCCGTACCTCGTCTTCTAACGTTAGCATACCCGCCGAGCAGATAGTTAGCTTTTCAGTAGATTCTTTCGCAGAGTCTAGGAAATTTTCGTCGTTTCAGTTTGTTGACCGAGCCCCCCTAGAGCTTGTCCTGCTAGGAAACGAGTCCCTCCAGTAATATATATCCTTAAGCCGAACGGAAGATTAGCCACAGAGCCCTTTAGAGCGAACTACTCGTCTAGCAGCACTAGTTTCCCCTCTCTTTAGTGAATCTTCAAGAGATCTTTTTACCTATCTTTTACTCGTTAGCCTCGAGAACTCCCCGCTCGTCTAGTCCAACGTTCTCCTAGCGTCAGATAGCATGTGTTTGCCGCCTAAGCAGATTCTGTCGTTTAGCCCCTAGCCCTTCGTACTATTAGTTACTGCAGTCCCGCTGATCGCCTTAGAAGATGTTAGGCATAGCGCTGCCAGTTTTTTTTACTCTACGCTATTAGTTCAACGATCTATGTTCCGGCAGTTTTTGATACTTTTCACTCCCCTATCACCAGCTTCTTTTACGAGAAAGCGACAAGACCTTCTTTGTTTTTTCGCTCTAACTCTTCCCCTTAGAGAAAGTCGCTTGGAAAACAGAGGGACTAATTTTTGCTTCCTGTCAGAGCTATGAGAGCTATATTAGAAGTAGGAAACTTCCTTTCATGCGTTGCTCTTCCTGATCTTCGTCGCATTTTTCCGCCCCCAAGCCTCCCAGTAGTCTAGCACCTATCTGGTTTAAAAGCCGGATTATGCTAGGATATTAGTTTTAGACCCTTTCTCCTCAAAACCAGCCAGATTTTTCACGTTCTTTTATTTTTTCGAAGCCGTAGTCTCAGAGTAGCGTTCGCTCGAAGTTACTCGGCGCTTCTCCGTATTTAGCCCTTGAGTTCTCGTCCAGTGACGTCCTCAGATAGTCATCGTTAGCTTTTCCCTAACCTCCCTTAGATACACTACTAGTTTTTTTATCTAGCATTCCATGTCTGTAGTTTTTGAGTTATCCACCTTCCCCCCCCTAGTAGCTTCGTAATTACCACTCGTTTCACCTTCTACCTTTTTACGAGAGTAGTGTCCTGTAGGCGTTAGCCCCGGCGAGCAGCCCTTTCGACGATTTCCTACAAGTCGAGATCTAATCTCGGGGACTCCTCATCGTATTCTCTTTCTAGTTACTTATGATAGCAGCCTTTTCCTCCGAATCCTAGACCTTAGATGTCGACTTTTCTACCTCCCCCAGACTAGCCTAACGTACCAGCTTCCTTAGCTAGATTCCAGGCCAGAGCTATCCGTTTACGATTTCAGTGCCGGGAGACCCTCTTCCAGTCTATTTTTTGCCGTTCTGGCGCTGGCTCGTCGTACGCTAATCTTAAGATCATTTCTCCATGAGTAGATTAGTTGTCTGTACAAGTTCTTTTTTTTTTATCGCCTAGAGCTCGTGGTCTATTTTAATATTTGTAAGCTGTCTGAGATTCTAAATTCCTTAGTTACTGCTGAAAGCTGGCTCCTCAGTAACTCTCTTATTTCTCATCATAGTAACTATATCAGACTACTATAAGCTAGCCCTTATTGATCACTCGCTAAGTCTCAGCTCTCTGCGAGGAGCCGTCCGCATTTCTCACTAAAGATTTCATTATGTCATGTTAGGCACGCTCTCTCACAGAGACCCTCTAGTTTTCCCTCTGTCGCTCATTTCAGATAGATCTACGTTGATATACGAGATAGTGCCTTTTAGCATTACTTTTTCCTAGACTGCCCTCGTGAGTCCCGATTATAGTAGCTTTTTCGAGAGAGGCCCTAGTTTACGTATGAGGCTCTAATCGGTTTTTTACATTTTTTTCCCTGACTGTACGCCCACGCGCACTTTATAGAGAGTTTTTGCATATGAGTGTCACGAGTTTTGCTGTTGTACAGAGTACCTGGAAGAGTTTGATTCCTAGGAGTTTCCCGAAGTATGCCCTGATAGCTCAGTATTCGCTAATGCGTAGACCCGCCCCCCCGACTAGTCGCTGCTCCCAACACATATACTAGCGTCCTCACTGCTACATGAGCCTATCGTCGCAGGCCTTGACCCCAACTGATCGCTACCCGAGAGAATCCTTCAGACGATTAAGTCGAAGCTGAAGTACATATAAAGCTCTCCTTCCTCCTAAAGCGCAGCAGAGCATATGTTTCCCGTGTAACGTTGTTCGTAGAGCACTTCTCTTTTCCATCTTTTAGAGCTTCCTCTCATTCTCTTAGAATAAGTCCAATCGTCCTAGAAACCGCATTCCCCGTAGATCTTTAGAAGTACTAATTCGATTTCGCCCAGCGACGTCTACTCTCTCGACCCATTCTTTATTTGACGTAGCGAGTACTCGCACATACTCTGTAGCCGATGATACTGTTCCCCCTAAGCTCGATAGTTCACTCTGCTGGAGCTTCCGATCCGTCTCGTGCGTAGAGGATCCGAGTAGCCTCTGGACCAAGCAGGCCCTTTACTACTGGTCGAGAAGACTCGAGATAGACTGTAAGTCCCCAGGCAAGTGTCAGCTCGTTCTAGTTAAGCAGCCTGCACTTAGCTGCTCTCACGCGTAGGAACTCTCCAGTCCGATAAGCCATAGTCTCTTTAACTATAGATCCCCCCAGTCCACTTTTCCGTCTAGACTCCCCCTTCTAGAGTTTCCATCAGGAACCGCGCCGAAACCATCACTTGTTCATCCTTTTTCCAATCGCTTTTCGAAGATCTTAGAAGCTCCATGACTCTTCGAGTCGTCCGAGCCACTGCACTTATGGATGTTATCATCCAGATCTACTAGTCTGATTTCAAGCCAGTCAGTTCTTTCCACTAGAGGATCCTCGAGCCTATCCTGTTATTGCCTAGTCAGTTAACCTAACATAGACTTCAGTAGGGTTTTTTTTCGCCTGCTCTGAAATTCAGTTGTTCTTCAGTTCCGTTAGCCCGACCTCCTTTCGCTTCTCAGACTCCTCGATTTACTAGGATAGAGGTCCTCCTCGCTTAGCACGTGGATAAGGTTATCGAGAAGTTCTCCTTTGCTCTTGAGTACTCCTAAGTCTCGAGTAGTTGGTGAATCTTCCATACTTGAAGAGCCCCTTCGTCTCCCATATCTTTTCTATATTCTACGAAGTCTCGGCCTATTAGCCCTTCAGTAGTTTTCCGCTCTCCATGCCAGTAGACTGCTCGAGTAGTACTTCGTAAGACCATGCTTAAGAAGTTTTTTCTAGTAGTAGAGAGCCGCGTTATACGAATCCCCGCGATCTTTTCCTAGTAAGATCCGCTTCTTCAACCCCAGTAGTCACAAACCTCCTCTAGCACTAGTCGCGACTTTACGTCAATGAGAAGTGCAAGAGACCTATTTTCCTTATTCAGTTTTAGTGCCTTCTCTCTGCCCGCCTTTTTCAAGATCTTCACGGTATGTAGCGAAAGCTCTTTCTTGATCCGTCTAGACAGTTTCCAGTTCTAATCCGATTCCGTCTTAGACTGTTGAATGCTAGTTTGACAGACGAGAGTTTGTGGAGAATAGACATTACAGTCCGCAATCCCGAACTTTCTCGTAGGAGCACTCGGTCAGCTCCAATCCTGCCGACCGGCAGCTTATAATACTAGACTTTCCAAGACTTCAATGCTAGCTATTAGAACGAAAGTCTAAAGTCAGGTATAAGTAGTACTCTGACTGTTGACAAGAGCTACCACCCCCATTAGAGTTATTATATTTACATGCCTTCGTAGACCCCCTCTAATTACGATTCCAGCTGCGAGCACTTGTCTCCTTCCTAGCCCACTTAACGTATTTAGCTGCCACCCCAGTAGTTCGTCCCTAGGATTTTATACTACCCCCCGTTTAGCTTTTCTTTCCTTTGATGCAATCAACGCTACGCAGCCTTAATCAGTTCATGTTCCTTTTCTTTTTAGACCAGCCTACTAGAACCTCTCGAGTTTTTTCTGAGAGATATTAATCCCCCCATGTTATACCCCCCAGAGCAGTATCCACTCTTTGAGTTAGTGGAAATTACTCCAGTCTGACTTACAGAGAGGCTTCGTTAGTTTTCGCTTGTCCTGGTTAAGAAGATTCCTCTGGTTGTTGGGGGGTGTTCGACCGTCAGCCCCAGCTAGCCCTACGACCTCGAGAAGTTTTTTTTGTGTAGTATTTCACCCCACACCGTAGTGACTACCGTGCTTACATTTGTTTTTCAATGTCCTTAATGTTCGATCTAGGAATGCCCCGTTTTCAGATACAAGTACCCATCCTAGATCCCCCTTCTTGTTTCATTAAGTGAGCCCTCTTATGCTTATCCTTTTACTATCTCCAGAGACTTCAGTTCCCCCATGCGTAGATTTAGTCGCCCACAGACCCAGACTTTATAGTGTCCCCCCGAGCCCTCACTTTTTCGTATCGGTGAGTCCGCCCATACCCTGTCCGTAGTTTCAGTTGTATGTTGTTTTTAGCAACAGTAGTCCTGGTCTTAACTGCTTCGCTCTAGAAGGTCATTTTGATATCTTCCACCCCAATCATATAGGTGCATCCCCCCACGATCCTTGGTCCCTTCAGTTTTTTAGTCAGATTTCCGTTTGGACAACCACCTTTGTCTTGATTGCCCTCCCTTTCATATAGCTCCCTATACACCGCGGACGCTAGATCTCCGACGTTTTAAATAAGATGACTCCAGATAATAGTGACCCCAATCTTTTTTTTTTGGCTTAGTAGAGTCCACATAGATCTATCCCCCCGCTTTGTCGAGCCTATCCTTCGAACTCCGAAGCTGAGATTAACTATTTGTTTAGTCATTTTCATCTTCCGTCATTTGATGCTCCTAGTTCTTTCCTTTGCACACGAGTGTAGCCGTTACCCCATTGTCTATGGACTCACCCTCTGAGTCCCCCATTAGCCGACCGACATTTTGCGCTCGGTCCTTTAGAACTTACTGTCTCATTCGCCTTCGCTCACTCCCTGTGTCGTGTCCTAAGAGCTCTCGATAAGTCCCTGTAGTTATATACAAGTTGTTACTCTTCTTTTATTTGATTTTCCCTTTGATCCTATTTCCCGCCCGAGTAGTCCTCTCACTTTCTCTTACCCATGCCTGCGGAGCCTAGTCTCTTTCGCAGAGTCCTTCCGTCCTTCGAAGAAGATCGGCAGCCTACCTGAGCGTGTGACCTCCCACGCAGCCGTCCAGCGCCAGACCAGCTTGTTATTCACTCAGCCGCGTGCTCTTTTTTTTTTGTTAGCAAGTGTTCAGCTCCTTCGTTAGACTAATTTTCAGAGATGATCGCATAGACAATGTTTCATTCTGCTTCTGAGCCTCATCGGTAGACTTTTTCCGGGACCTTCTATTGAGTAGTCTTTTTCTAACCTAGCTCTAGCAGACCCTCCACTCTGAGTCGTCACAGTTCCTTCCAGTCAGGCTAGATCCCCCAATGTTGTGTCTCACAGACAGTTATTCCCCCAGTTTCTTCCGAGTCCTTCTACCTTTTCCCTGGACGATACTGTTTTTTTTACCCTCTTTACCCGTAAGATGTTTTTCCCTAATGCTCCCCGAGTAGGGTTTTTTTTAGCAAGTCCTTCGAGTAGACCGGGATTTTTTTCAGAAGCTTCTCAGAGCTCTCCCCATCTCTAAATCGAGGCCTTTGTTAGATTACTGGCAGTTACTCAGTTTAGAAGGGGTTCTCTTCAGTCGTAGTCAGCCTGCCACAGCCTATACCTTTTCTCCTCTCTTTTTTACTGAGATGTATCCCCCAGCGTAGCCTTTTTCAGTCTGATCCCTTTTCTGACTCTTTCCTTCTCGCAGATTCGGGATAGTATGTCACCTCTTTTTCGCTGTAGCCGATGAAGCAATTAGTTTCCTTCATTTCTTGACGTTTATTCCCTGCACTCTATACACCCAGACTCATGCCCCTCTTCGTTGAGAACAGACTACGAACGTAGAATTACGACGTAACAGAGTAGCTCTCTAGTTATTTAGATATTCACGCCTAGTCTTTTCCCCGCAGTCGCTTCTCGCTAGCCCGTCACTAGCTTCTAGAGGTATGTTTAGCTTTTTTTTTTGATCTTCTTTCTCAGCGTAGCGAGAAAGAAAGAGAAGTCCCCAAATTGACGCACTTAGTGAAGAGATTCGCCTCCCTTGCCATAATAACGACTTTCAGCGTAGCTCTGATCCCCTTTTATAAGTAGTGACCCGATCCCCTCTCTGCTGCGCGTTAGACTACGCAGCGCATCTTATATAGAGCTCGCGATGCCTGAGATATTTCCCACCCTCTGTATACTTTCAGTGAGTTCTCTGTCCCCTTTCTTTCTCTAGTACTGCCCGCAGCCCTCCCGCTTCTTTTCCCCGTTCCGTCCGAAAGCAGGAACTATTTCTTTTCCTAAAAGTAACGAGTTCTTTCGCACAATCATTCTTACGTCTTTTCTAGTAGACCCCCCTCCTTCTTAGAAACCTTTAGTAGTCTTTCCAGATTCTAGAGTACCTCCGTCTTCACTAAGAGTAGGCCAGAGAGAGACGCCCGTTCGACCACTGTTAGAGTCGTCTAATTAGAGTTCTGACTTTTTTTTCCTCAGCGAAGCCGAGTCCCAAGTAACCCGAACGCCTTTTTCATTGAGCAGCCTTCCGTCTAGTTCCTATCCCTAGACTCCTAGAGGAGGATGCGACAGCGACCGAGTGAGTTTAGCATAATCATTCGCTTTTTTTTTTTTTTGAGTCGCTTTCCGGAAGCCTCAGTTCCGCCAAGTAGACTCCACGTTTATTTTAAGTTAGGATTTGCTGCTATGTCCAGGATATTACGCCACTACGAGCACTCTAGGAACGTTGTCCTAGAAGAGTTCTCAGCCCTAGATAGTCCCCTTTTTATCTTTTTTTTTTTTAACGCGTGTTTTTAGAGACTCTTCAGTTTTTTATTCGAATTTCACACAATAGTTTTGCCTCAAACGAGTTCTCTCCGTTCGTGAGAAAGACCTCTCTCCTTAGTACACCCGCCTCCTCCCTCAGTTTTGAAGCGGTTTCACCGAGCCCCTTCCACCTTGCTGAGCGCGGGTACCGTCGTCAAGTCTAGTAGATTGCGACTCACGTTAGCCCCTCCCCCCACTCCCCCTGCCAACTTCCCAAACCCGAGTAAGCTAGTAAGTATTCTGTTTTTCTAAGACTCAGTCTTTCTTATAAGCGTTCTGATGCATGTTTAGCGACATAGTCTTAAAGTCTTCGTAAGTTCCCGCCCTCGCTCTTAGCGTTCGTATGGTTCAGTTTTTAATAGATTCCTTGACTTTAGTTTTCCTTTATTTTAATTTATACTTTTTCCTTTTTTTTACTACCGTAAGAGCAACCTAATATCGTCCTTATACGTTCCTTTATACGAGAACCCCATTTTTTTTTCGTGGTCCTTTAGAGATTAAGCGCATCAGAGCAGAAATTAGAAAACTAGATTTTAGGGACGTAATTTTTTAAGGGTGTTTTTTTTTGTAGTTTTTTTTTCAGCGTTTAGACACGTGCAGACATTTCTTGTTCCCCAGCAGTCTCCCGAATTAGCCCACGCATACCCCCCCTTTCCTCCCTTCCATTCGGTCTTCATAGCCCCCCTTTTCTTCCTAGACTAGTGCTCTGAAGTTTTTCTCTGCTGATGAGGAGGCCTGTTTTCATATATATGTCCTCGCTTTCCGCCCCTCATCGCCGCCACCGTTCGTTAGATCAGAGTCACCACTTGACTTTTTTTTCTCTATGAGTAGGTTCTTTTTTCTGCCCTTTCAAGAAGTTTTTTATGCTCAGTCGGGTTTTTCGACTGCTCGCGTCTTTTCTAACTTTCCCTAGTACTTTTTTTTAGAGCCGATTGACTCTTATTCACGTCGCGCTCCGACGCCTATCGCTAGAGGAACTTTCGTTTTGCCGAAGATTCCCTTTTACTACCGACTTTGCTACGCCTTATTTTCCTCGTTTTTCTTTAGTTATCTGGATGTTTTTTTTCCAAGAGCGCAGCGACCGAGTTTTTTTTCTGTAGAGAGAGCCGAGACTTTAATTTTAATATTTAGTTTCCCCCCTCCTCCGAGATTTCTCTGGATGTTAGAGAAGCCTTTTTCTCTTCTTCACTCGCTCCCCTTTTTGGACAGTAGACCATTCGTTTTTTTTTACCACGAGACAACTCGACTCTTGCCCCCATAGCCTGGTTCCCGTGCTACAATTCCCCCTAGGCCTTTCCCTACCGTTTGCAAGCATGAGGAGAACTCAAAGTTTTCCTTGCTTTCGTTCGCGAGTCAGCGGCCCTCGAGATGTATTTTATTGAAGATCCTCAGTCTGAGAGAGCAACTGTTAAGTTACGAGAGTCCGGCGAGTCTTAGTTACGAGTCGTACTCTCTAGCATCCCCATAGAAAAGTTATTCCAATGAGTCAGAGAGTTTTATTTTTTTAGCAGGTGAGTAAGTGCCCTTCTCGATTAAGAAGCCCGTTTTTAACATTTTTTAAGGGCTTCACTTAAGCAGTTTCACTTCAAGTAACCCGTTCCAGACGCCCCGACTTCTTTACCTGCTTTTTTTATCACCCCACAGTCTTTTAGAGGCCGAGCAACCGACGTCGAGTCTTCCAGCTAGAGATTCTGTTCCCCCGCGAGAGTAGCCCCCACGCCTCCCGCTGATATGCGCCCCAATCTCACGATCTTTCACCAGAATTTCACGCTTTCCTTTTTAAGACTCTTTCTTCTAGTTCGGCCTGTTAGTTCGCACCTGTCGCCGTTTTATTTGTTCCAGGGCAGTACGCCCTTACCCGTCGACTGATTAGTGCGCTTCAGCACCTTTAGTTTAGCTTTCTTGAGAGATGCTTCGCTAGTTACGAGTGTTCATCTAGTCACCGCCCGCAAAGACGGGTCCTACGAAGCCCGGTACTAGCCTTCGTAGAAGACTTGAGCTGTAGTACTCCCTTTTTGCTCTGCGAGATATTGTGATTTGCCTGAGGCGTTTAGCCAGTCTTTTTCATTATACGTATACGACAAGTCTTCTGACTCGATCATAAAGTTCCAGTTTACCCCCCTGAGCCGCCCAGTTTATCTCCTTCCTTTTTTTAGCTTTCTCTTTCACAGCTTTCCCGGCCCTCTAGTAGCCGTTATCCCCCTAGTAGAGCGATCCGTATCAAGCATAGCTCCTTCCCCTATTTCGTTACTCCTTCTAGATCTACTAAAAGACCATTTCAAGCCGTCTCGTAAAAGCCTTACGTTTAGAAGCGTCGCCCCTAGTACCTGTAAGTTAGAAGGCAGTTCAGTATGCCCGAGGTCCCCCCCCCCAGTACGTTCCTTCATGTTTTTTTAATGCTAGCCCTCCAGAGTTTCAGTACCTACGCTTTCTCTTTTCCCCTTTGACTACGTCATTTGGGTCTAGAGAGTACGTCCGTAGTGCTCTGGCAAGAGCGACCTTATACCGACGACAGCGTCAGTGCAGCGGATAAAGCCTCTCTGTTAGTTTTTTTAAGATATCGATCCTCCAAATAGAAAGTCTTCAAAAGTTAGTTATACTGTCGCTTGGCCCTCTCTTTGAGATCTTACTAGACGTTCCCTAACTTTCCTGTTTGCGCCTTGTTTAAGGACAGATCCCCCTATCTTAGCCCGAAGTGCAGATAGTTAGCATTTTTCCGAGTAGGGCCTTTTTTTACTAGATAAGAGTAGAGTTAGCGCAGCCCCCCCCTAGCAGAATTTTACCGCTGTCCTAGGACGTCTTGGAGTTGGTCATTAACCCACTTTTTGTTTGTTAAGGAGAGGTGCTTTCTTTTAATTGCTTTCCCGTCCTTTACCCATCGTGCTCTTCCAGTTCGACATGTGACCCGCTTCTTTTTTCCCGTCTTAGTAAGTCTCTTTTTTTCGTCCTCCTAGTGACGGAGTATAAGGCTCTTTTTATTCTCTGTGATTTTAGATCCTTGTCCCTCCCCAGGCCTAACGTCAGCGGATTCTTAGAGTAGCTGTCCACTCAATTGTTTCGCCTCATAGAGTTTTTAGCTCAGCTATATGTACCTTGCTCATTCTGCGCTAAAACCTTTCAGTTTTGCCACTCAGCCCCCGAAGCCCGTTAATCGAGCCTCTGCTTACACTGAGAGCCCCCTGTGAGGCCCTTATAAACGTTTCCACTAGTTAACTTTAGACCTCGACAGAGATTCTTCGAAGCGCCTCAACTCCAGAGCGCGCGGTTTGATAAAGGTCAGAGCTACCTTTACTTAGAGCGTTTTTACCTATCTTCCCCCCTATTTGCGCCGCTAGCTAAGCCTAGCTCGAAGAAATAAGCCAGAAAGAAACGAGATTCGACCAGACGCTCTCAGGATTTTCGGGCACTGTTCAGGAGACATGCCTCAGCGTCGAAACAAGAGTTCCCTCAGATCTTGTCTACCTAAGGCGCTATAGCCATTACACTTTAGTCAGCCTAGAGTGGCACGCGGGCGTAGTAGCTAAAAGCCTCCGAAGAATAGCCCCCTCCATCCTCATTCACTGCCCGTAAGCAGTCTCAGTAGTCTCTCCCGTTAGAAAAGTCTGTTTTTTTTTCCCCAGCGATCGACCGCCTTCGCCGGTATGGCTGCTCTTTGCCGTCGCCGACCCGGCTCCGAGTCAGTCTCGCCCATGCAGATTTTTTTATTCCTTGCTGAGTCGACCCGCAACTCGGCCCAGTTAGTTTAGCCTGAGGACGTACTGCTCGATGACACCTCTTGCTCTCGGCGACTTCCCATGAGTCTAGAAAGGGCGCTTTTTCCTTTTCCTCCAGCCCGTTTGGTGCTGGAATCGAAACGCGCGTACTGCAGGTACTTTTTCCCCAGCCCGGAAAGAGCTTTTAGCGCTCCCGTAGAATCGTCACACCCCCTAGCCAGATATTCTTAGTCCACTGTTGAGGTACCGCCTACACCCAAGAAACGCGCCTTTGTTAGCCGCTCCCTTAGGGTCTGTAGCCCTTTAAGCTGAAGAGCCGTTAGCCGACTAGTTTCTAACGACACGTAAGCCCTTCCCCCGTACTTCTTCCCCCCACAAGTCCTTTTTTTAGACTGACCCCTTCACTTCAATTTTGATCTAGTCTCTTTTTTTTTCCTAGATTCGACTAGCTGAGCGTTTCTGCGCAGTCGCATCCATGCTAACTTAAGTACTCCACAGAATGTTATAGTCTTGAACTTAGCGCCCAGAAGAGGAGTCTCTGTAGAAATACGAGCTGAACTCGCTTTTGTCGATGCTCTCTATAGAGGTCTAGGAGTAACTCGTAGAAGTGAGCCTTTTTTTCAGCGTAAAGCTCTAGTTCTTGAGACCTTCGTCCCCTCCTAGTATAACGTCCTAGACCCTTTTTAAGCCCACTGTGTGATCAGCTTCACCGTCGCCTAGTCAGTTCTCCGGCCGTACGATGCTTCTAATGATATAGTCGAGGAGATCTCTGTTGCAACTGAGGACGGCGCTTTTCTGTGTTAGGACAACAAGGTCCGAGCTAGAGGCCGAACAAGGACCTTCTGTAGTTCCATAGTACTGCTATCCAGTTCCCGACCGTAGTCTAGTCCTTCTTTTTCCTAGAGTTCCCACCATCGCGCCCCCACCACCCCCCCCCCCGAAATCCCATCTCCCCCGTTAGATTTCCCCCCAGCTTTTTTTTGATTTAGAGAGAATCGTCTCGTTAGAGCTTTTAAGTCTCAACCATGCAAAGAGGAGAGCGATAGATACTCAAAGACTCACAATCAACTTCTTACACTCTCATTGAAGTTTTTTCTTCTCTTTCCCTTTTTGCTTAGATGTAGCAGGTCCATTGGTAACCCCACAGCGCCTCTCTTTCCTGACCCCCCACAGTGTTTGTCAGACATGAGCGTTTTTTTACTTAGCTAGCCGCCTTAACTAGCTAGTAGTTTAAGGTCGTTCTCGTAGCATTATTTATTTTTCTTGATATTTTTCAGCCCCGCCCCCTGCCCCAGTTTTCAGCATCCCTCCACCATCTCAGCGATCTCCCCCGCCCCCTTACCCCCCCCCCCTTCCCCCAGGCCCCCCACAGAAGCACTCCCCTACCCCCCCTACACGGACGTTCCCCCCCCCAGTCATTCAGTCCCCCCCACCGTGCTCCTTCGCCCCACCACGAGTTTCCTTTCTTTCCCGTAGAGAAGATGATCCGTTACAGTCTAAGATGTCCAGCGCAGTTTAGCCCCTTGAGTTCCTCTCAAAGCCTACCCTTAATGACTCCCCTCTGCACCCTGCGCCTTACCTTTCTTTAGCTGCGTCTTTTAGGCTGCCTGACGTTTGGCAGTCCCCCCCCTCGTGCCGCACTACTTACCTCCCGAACTCATGTTTTTTTTACTGTACGTAGAGCCTCTTTATTCCCGCTCTAGCAAGTACCCCCATTTCGAAGATGAAGAGCGTTTTCCACGATTAGTAGTGCCAGCTGACCCTTTAATTTTTTTTTTAAGGCCCATTTGTGACTCATGCGCTTTCCCGTTAGTCCGACGCTTTCCCGCTATGACTTTTAGACAGAGTTTAACTGAGTAGAGAGTTTCGAGTAGAAGCCCCTAAGCTGTACCTGCTTGTTAGACCCTCTAGGAGGTCTTCTCACATTTAAATAAGCTCCTGTTAGTCCCGTTCTTCTCCCCTTCTATCATCCACATAAGCACTTTTCATTCGACTTTTTTGAGAATACTTTTTCTTCCTCAGAGATTCCTAGAGCTATCGAAATAGTGTCCTATTTCTAGTTTTCATGATGACTTCTGGTTCTTGTAATAGCGTATGGATTTTCTTTAGGCGTCATCGCCTCCGGTTGCGATCATACCCACCACCTACTTTTTCTCCGAGTACATCCGATTTTTACTGCACGCCTCTTTATTTTAGCTTTTTCCTCCGCAGCAGACTTTCGCAGCTATTTCTCTGCACCCACCCTCTCGAGCGTTTCGAGAAATCTCGCCCGAGCCCGTTTCGTGAGATCGGTCCCGTTCCTGTTTTTCGAGTAAAGCTATTTGTCCTATTCATTTACTACATCCCAGAGAAGACTTCGATCGCCCTTCCCATCTGTAGGGTTGGGGCGTTCGGAGCGAGAAAGAAGACAGCCTTAGTATTAAGACCTTTAGATCTTCTGAGTAAAGAAGCGTCAGGAAGCGTCGAGCTCAGTAGCTGACCCAGCTGAGCCCTTGTCCTTCTAACACGCTATGAGTCCCAGTACCGGAGGTTTTAGTGACAGTTGCTCGCCCTTACGCGTAAAGAGCATGTCCAAAAGCCCAACGACCAGCACGAACCGAAGAGACCCCCTCAAAACACTTTAAGCTCTACCTAGCGTTAGTGCTTCGATAGAGAGGCGACTGATTCCCCCCCGAGCAGTTATAAGCTATATTCTCCTATTTTTATACCACCACTCAGTCTTTCGCCATGCAAGTAGCCTGTCAAGCCCATTTAGATCCCCTTTTTCAGACCCTTTAGAGAGATGAATTCTGGCGTCACTTTCTGACGTGAGATCGAGCAGATCTTATTTAAGAGCCTTACTAGTCTCAGCCTAATTTCCGAAGTATAGTCGACTATCTAGCCGTTTCTGATCTCTTAGCCTTTTCTCTTATATCGGTAATAGAGTATTCTTTTTCAGGCTTTTTCTTACGAAACCCGAGTAGTTTTTTTTTTCGTAGATCATTCCTGCTTTTTCAGACTTTCCTCAGTCTGCCGTTCTCTTTTTTTCTAGCGCTGGCTTTCCCCACTTCTTCTGAGATCTCACGTACTTTTTAGAAGTATATTAAGGTATTCGATAAACGTCGCAGCACGTGAGAGAGAGGCTGGAGCTCAGCTACCTCCGTAAGAAGCTACACCCCTTCACATCCGCACCAATTAGAGCTTGACGTATAACGCGACCCAGAGAGTTTTTTTACCCAGACTTTTTTTACCACTACTTTGAATAGCCGTCAGCATTTTAGTTTTTAGCGCGATTCGCCTCTGAGTCGTCGCGTCGCGACCCTCAAAGGTAGATCCTTACGTAGCGTCAGTCTGCCTCTGGCATCTTTCTTACATTCACGAAACGGCTTTCCTCGGTCTAAGACTCTCCTAAATCGTCTCTACCTTAACTGCGTCTTCTTTTTAGTCGACTCTTTCTTTTTAAAGCGCGAGTATTTCTATCCTTTATAGTTTCCTTCGATCCCGTAGCACCGACTCTTACTACCCCCTCCCTTTTAGTTTTCCTACGTCTTGCCCCCTATTGTAGGCTACTCCCCCTTCTTCTCTAAGGCGTTTTCTTACTTTTTTTAAATCCCCCTGTCCCATTTTCTCCTCTTTCCTTAGTTATAAGGCGTTCCCTTTTAAGTATCTGAGATTAACAGCCTCTCGGAGCTGCGTGTCGCGCCTAGGATAGGAATAGACTTTATGTCGCTTTAAACTTGCGCCATTTCCTACCCCTTATAGTCCTCTTTCCTCCGTTGTCTGTCTCTTTCTTTTAGACGTCAGTGCTAAGAGCCTTTGACCCCCCTCTTTAGGTCCTCGGCGTAAGCCCCTCAGTCCTGAGGGTTTGTACGAGCGCTTAGAGCCCGTTACACGCCACACAGCAGTCTGCATGCTTTACTGTTTCTTACTCTGCGCCCTGCAGTTTTTTTTTTTTTTGCTCGTACCTTTTCGCTCCCCCTTTCGATCGTTGATTCAGCTTTCTCCGGTAGATATTTTTCTTTCTGTTCTGCAACAGAGTCTCCTTTTGTTCTCGTGGTCCTGCGTACTGCTCATACTAGTCTTCGCCCTCAGAGCTGCACTCTCTCTGCCCGTACCGTTAGTGTTGCCTGATTTTGTTACTTCGCTAACCTTTCTAGAAAGTTCCCGTGCCCGCGCACGAGGACGCGCGAGCCCACTAGTACCCCTCCCCCACAAACATGACCTCTAGTCTATAGCTAGTTTCGCTGTCCTAGTGCTGAACCCAGGTATCACGTTCTCATGACTTTTTTTTTTTTAGCCCGTCCAAGAGCGCTAAGCTTCTCGGATATGCCTTAGTCTAAGTACTTGCACCATTGTACGTTTAGGCGCTTAATCTAGTCTCTCAAGCCACAATATTCAAGTTTAGTCCGAAAAATCCGTCTGAACTTAGAACGTATCTCAAGCGCTCAACCTCCGGTTAATCCGTAGTAACCACTGAGGTCCCCTCTTTCTGCCTGCTATATTAAAGATTAGTCTTATAGTTATTCAACCAGTCATATCCATCGTTCTTCTTCCTTTCCCTATTGCTTCCGCACCAAGCTTTCGCTGAGTCTTATAGTGCTCGTCCTATTATTACCACAAACCTTTTCAGCCTTATCATTTCTCGCCTGCTCTTAACCGATTTTTCTGCTGTATTTTAAGTACGCCCGTTTTTCTTCCACTCTTATAGTCTTTTTCTTTCTTAGTTGTTTTAGTCTCTCTCTAGCCGATCTCTAATTTTGAAGAGGTTAAGCTGCCTCTTACCTTAGTTCTGGGACGTCTGTGCAGTCTGCTTACCTAAGTTTTTTTACTCTGCTAGGTCTTTTTCAGGCTCCTTTAAGATATATTGTCTCCCACTAGTATGTTTTCTTCCTTCGACTCCTAGGCTGATTTTCTGTCTCCAGTTACTTTCGGACTTAGGCATTTCTGAAAGCGCGCTAGATTTATGCCTACCCTAGATCGCCGTAGCCCTCTATAGAGCTGTACCCCGTAAGAGACTTCCCCCCAGCTCCTGCGAGCCAGGCAATCCGAGACTGCTGATTCCTTTCGTACCCTAGTTTACGTCTTAGGTAAGAGCATTCAGTACACTTCCAGTTCTAGCGTCAGTTTTCCCTCTTCGAGAGCACACTAAATTAAGTAAAAGTCACGTCCTGTAGTTCCCTACACTCTCCTGCTGACGAGCATTTCAGCCTGCCGTCTAGCTAGTATTCTCCTAGCAGTCAAGACTCTTTTAGTTTGTTCCTCTTGCTCTACGAGTCGCCCCACTCCTCGTAAGAGCTTTTTACTTCTTGTGCTCTCATTCGTTTAACCCACAATGACCCTCTTTAGAGTGTAACCTCGTATGATTTTTTCATCGTACGGCAATTTGAACCAACTTCCGTCTTCAGTTCATCTCCTATATGGTTCTCCACTACTACCCCAGTAGCCTAGTATACAACACTTACTTGATTTTGCTCTAGCGTCTTTTCTTTTTTTTTTTTTTAGATATCTATGAAGCTAGAATTACCCGTAGCAGAGATCTAGATAGCATACTTACTGCCCCCTGGCTTAAGCAAATCTAGAGAGTCCCATAACTCATTTTTTCTCATATTTCCCCGCAACTTTCACGTCTCCCCAGACTCTCAGCAGCCACGTTTCCCCTTCCTTAGCGCCTCCTCCCATCACTTTACCCCTCCTCTTAAGAGTATATCGCTTCTTCCAAGTAACACTCGTACGCCCGAGCTCCCTTTAGTCACACAGAGCCGTACTGTTTCCCTTCTTTAACTTACGAGTAGACTCTATAAAGCCGTAATAGCTATTTCCGCCTTTTTTCGAGAGGAGTTCTTCGTCAAGACAGTGACCTATCTGTTCGACCCTGATCGTTCGCAGACAGAGCGAGTCGCCCCCTGGTCTCGTAAGTCTTATATTACAACTGACTATAGAGGACTCCAGATTCATCGTTCCCATGCTTCTCGAAAGCCATCCTGCAGGCTATCATAACCTGTATTCTACCAGAGTCTCCTACTCGCTACTTTACGTTCTTAGTAAGACGAGTAGCCGCTCTGAATTTTTTGTGAAGAGAGATCCTCGCACAAGAGAAAGTATTCCTTTCTGCCCAGACCCTTCTCCCATACTTTCTTTTCCAATTCCTAGTTCCTTAAGTACCAATCCGACGAATACTAATAAGCGAAGAATTCACTTTTTTTCGAATTACGTGCACATCGCCCAGATGTTGAGATAGCAGGCGCATAAAATTTTCGCTCCTTGATCAGATAGTCCGCTTCAGCCCCGTCTCTTTTTTCCCGCGAGATTCGACTTAGGCCAGCTCGAAACTCGGTAGCGTAATACTCCTTTTCGTAGCAGCACCTGATTTTCGCACGCAAGTTGCGTAATAGATTAGCTCGAAGCGCCCCGTCCCTTTACCTATTTTCCATAAGGACTGTAGACGGCCCCGCCTATCTTCCAATTTTGCCCAGACCTTAGCAGTCCCCTAGGAGCTAGTAGCTCTCACCTTCTTTGCATCGAAGTTTGGTAGAAGACCGGCCGGCTAGTTACACATGTTTTTTAGGATATTTGACCACACCGTTAGTTCTGTGAAGTCCCTGCTAGTACTTGCTTTCTCGTCCTCGCTTTGACATCAGCAGCCATTTTTTTTTTCCAGTAGAGCCTGAGCTTTCGATGATCCTAGAGATATAGAAGTTCGTTTCCTCCCAATTACTCGATTTTTCCCCCGAGTTAGTAGCCCCGACAGTAGTTAGCAGCTTCTCTTCCTTTCAGCCCGCATAGAGAGTCACTCTTTTTACAGAACTTTTTTCAAGTCTTTAGATTTTCCAGTCGAGCCAACATACTCTTCTGATGTGTACTCTCGTCCGATCGAAGCTTCAATCATAAGATAGCAGAGCGCGTAAGAGTCCTAAGGCTGCTTTGACAAGCTCTTAGCGGATGCCCTACCCCCCTCTTAGCGTCCCCCGACTTCCCACAACCATGACCGTAAGTCATTGTTTTCTTTACCCCTTAACTCGCTCCCTTGTTTCTAACCAACTCTTCTAACCTCTAGATTTTTTTGCGTAGCTGAGCTACTGAGAAGCGCTAGAGGAAAGATTTCCCCCCCAGTCGTATCACAGCTTGTCTAGCCTCCCTCTGAGTTCTCAGTATAATAGAGTCTCCTTTAGTTTGGAACGCTCTGTTGTAAATCTAGATAAAGCTGCGCCACAGTACTCTAGTACTCATTAGCCCGTCACTGTCAGAAGGTTACAGATGCAATACCTCTCTCTAGAGACGTTCGGCCCCGTTTTTTTTTTTTTTAATTACTACTCTAGTCTTTCAATAGTAGAGTTTTTCTCAAGCTAAGGATCTTCCTCTAACACTTTTCTCCGTCTTCCCATCCTTAGAAGCACCCCGTTAGGAAGCTAATACGTACGCCGCTTACCTTTACCATTACCAGTACTGCCTATAGTTCAATTCCAGACTTTTTGTCCGGCGTTTAGTGAGAAATCACTGTCTCGTAAATCAAGCTCACTACCGCTTACCCCGGTTTCTGAGAACCTATCAGTTTCTGTGAGCGTCTCGACAGATGCCCTAGAGTCAGATAACAGAGCTAGTAGCCCGTCATTGGCCACCGGCGGACAGAGAGCCGCCTGAGCCACGTGCCAAAGCTGCTCTCAGCTCACCCCGACCGTGACTGCGTTCGGGGAGCGTAGACTGTAGAGCCGTACTCGTCATCCTAGACGCGTGACTGTCCGCGTTCAGCTACGACCAGATGATGAAGAGCAGGTATTCTGCGTACGCTGTTAGCGCGTATTTTCTTTAGTTTAAAGCTGCGTTATATTTTCTCAGAGTAGAGATTAGAGTTGTGCGATAGAAGATTTCCCAGGTTTTCTTGGATTATTACGTGTCTTCTCGCCATTCCCACGCGACGGTGCCCAGACGCTGGATAAGAACAGATGACTATCCCCCGTTTTGTTAGAAGGTATGTTTAGTACCTTCTTCGTCACGCACACCTCGCCACATCTTGTATTTTCTTTGCTCTTCGACCCTGTATCAGTTTTTTCTCTGCTGTCCAATTTTTTTTCCATTTGTTCCCCCTATTTTACTTTTTATGCTCCTTTTACTCCTTGCACCTCTTTCCCCTCTCCCTTGCTCGCATAGTTTTTTTGTTTGTTTTCTTTTTGTTTTTTCTCCCATCAGTAACCCCCCTTGTTTTATAGCCAAGTTGTTCGCCCTGTAGGTTTTTCCGATTTTCTCCTCCATTTTTTTGGCCGTCTTAAGCCTCATTGTATGGTACTCCATTAG
>Ga0179593_1443973_pt1 | contig 20748 bp, 19 predicted proteins | sample CZODoug2_1_08_16_FD_185931 | JGI IMG/M metagenome (GOLD analysis project Ga0179593, IMG submission 185931) | Vadose zone soil fungal communities from Angelo Coast Range Reserve, California, USA - CZODoug2_1_08_16fungal (PacBio error correction) | ecosystem: Environmental > Terrestrial > Soil >... | reverse complement strand
TCTCGCGCACCCTTCCCGAAACGGCCCGTGTTCGGTACGCTTCCGATCTGCCAATTGATGATACAAATGTTTTTCACGCAGTGTTTGCTATGGGTACCGGTGGTTGACAGCATGAAACCCTATTCCCTACCAAGCTTGACACACCGTGGGTTGGCTAATGAACCGCTTTTTATCCCCAGTCGGCGTTCTTTGATGGTAACCGCTGCCCGGGTACGGCCTCTCGCCTACCGTCCCTGCCCCCTTCCCCCCGCGTCCTCCCGTCTCGGCCCATGTTGTTGCAGCTTTGGCTTCTCGCTTGTTCCCAAAGCACTTAGGATGCAGCCCATTTGCGGGTCCTCTTTTAGCCGATGTCGTGTGCAAAACCCGTGAGGAGGGCCCTTTTCGGAAACATTGAATTTCTCGGCAGGTGTTTTCCTCCGCCCCTCCGCCGACGTTTTCCATCGCGGTTGGAACCTCAACGCAAAAAAGGTTATGTTGCCGATGTGCCTCCTTTTCGTGGCACCGAGGCTAACACCTCGGCTCAAAGCAGAAGCGGGCTTCCCCCTTTTATTCCGGTTCGTTCTTCGTCCTTTTGGGGTCTTAGGAACCTCGCACCAGGCGTGCCCTTTCATTTTGGCTCCTGTCTCCCTGCTCGCTTCAAGGCTGATTGCTTCTCTGGCCTTTTTTCTGTGTCGTCATTCCTTTTAATCTAATTAGAAGCCGTTTTTTCAAGTCGCTACGTAAGGTTGCCTATTTGTCGCACTGTTTTGTTACACCCCAACCAGCTATCGTCTGGTGCCTTGGTTTCGTCCTTGTTTTTTGGTTCGAAGCGAAGCTCATTTACAACCGTCGTCATTCCTTTCCAAACCGCTCTCTTTTTCCTCTTTTTCTTTTTTTTGAGAGATTAGCGGTTTTCCGACCCCCTTCAAAAAACTGCGGTGTGCAATCGTTTTTCTAGCCCAGTCCGCACGCGGCAGACCTCTGCGGATTCTTCCTCCGGTTTTTTCTCTTATTCCTTATGATGTTACGTTTTGCGCAGATCAATGCAATCCTTGACATTCGTTATCTTAGTTTTTCTATAAGGCGGCCCATCGAGTGGCGTCTATCAGACCGACGATTTGGTTCCTCTTTGTGGGTTACTGAAGTTGGACCTGTGTCCTTAACTTCAACTATCCCGCAAGAATAATTACCTTTGACTACTGTTCCGATTTCCAAGTTATCCTCCTTTCTGAGACAACTGTTCGGTGGCAACGGACCCACGCTTGATTTCCCCGGCTGAGCAATTTTCGTTTGTTAAAAACGCTGTTTCAGTTTTGATCCCCGGTTTGTGCAGGAGGAATGCGTGACTTTTCTACTGTTTTTTTCCAGCGCTGATTTGAACCAGCAGTTCTTCCTCCTATATTATATCTAGACGCTGCTGCTATATTTATTTGTTCTTATCTGAGCGAAATGCCTCGGCACCATTTAAGAGGTATTTTCGTCGGTTTTCCCTCCGTGTTCTCGGTCCGGCACTGGGATCATCGCCAAATACCTCTGCCTTCAGCCTACCGGTGGTTTCCAGACGACCGTTCCCCGTTTACATTTTTACTCTTGCACGGTCTGAATAGGTTTTTACCCCCCCCTTTGTTCCAGGTTTGCGGAAGTTCGCCTGCGAGACGCTCCCTCATGCACGGAGTTTCTCGGACCATGAGATGCGGGGCGATCCGCGGCAATCTTCTCTTCGCGTGGTCGCGGTACTTTCTTTGTTTCGATTTCAAGTGCGAGCTTGCGTAAGTTCGTGCTTTGGTCGGTTTTAAGTCGCTCCCCCCCCGGGCTGCCCCTTCATTTGGCTTTCTTTTTCGTTCGCGATTTCTAAATTGTTACGACAAATTTTCTCGGCAATCCTTTCCGTGATGTTGACTCCACCTTGTGGTCGTTTCCCCCGTTTCGCAGCCGTTCAATACCCCCCCACTGCCGTCGCTCTGTGCTCGCGTTGTGACACGCACTTTGAGCGTGTTTTGCGTTTTTCTTTCTTCCTTTTCACCCCGACCTCCCGATCGGTCGATCGACGGGACTTCCGGCCCGGTTTGTTTTTGTCTTTAGTTTTCAAACGTTGTTCTGGTTGAGGCTTCCTCTCGGTAGGTCTTTCGGTTTGACATTGTCGAGATGATTCGGCGTATCGCATCGGCCCAGTTCTAGCCAGGTCTCCTTTTCCCGTTAGTACGCGATGTCCTGACGCATCGGTCACGACTTGCTTGGGTCTGAAGCGTCATACCTTCTTACTTTTTGGAGGCGGCGTCATCCCAGACCAGGTGTTAATCTTCCGGCTCCCTTCCGGTCGATCTTTGGCGAAGCGCCGCCTTTCGGCGTGCGCACGACTGTCTGGCGTTGCGTCCCCTTGAGGCAGCAGTACTTACGGCTCGCGTTTTTGACGCCATTTTTTTGACAACTTACCTAAAGGTCGTGTTCATTCCAGGAGCGCTCTGTTCGGTCTATTTGTGGGCCTCGTTAGTTTCCGGATGCGTGTTTTTGGTTTCGTTTTTCCGCGTATCTTGTCCGGATTGCAGTTTTCCCTTTCCAATTTATTGAGCATCTGATGAGTTTTCCGTCGTTTTCCCCTCCTCAGGCGATTTCTGCTTTCCCGTTCGTTTTCCTTTCCTGTTTTCCCCGTGTTTTTTTACCTTCGACATTCTCGGCTGTTATCGTTGACCGATATCTTCCTCCTTGTTGCCGTCGATTCTTGCAGTCAGGCCGAACTACTTCCCTTGCGACCGATGTGTTATCCGCAACCCAACCAGCTAATTCCCCGTGTTGCACGGAATGGTTCTGGAGGCGGCTCCTTGAACATAGCCTTATCCCGTGCCCCCAATTCTTTGCTTTCGTTTGTCGCTTTTTTTCATCAGTTCCACCCTCTCCAGTGACCATTTGTACGATACACGATGTTTCTTTTACTTTGACGGTGTATTGTGAATTTTTTATCGTTCGTCCACTCGAGTCCTTTGTGTCGCCTTGCTGTCCGTTGCATAATGATAGCCCTGTTTTTTGCTTTCTTTCCAGAGTTGTCTCTTTCGTGGTCAGGCTCGGATGTGATCTTCCGCTTGGCCGCTTCCATTTTTTTTCCAACACCGCACATCTTGTGCCGGTATTGCGTCTCTTGCCCACGTATTCTCCTTTCGCCAATCGCCTCCTATGTTTTCACGAAACCCGCGCTTGTGCAGCTTTCTTTGGTCTGAGGAGCGGTTTACCTAAAGTGATTGCCCTCCGGGGATTGTTATCTCTTTCTTTTTGATGTTTTCGGCCCGTGATCTTCCTCTCTTGTGAGGCGACACTGTTCCTTAGTTGCTCCGATTCCTTTCTGGAATCGATGTTCCTTTCGTCTTTGGACCCTTTTTAATGATGTTTTTTCGCCAGACCTTCTGTCGGTGTTGCCAGGAGTACGTTTTCTTTGAGATTTCTTTTTTCGGCCACTGCCTCTTGACACTGACCTTTTTTTCGAGTCCCTCGTTTCCTCCTTTCCGCCCCCAATTCGGAGTCCGGGATATTCCTTACTTCCATTTTTTTCGGTTTTTTGGCTCACACCTTGAGAGGTTTTTCATGCCGCCATCTTGTCCCTTCTCTTTTCTCCTCACGTTTGTGTTTTGTTGATCTTCGACTACACGATGGTATGCCTCGGAGGCGACACCGGCACTTATAGTGCGACTGGTTATTTTTATGGTTTTACACCCCTCACACGGAGATTTTATACGATACCCTTCCGAATTGTAGTAGATTTTTTGAGAGTCGGCACCAAATTCTCCTGAGTAGTTCCTGTCTGTTTACAGGTGCCAAGTTGGGGGTCGTTTGGTGGCTGAGGTTTCCCCGGTGTCAAGTAAGTCCTTAGGGACATAGGATGTTCTAACCCACGAGGTCAGAGCCTCTGAACCACATTCTACACGTGACAATCGATTGGGATCGTAGTGGGGGTAGACACCGGTGTCGCCCTGCTCAGTTAAGTATTCAGCCGAGTTTAAGAAGTGGAAGGAACACACTCATGAATGCGCCCCACCCGCCATTACTTTTTTTTCCCCACCAACCGCACGCCTTTCGAAGTGGTGGATCTTGAGCCTGTTAACCCAATTGTTTGGGTCATCGTTCCACATCGCTCGGCGCGTTGACCAGCCCGTTCAGGATTTCCCCACGACGCTGAAATATGGGCGTATTTCCTCCAAAGAGTTGACATCTTCTAGGAAAACCTCCACCTCCCAAAATACAATTGCAAAGATCATAAAGACAGGAAGCTTTGGAGGAGTTTGGGTGGCAGGTGTATGTGTTTGAGGGAGACTTAGCGTTAAGAATTGGTTGATATCCGTGATAAAAGAGATCCCCCAAGCCACACACCTTTTTCAGAAGCGGCTTTTTCAACGTTTTTCGATTCTTGTTTTTTCTTTTTTTTTTTTTTTTTTTTTTTTTTTTTGCTTTACGACATCTCGTACTTTTCCACGCCTATACCGGACAACCTTCTATCCCTGGTTCTTGAAAGATTTTGTTTTTTTTTCTTTGTTGGGTTTCGATTATCTTTCTGCTACACTTCACAATTCCCGTAGAAGTTACCCCCTAACCCGCCGGGAGTACAAAGCCTATTCAGACAATTGCGACTTTTAGATTCTGCTGAAAGAATCCTCTAATTGGCACATATGGGTTCCCCAGGGCGACCTGTCATCACCCCCCCCCCCCTAATGACCCGTGAAGGCTCTGCAGTACTTTTCCCGGAGATTCCAGAGTACAGGAACATCGCTTGTAAAAGAGAAACGACTAGTTTTTTTCCCACACAAAACGCCCCTATCCGGTCATGATTTTTTTGGTGCTCCATTTTATACTTTTTGGTATAACGTGTTATTCTTCATAATGTATAAGCCCCGATGAATCCCAGATTCCTTGGTTTTATACTGCCGAGCACAGCCCGGTTTTGTTGAAGGTTTTTCGATGTTTCTTGGTTTGCAAGACCGCTCCCCCGTGTCACACCCCCCCATGTACCCACACATTTTACAGATTTCTTTGTGTTTTTTGAGTTTCCGCGTGTTTATTTTCTTTTGTTTTCGCTTTCCCCCCGCCTTTTTCCCGGTGTTTTTTTTCGCACCCCCCCGCCCTCCCGCTTTTTTTGGTTGCGTCTTTACCGTATTTTTTGTGTGCTCCTTATGCACCGACTTCGCGGAATGCTTCATCAATTTTGTCAAACTTTAACCTATCATCCCTTCTTCTGTATGTCCCCCCTGTTCTCCTTTCAAAACCCCCTGCGGGTCGGCTTGCCCACCCCCATTTCTTCTGATCCCCCAGCGCACACCCCCATATCCCTGCGGACCCCAAGCAACCCTTTTTTCGTCTTTTTGAGCTTTTTGCCAGCGCCTTTCCTCTATGCCCGCTCACCGGCCAGAACTGGAACCGTCCAAGCCGGGCCCCGAGCCGAGCCTTGTTGAAGTTTGTATTTTTGTTGGGTGTGAACTCCCCCCAATCCGCCCAAGACAAAGCGCGATGGCTGAATCTTGCCTAGGACCCCCCCCAACGTTCTACGCTATCCGCAAATGAGGCGACGATCGAGTCCTGTGTTCAATTTACCTTTAGGTGAATCTCATTGAGAGGACTCTGGCTACTGGTAAACCAATGTTGAGCAACTCCGCTTCCAGGCGTATATTGATTTTTGACTGCCGTTTCTCCCAAAGCCTTCCACCCTCGATTCCAGGTTCTCCTTCATGTGCTGGTGGTCCGTCAACCAAGATTTTTATTGTTAGTGATGTCCCTTCTTGTTTTGACCCAATCATGGTCTTGGCGCCCCCTAGTCTTCCTGCTTCCACTTAGCCGGCGACGTTGACCTAGTCTTCTGGCTGGCTTGGTCCCTTAAATCTCCCGCAAGTTAAATTTTCCTAAGTAAATAGGGTTTTTTCTTTTTTGGTTTCCGGGTTAGAAGCCTTGCAGAATTTTCTTGCGGAAGTTTTCGAAAAAGGGCTAGTCACAAGGAGGGGAGTCGGGCCTGGCGCGGTTTACCCATCCACGTCTGTGCGACACGGCGACCCTCCCTGGTGCCGTGGGCCCCTTTTCTTTCCCCCCTTTTTTCCGTACTTACTTTGTTTTTCCTTTTGTGGTGGTGTGTTCTTTTTTGTTTCACTTCGCCAATTCCGCCATTCTCCCCCGATAAGGATTCTCTCTTTCAACCAGAATTTTGACCCTTGTCGCCTTTTCCCCATTCCTCGCTTTCCCGTTTGGAGACCACTCGACTCTGATTTCGAGTCGGATACTGGGGCATAATCCCCTCACGAGAGCATTCCTTCACGATCCTGTCAACCCCTTTGTGTTTTTTCCACCAACGGCGGATTAAACCGTGCATTTTAGCCGTCCCTTCGCTTGCGTGTTTTCTTTTCAGGCGGTGTTTTGCCCCACCAATTGCACCGACACAACAAACTTTGGCGACAAATCACAGGTTCTGTTAGGAATTGGTCTTCCGAGTGACCTTATTTTTCCCCCTACCCTTGACTTTTTTTTTGAATAGTTTTTTAACGACGAGACGAAGATTTAACCCCGTCGAGTCCTAAACCCCCCCGTCACAAGTCTGCCATGTTTGGCACTCCACGCAATAGCCAAAAAACAGTTGCCTCAACCTAAAAGAAGATGTAGGCCCCCTTGAACGTCCTTTTTTCGACGCCATTCAAGATGGGCAGTCCCCAAAAAGGTACTCCCAACCACCGCGAATTCACTCAAAAGTCAGGTTTTGAAGCGGTTAGCTGCAACACGAGCCGACTAAAATCAGACGCACTCAGTTAATCGAAACCCCCCCCATTGGAAGTATTTTTCGTCTTTTTAAGGTTTTTGTTGTAAGAGTTTTGAATCGACCCCCAATCCTGAAGACAGCCCCAAGAAGAACAGCCCCCACCATTACAACTTTTTCTTCCCCCTGGACTGACCTCGGTTCCCCACCCTCACGATGATTCCCCTACAGAAATTCGGCCGTGAAGTAATCTTGCTGGTGAGATTTCGTTCCGTTGGCACCTGTCAAAATCGTTGGGCACGGGAACCTTTTTTTTTCTTTCTGATTTAGAGTTCCCAGTCTCTGGACTATTCCTCCTTTCCCATGGGTGCGCCCCTCATTTCCTCCCGATCCACAAACTGCAGAAGCAGTAATCATGCCCCCTGGAGGCCGTCCTCCTCTCGTGCAGCCCCCCCTTCAGGCCCCCAGCAAGATGATTTGTGCATGTCAACGCGCCCCAGGCCTTTCTTCCTATCGCCCACCCCCCGGCCTCCCCCATCCCCGTCTTTTCCTGTTTACCCCCCCCCAAAGTCACCTGGAAAGCTCCCCCAACCATTTCTCTCTTTTGCGCTTGTAGCTTTGAGGCCCCCTCTTTCCACCCCCGGACTGAGAAGGCCAAGCCGCTGTACGGTCACTCTTTCTGTTTGTTCCTTACATCTTCCGTAGCTTTTTCGTTTGTTTCCGGAGTTAATTTTCCCCCAACCCAGAGTACCAGAGACCCCTCATTTGGGAAAGAAGCGGGAAGTTTAAGATGTGTCGACGTACACTTATGACCTGACCTTTTCCGCATGGAAGGTTTCGTCGTTCCGGGTGGAGAGAGAACTTTTGACCGTTACCGTATACCGAGTAGTCCGCACATGACAATACGATCAGCTTTCGATAGTTCCAAAGGCGTCCAATGCCTGGTTGCCTGGGTACCGGCCTCACAATCCCCCCCCTTGAGAGACGATTATCCGGGTACCTGAAGAAGCACGATTTCCCCCCGCCCCCTTTTAACTTCCGATAGTGCCCCCCTTTTCTTCTTTTGATTTCGCAACACTACTCTCTTCTTTTCATTCTTGGCCCTCCGGTTTTTTTTTTTTCGCGAGTCTGTGTGCGAACTAACAGCCCACTGATTTTTCACCGTCGTTTTTTGCCCCCAGGAGCCGTCCTTTTTTTTTTCCGGCCTCTGGGACATTGCCGGTTCCGGTTCTCGTTCTTTTTCCTTTGAAGCTGCCGAACCTTCCCTTTTCAGGACGTCGGGTCTTTTCAGCGTTTCATAACCCACATTTCACCCCCTGAGAGGGAGAGTGGGTTCCGGGTTCCTCCCCTTTCCTTCGTGCCTCCTCCTCTTACCCTCCTTTCCTGACTTTCGTACGTTCCCTCTACCTAAAAGTATTCGCCCTCTTCTTTATGCTACCACCGGCCTAGTTTTTGGCAAAAGAAAGTTGTTTCTTAGTCCACAGGAGTTCTTCCCCTTTCGACCTGACTTTTTTTTTTTTTCCTTTTTGTTGGAAAAAAGAGCAAGTTTTCCCTGCGCCCGGTTTTGTTGGAGTTTCTCTTCTTGATTCCCCGAGGACTGGTCTACGGTGCCTTCCAGAATTCCTCTTTTTTGCCCAGAATGGCTTCTAGGGTTCACTCCTTTTGGTACTTGAATAGTCTTTTTTTTTGACTCTAGGGGACGAAACTAAAAAGCTTGTTAACCTTTTGGACTGAGTTAATTCCTCTTCTTCGGTTCGTGAGCCTCGGGTTCTTAGGCCCCCTTGTAAGCGCTTTTTTCCCCCCCCAAAAGCCTTTTTTTTAACTTCATTAGCCCCCCCCCCCCCTTTTGGGGAGACATGAGTTCTTGGTGGTCCCGCCCCTTTCTGCCGAGTTGACCACAGTTTTTGTTTTTCTGCTGACGCAGAATCTCCCCCCCCAATTTCTATTTTGGGTTCATCGCCGGCTCTTGCCCTCGGCCTCTTCCAAGTTCTCCCCTTCCCGTCCCCGCCCCACTTCCTTCCCCGCCCCGCTTTTCAGGACCCGAACATGAGCTCCTTTTGAGTTCGGTTGAGGTCGGCACGACGACATGAGACCTTTGTCCGGCGACGCACTCTATCTCACAGATTCTCTCAAAGAATATTATGTAGCAGAGCCTTGTGGGATGAGCCTGTGATCCCGTTCTGAGCTGGATCGGCCCTCTGCCAAGTGCTGACTGACTGGACCGTGCCTTCTGGGCGTGGGAACCTCGCGAGCCCCAGCTGATAACGAGTACGATGGGGGTGCCTTCTGGGTGGCGTATTTTGAGTTTCACCTCTAGGGAGTTTCCCGCCTAAACTGCAGGGTATCGCACCCCAACCATTCAGGAGACTTTTTGAGTTCGTAAGACGCGGAGGTGGTCAGAGGGGGTTTGCTTGAAGTAAACAGACAGCATCAGAAAATACGATCAAGAACAACTGCCCACTGCAAGACCCTTGGTTCAAAGATTGGAGCGTTCTGATAGAAACCAATGGAGGCGTGTCGTACCCAATCGAAAATTGGTTTTTTTCCCTTTTGCCAAGTTTGAGAAGACACAAGTGTAATCCCCAAATGCAGAGCCGCCCAAGTCCCCACGTGAGCTCCTAGTTTGGGGACACTCCCTTTCTTCCCCCAATGTTTTGACTTGTTCTTTATTCTGGCTCCCTTTAATTTATTTTTGCAGAGGAGAAGTTGGTTAAGAAACGAAGAAAATCCAGAGCCTTTCTAGTTCGATCGGGATTAATGCCCGGTATAATGTCCTTCATGTCTTTGATTGTTTGTACCTTAAGCAGGTTCCCACCGGTTTTTTTTTTTCCGTCGCCGTTGGACCCTATTGACTGAATGGGGGGGCGTGCCGGCGACCCCAGGTACGTCGCTCCCGGTTAGGGTACACCCCCTAACTTCATTCTTCTTAATACTCGAAAAAATGTGAGTTGCGTCCTTGCTTCCTTGTGTGAGAGAGGACAATAGAAGTCGGGGTTTTTATCGATTCTCTAAGCGATACCGTGCGGGCCTGTGGCCACAGTTCGAGAGCACAGCCGTGATAAAGGGGAGAGTCGATGTAGCAGTTTGCAAGAAATGGTCCCGGCTTGTGAGGCATTTTTCTCAAGTGGTCGCCCTATCAAGGCTAAGAGTCAGGCGTCAACCCGGCGGAAATTACCTTTCCATTTCTTAGGGACGTTGCCGGATCTCAAGGTCCGGCGGCGACGCCTAGTGTGATGGTTTGACGGATCTCGTCTTTATTCGGCCGAAAGCTTATTTTGAGCTGTCCAATCCCCCCGACCGTATCTCTGGCTTTTGATTACCCCCCACAAGCCTTTTAATGATTTAACTGCTGTCCTCTCTGAATCTTTTTTTTATTGGTGTCGCTAGCATTTAGCTCTACCTCCGCCCTCGCACCCCTAGAGGAATTTGAATCGAGAGCAACAAAGGTGGTTTATCTACACACACTTCGCAGAAGGCGATGTGCAGAGTGGATTAAACGGTCTCAGCGGGAGGCGAAAGGCCTTTGTGGAAAGTTCGCCCCCGTCCTTTCCCCTTCACATAATTCCCTTTGCCATAGGCGCTCCCACCAGACCGCTCCAACAATTCTTACCTGGCCAGGCGCTCCCCCGGGTGGTCGGGGATTTTGGAGCCCCTCCGCATACTGACCGCCTTTCTCGAATCGGCGTTAGAGCCTTCTGTCGCTCAACCAAGGTGAACTTAGGGCCTTTTGTGGCTCCATGTTGTCCCTCCGTTATATTGCGCCAATGATACGGATCCCCGTAAGACAACTCTCCCCCCTCTGACGAGAGGCGATGTCGATAGTCCCGATTCAGGACGCACTTCTGTTCAATTTTAGGATTCACCCATTTGTTGCTCCCGGCATCTGTGTTTATTCTTTTTTTCAAGAGACGGCGTCCTTTTTTCCCGTTGCCGTCGTACTTTTCGGTCCCCTTGACAAGCAAGCTTTAGGACGTGCAAAACACAAGTGATAATTAGGACTCGGAATTTTCCACACAAAAACACAATACCTCCTCAGAGGACGTACTCGTTTTTTTTTTTTTTACCGGTAATCTCTTTTGTTTTTATGATGAGACGCCCATTCTCCCAAAGTTTTTTCCCAGGTCTGCAACCCCCTGAATCTTGAGATTGGGCTTGTCTCCGAGAGCCCCTTCCTATTCCCCATGATAAACGAGGACAAGCCTTTCCCCAATCTACAGGGTAAAGGGCGTTTTGCGCCCTCTACATGGGTTTGGTAGGAGGCTGACCTATTTTAGGATGGTTGGTATTTCGAGAATTCATCATTCAGAGAACTTCTTATTTGTAAGCGCTCTGGTCTTCCTGCTTAAAGACTTGAATAGGGATTCGTTGGATTCTCGATTTTTGGAGGACATGTTCGTGAAGAGGCTTGTCGCCTAGTGGGTTGACTTCGGTCATGTTAGTTTTTTTCTGTCTGGCGGGATGTCTTTCCCCCCCCCCCCCTTCAAAACCTCTTAAGACCTTCTACTGTTGAGTTTTTTTTTCAACCGTCGCCTTGGCCTGCCAGCCTCCCCCCCCCCGCGTATTTAACCCTGAACCCCAGCTGAGTTTCCTTTGGAGAGGAGCTTGTTTCCATTGAGAGAACCCAATAGGAAGGGGTAGCGGTTGATGTCCCCTGGGGAACAGTTTGTATTTTGTTGGATTTTAGTGTTCGGTTTTTCATCTTACCCCCCCATTGAGAGTGCTTAGTTGCCCTAAGTTTGAAGGAGTTGTTTCATCATGCAGGTATTGCTGGACTCTGCCTTGGACGCGACTGTTTGTGACCCCTTTTAATATGGACCCCGGGAAATTTACGTAGGCTCTTTTTTTGGTCTCCCCCCCGTCCTTTTCCGCCCCGGAGATCTCTGTTCTTGGGACGTTCCCCAGGAGAATTCCTTTTGGCCCTGACGTGTTCTTTAGTTTGGAGAGCTTGAACCCTCTCCTTCCAACGCCCAAGGGAGCCCGCGGATATTTTCCCCGACAAGATGCTAGTCCCGGTTGAGGGGGCTTGACCCTTCAAACACCTTTTAGGTTGGTCTTAAGTTACGTTCCCTCCCAATAGATGTTCTCTCTTCTTTCTCCTCCTCAATTTGTTTGGTGTTGTTTTGCCTTACCCGTCTGGGAGGGGGTTCTCCCAGCCTGCATTCATTGTTAGTTTTTTATTTTTTTTCTGCCCTCCGGTCTGTTCTCTTCCCACGCGTCCCTAATGGGTCTTGGGGCTTTTCGTAATCCTCGCGAAAGGCTTGCCCGGTCGTCTTACCACACTGCCAGTGCATGGTCCCCCCGAGAGAGGGGTTCCGGGAGAACCCCCAACAGAGAACAAATGAACCCCCCCCCACGAACCGTCTTCCCCCAACCTCGACTGGCTCCCCCCCGCGCCGTGACTGGCTGCGCCTCTTGTTCTTTCCTTCGTTTCCAATCGCCTTCCTTCTTCCCCCCCTCCCCCTCCCATTTCGGTTCCCCCGTCTGTCTGGAAATCGTATTGGCGCATGACTCCACCCTTGAAAATCCGAAGTTTCATCTGCCATTTTCAGACCTCCCCCCCCCCCCTCCCCAACTGGTAAAAAACGCCCCCTTCCTTTGAATCCCGTGATTCTCATCGCCCCAAGACCAAGTTTCCCCCTCGTGGTTTTCAAAGAAATAGTTTCCTCTTTTTGGCTCCTTTCTTGCGCGTTGGAGCACGCAACTGAGCCGGGGAGTACTCTGGCCTTTTTTTTTTCGATGCATTCTTGTTTATCTCGGACACTCCCACCAAGAGTTATGAAACCGTTTAGACAAGACCTCCAGTCCCCCCTAACAGGCGGAAATTCTTGTGAGCAGTAAGCGGAATGTCCTTTTTTTTAACCTTCTTCACTTTTTAAATTTACAAACCCTTTAACAAGACGTTCGCCGTCAATTCTTTTTCTCATTTCGAGACCAGGCAGGTTTTTAACCCCCCCTCTCCCCCTACATCCAGTTTTGTCATCAAATCATGTTTGATATTGGAACTACTGTTCGTGGCCCCCCTAATATCCCTCACAGCGAATCGCCTTTGATGTTTTTTTACTGGAGCATTTCTTCCTGCGGCCCTCTTCAAAAAAACATAAGTCCCCCCTTTTTTCGGAGCACGCAGGCAACGGGCTGTTAGATCAACCCTTTCATTCGATTGTGTTCTCCCGTGCCTAGGTTCCCTTCTTCTCTGCCACGGGACTCCACCTCCTTTCAGCCTTCTCCCCTTTTCGATTCTGGGTACCCCTTACCTCATGCCACTTGTACGGTTTTTCACGTTTACAGCGGACAGTCCCCCCACCTCTCTCTCGGGAGAGTTTGCCATAGACCTTCTTTCTAAGACTTCGCCCGAATTATCCCCCTTCCCATCCCCCCCGAGTCCGTTTTTTGACTTAGAACCCAACCAACTTCAAAGACTTCCCGCAGCTTCCCCCCAAGTAAAGACTCACCTTTATCGCTTCTTAGCCCCATGTGTTTACAACCTTTTTGTGAGCGTTCGGTTTAAATAGTATCCCCCCCCTGGGCAGACGATGATCCTTAAAGCATGACGGGTGTCCCTCACGCCACATTATTCGTGTCTTTTTTCCCGGATCGAAACGCAGGCTGCGCCCAGGGTCGTCCGGATTGTCGCTTACTCACAGTTGTCTTGCCCCTCCACTCCTGGTGGTCTTGCCGCCGACTCAGTTCTAAGTTAAGCCTTATGCGGAAGCTTGACCTTTGACCCTCCACCACAGTGGTTTTCCGAGGCTGTGCAGTCGCCTCGGTTTCTTTTTACATTCTCAAGGAAGGTCCTTGCTGTGCCTGCTTTTACGATAATGCACGGCGTGTTCTGGATCTCTCCCCCCCTTCAGTAGCTTCGTGGTTACACAACAGGGTGGGCGAAGGAAGGGCGTGCGTGCCAAAAGCCCATCATTGACCCGTTCTTTCCTTGCCCCCCTTTAAGGAAAATGCTTTAACTGTTTTCCTCACCTCTCGAACCAAGACGGAGTGCGCCGGACGGCCCACCTTCCGCGAATACCGCGTTACGGATTTTTTCCATGGTTCAGCAAGCCCCAGGGACGCAACTCTACTTGGTCCCATTGTGCTTACGTTTCCCCTTCTGAACTTGAGGGGCAACACCCCCCCCCCCTCGAGACGAAGCCCTAAGGCCATCACTCTCCCCATGTTTAATTGCTGCATTTTGGTCTACGGTGTGGTCAAATGCCACGAACACCATTTGGATCCATCCCGAGCCCCCTGTCCTCCAGGGACCCGACACCCATGCATTTGCACCATTCCATGCTGAGCAAACCATGGGAAGAGATCTAGAGACTTTCTGCCATGGAACCAGTTACGATCCCCGCAAGTCTGCGGTGGAAGCAGCGTCGGAGTAGATCACTTCCCATTCACCAGAACACCCACGCTTGACGCAATCTGTTTCAAGTGCAGAACAGAACCCAACTGAGAAAAAATCCCCTTTCATATACAAGCGAAAAAGCAGCTGAACTCCGTGCCGAGCCCCCACAGCTCGGAGTAAGCGTGGTATTTGCCGTTTCAAGCGTTTCAATGTCATCCCCATGACATTCCATAACCTCTTCACCGACTAGGTGCTTCCCCCCCCCACCAGTCTCCAAGACCTAATTTCGTCTTGTCCGAGAGCCCCGCCATCGAAGTGAAACAGTAGGCCATAGCCCTTGGAGGATATGTCTGTTTAGCTTCCCATCACACAAAAACCGTTTGAACCTGGTGGCAGCCTACGCAGGACCCATGATTCTCTAGTTCCAGCGGGGCCGCCCGCCGACAAAGGGGTCTTTTTGCCCGTGCCGCAATACCTGGAGCTAGAAACCTCGCTACGTGTCTGTGGTTTCCGACCCCAACAATGGGACTCGGCCTTTTCGGTGTCCCGATCTGAAATTGACCCCTCCGGGATCTGCTGCCACATGGTCCTCTCTTCCCCCTTTGGGTGTCTCTTCACGCGTTTTTTCTAGTTCTCATTCGATCAGGCTCTTTCCGGGTTCCTGTCGCTCTTCTTTCGTTGCCTCCCTCCCCATGGTGCCTTTCACTACTAGTGCCAGGGCGCCCGAGTCTCTTGCTCCGCATTCCCTGGAAGTTTGCCAAGTCGTTTTTTGTCCTCGATTCTCCATGAGAGTGGGGCCATCAAACGCTCACTATTACCCGTCTAGTCGAAGTCAACTGCGCCCGCTCAACGCTTCACCTTCTAGCGCGAAACGTAGATCCCCACCTCAGCATCCACGGGGGGCGCCCGTTTTTAAGAGACCCCTTTTTTTTTTTCAGCTGAAGGATGATAGATTTGAGGAAACTTTCTCATACCCTGGTTTTTTTGCCCGCTTGACGCGCTCGAGCTGTTCAAAAAGAAGCTTCTCACGTTTTTTCCCACGGCGTAGAACATCTATGGAAGCTCCACCCGAACCTTTTGTCATTAAGGGTGTCAACATCCTCTCTATCTGCCCCCCCAACTCTTCAGGCCGGACCGGGACCTTATCCGTAAGCCTTGACAACCGTCGACCCCAACCCCAGGAAACGCAGAAGCCGGATCAGAAGTCCCGAAAAAAGTCCCCGACCACAACCTCTCGGTCATCTGACGTCCCCGTAACAAACAACACCCCCCTCCACCCCCACCCACAACCCATTCAAAGCCCCCAAAGCTGCGTTCCCACAAGTTTAGTGTCTTTTTGTGGCAATACGTAGGAGCCCCACGATGCCCTTGGGTCCGTAAGAAAGGGGTGAACCCCGTCTGGCCGATCCCAAAGACCTTTAGTACCCCACTCCTGTCCTCTTAACGTGGACATCGTCAGGTGCCTTTAGTTCGTCGCGGCGCGTTTTTTTCTCAGGGCAACAGCTAAGCAAACAGAGCGGACAATAATTCTGAACTGTTGCATCATTGAGGCTGACGTTCAAGCCGAGGAAGTCCCACGAAGAGCATGGCTGTAAGGGTTGTCCGCCCAGCTTTTTCAGAAGAAGCAGCCGCGCGATGCGTTTCATACTCTTTGCGCAGTATGGTGGGCAAAAAAAACCGATTCGCGACAGGGTCCCCCCCCTCAGCGACTTTCCCCCCCCCTTTCCTGACGATTTTTTATTGTCGACCCCAAACCAGAATAGTCTTTCCCTCCGACTCAAGTTTTTCTTGGGAGCCATATTTCTGGTGCTAAGAGATGGTCCTTTTTTTCCATTTTAGTTGCGGACGAATGCCGACCTCTCCTTTTTTTTTGTCCAGAACTGCGACATAGTTCGACTTTCCCTGCGCGCGGCTCTCTTTCTCCTTGGCCGCCATTCATTGAAATCTTTTCCCCTTCCCTTGCTTAGAGTTCTTTTCATTACCAGGCGTCCAATCTGATTTGTGGTAGCTCGTTGTTAACTGCGAGCCCACGACCTTATTTTTTATTTTTTCTATTTCCCTTCATATACCTTCTTTCAAGCCCGCGGCTGGCCTGAGCCCTTCATTTGCCCGAACTTTTATCCACGTTTTTGAACCCGGCTCGACTTTTCTTTTTTTTCCACCACCCCTGTATGTTTGGGGTGATGGTCGAAATTCCTGCTTCTGCGAGTGCTGCCATAGCTTTATTTGTGCATTGACCGATTTCTCGCCGGTGGGCTTATTTTGACTCTAGACCGGGGCAAATTCACCCCATTTTCCCCCCAGGAAGCAGAGGTTGACTTTCTCGGTTTCATTGCGAAAGGTGCCAAATCATCTTTACGTTCCCCCCCGAACCAGTGTTTTGCTTTCCCCCTCTTAAGTGGCGCACAGTCTTGACTTTTTTTAGCTGTCCGGACGACATAGAACAACGTTGGTCCAGTGGGGACCTTCAAGGCATCTTTTCAAGAGAGCTTTCAGCCAGTTTACCACGGGGGGCCGAGGCCCCTCTTCTCAGCCTGTTTCCGCGCCTAGCCAACAAGAGTAAACACCCGTTGCGATTCTTTTAGAGTTTTCTGTGTGGTCAGGCACGGCGTCAGCTTCTTTTTTCGATTTTCTCCCCGTTTTTTGAGGTTTCTCGCTATCGTAGATATTTTTTTAGTGACTTCGTCAGGAACCTTCGGTCCTCAGGGTGATGCTGTAGGGATAATGATCCTGCCGGGTTGGTGCGATTTTTCAACATGGGTGACAGTAGAAAGCGGTACAGCGGTCAAAGAATTTTTATGCCTTGACCCTGGTAGAAACTTGGGTGGGGCCAGTTGGTACGCCGTACGGTTCAAGTCCACCCCCCCATGCGAGTCCGCGGGCGCTTCCGGCGGTGTCATTTTCTTTCTTTCCTGAGGTGAGCTAGCCCTCTGCTGATACCCCGCGGACGCAGTTAAGCGAATCCCTACCCTTTTCAGAGCTTGCAGAGATGTTTCTAAGCGAAGAAGTCCCGCCAGACATTTTGCCCTTTACTTACAAGGGAAAATGTTGTGAGTGTGAGGCAGACATTACGTAAGTGTCTCTGTTTCTTCAGTTGCAAATGTGCCCGGAAATTGTCTCTCTTCCCCTTGAGATCGAATAGCTTTCCACTGTTCCTTTTCGTGAGTTTTCCCCCCTTTTTTTCGCATGGTGCCCATGCTCCCCCTGTCACCCCCGACCTTTCGGTTATCATTTGCGCCTCGTTTCTCCTCCCTCTCAACGGATCTTTTCGGCTGAATCCGTCCCCCGTTTCTGTACTGGCTCCATGTAGTCTCTGGTTTTACTTTCCGCGCCCCTCTACTTTAGATTTCCCTGTCACTAACTGCTCTCTGGCGTTCCTTCCCCACTGTTCATGCTTCAGGTCTTCATCGCGTGACTGTGTTTGGAGTACAACGAAGAGTTCTCCCTTCGCCCTGTACCCCTTTCTCTCCTCTTAGAGTTTTCTGGCTTTGTGGGCCTTCGGGGAGGCGGCTGAGAGGGGATTTTTGGGGTTCGACCTTAGTCCCCAGCGTCTCTGTCTTCTTGCGGGATTGTTTTGTAACCGACGTAGTGGAAAGACATGTTTTCGTAGGCGAGTACAATTTAACACTACGATCTTTTCTTGCTTGTTCAATTTTCCGTTAAAAGGATCGGTCCCTTGAAAGGAGTAACCATTTTTTCCGAGAATCGTTATGATGTGATCGTTTTTCTTTTGGTTGATTTTTCGAAGAATCTCTTCGACTTCTTGCCGTCTGGTCTTGATTGCGCTTCTAGTCTTGCTGCAACTTGTGGTTTTTTTTTTGGTGGGTGTGGGGTGGATCCTTTCGGGTAACTCTTGCAACACCCCCCCCAAACAACCCACATTTGTCCCGTGCCCGCTTGTTTTTTCGGAATCTTCTTTCTTGAGCGCGCCTCAGTCAGATCTCTCGTCTTTTAAAAACTTGGAATCTCCGGCGATCGCTTTGTTTATTATACCCCGTCGTCCAGCTTGTAAGGTTCCCTCCCACCTTTTTATTTGCGCTCCACCTGGTAGTGTCGATTTTAACCTTGATGTGGATCTTTATGATTTTTTCCGGCGGACCTTTTTCCCTTTTTGTTAGTCCTTTGCCTATGAATAAGTTCCTTCGTTGTGCGCTGAGCTTGCCCCATGTCGTCCTTGATGAATCGTGGTAGGTAGGATGGGCAATTGCCGTACTTTCCGTAATCCCGGACCCAAACCGTTGCAACATCTCCTTCAACGGATCTTTTATTCTCGAACTGCCCCCCTGCGAACTGCATTCAATCGCCGCGATCTGTAGTCACGCACCCTTTTTATGCGCTTTTCTTTTGGATTCTCTTTTCAGAACTTCGATAGCAACAATGAAGGATTGACCAGCCGTGCCCCCGGGAGATCTTTTTTCGTTGGATGTATACTGAGGTCGCGGCTTTCATATTCAATTTTTTTCTTTCTCCTTCGCCAAAATTTTATCGGATTAACCTGAAAGGCCCCTTCTACTGCCATTTGTGTAATTCCGCTCTTCTTGCCAGTATTCTCCTGGTGGTTTTAGTCCTCCTTTCTCCGGGTCAACACAAAAAAGGCGGGAAGCATGACTCATCACCAGTTTTTTATTTTTTTCCTTTCTTCAACTTAGAGCATTCGTCCCTCTCTCCCGCTTTTTCTTCTCCCCCCGGAACCCTTCTTGACGACTATGTTTTCGGGATCCGGGGGCGTAAGGGTCGCGCCTCGGCGAGTCAGGACTTGACGTTTGGTCCGGCACCTGAATCCATATGTCCGCGACCCGAATGGGGCGTTTTAACCTGAAGTTGAGGTACTGGCTGCTGCGTCCCTCCCCTTTCCCAATTTGTAACCTCACTTTTTCCTCGCCACTTTTTGTTCCCCCTTTCCTTCTCGCCCTCTTTGACTTCGACGTCTCTTTCCTCTGCTTTCGGTCTGGTACCGTTCTCGGTTCTTCCTGCGTCCAAGTCTCTTGAAGTCGACTCCCTAGATCCCTTCTTCGTGATGTTAGCTTGATATCATCCTCGTGATCCGAATAGAAATAACACCTCTTCACGTGCAATTGCCCGGTCTCCTCCCACTTGGGGTCCTTTTCTCCCTTTGTCCCCTCCCCTTCTGTGATTCCTTTTTATCTTTTCATCTAGATGCACCCTCCGAATGATTCCCCGTCTCCTGTTTTTCATAGCCCCTTCACCTTCAGTTTCTTTTTTAATGCAGGTCCTTCGTTGCTCCCTTGTCCGCTCCCGACTCGCGGTGAGATTTTCCACGACCAATTTGTGTCCGCGTCTCAGTCCTATTTACTGGTTTTCCTTGGCGAGGACGACTTTTGGTGCCCCTGCGTCCTGTGATGAGACCATTGCTTTCCCCCTGTTCTTTCACTGGCTTCTCGGTCAATCTTGGCCTCTTTCTCCTTTTTTTTCGGCTTTCGAGTCCCCGCGCGTCGATTTTGACACTTTATTTTTCCTGCCCTGCGGCGACTTGGCCCTACAACATGTACAGTGACCTTACAGGATTGAACGTCAAAAGGAGTCAGACGCATCCAGGGTCTTTCCCCTTAGAGAAGTGTTACTCCCATAACCCCGGAAAGCATGACCCCCAAACAGTAGTCGTCTTTCGGTTTTGACAGGGCCCCTGGCCCGGAAATGTCAAAAACCCCGAACCCCCCAACTTGACCAGGTGGGTTAGGAGTTTGTAAGGGGGTGCGGATTAAATTTTAACAAAAACAGGCACCCAAGACCCTCCCCCTTTCACACCCAGAAGATTTGGAGTGCCGTATGGGCTTTCCTTCTTTTCCGGTCTCAGACGCTTTGTGTCTTGAGCCCCCATATCCCTTGCCTGAACCATCTTCCAAGTCCACCCTTTCGATACATCCCGTTTATTTATAACTTTTGCGATTTCCTTTCTTAGCCGGAGAAGGCCACTGGTGATCCGTGTCCCTTTTCAGTCTTTTCCCTTTCCCTCGCCTTACGTTGCTTTTTGGGTCGAGCTCCCCCATCTCTTCGTGCTTGTGTCCGCTTTTCCGGGGGCAGTGTTGATACCTTACTCTTTTTCCCCTGCGGCCTGTTCGTCTTGCGTCGATTTCCCATTCTCCTGACATCCCTGCCACCCGAAGCCTTTTGTTCCGTTGGGTAGCCCCCCCCCACCCCCCCCACGCACCTCTTTCAGCCTAAGGTCTCCACCCCCGCCCCCGCCTTCTTTTTGTTCCCTGGTGTTTTTTCCAGTTTTTCCTTACTCCTTGCTTTTTTTTTCTCCTCTTTTGAAGAGTGTTTCTTTTTCTTAACCTGCGTGTGGTACTCCCACTGGAAATCATTTCCCAGGAGATCTGCCGGCCTTTCCATCTAATTGCGTTTAATTTTTGCCGTTTCCGTTATGTACCTTTCCTCCTTCTTTTTTTCCTTAAGTCCTGTGCCTAGCTCTCCCCTGCGTGACCCATTATCGTTGCAGGACTTCCCTTTGAGTGCTTCTTATACTGCAATCACCAGTTAGACGCTACCCCCCACGCTTCGGTCCCCCCTCATTTAAGACACTTTCCAGCCATACTTTATTTTTTGAAGAATCACGCATTATCAGTAGGTTGATTTGACAGTCCCGTGCAGACACAGCCCTCCTTCCAAGAAACGTTTCCAAACCAGTGCTTCCTCCCTATCCTCCGTCCAAAGATTGAACGCAAAAACACTTTGCCGCACGTCACGCACAATACCC
>Ga0179593_1395942_pt1 | contig 20749 bp, 17 predicted proteins | sample CZODoug2_1_08_16_FD_185931 | JGI IMG/M metagenome (GOLD analysis project Ga0179593, IMG submission 185931) | Vadose zone soil fungal communities from Angelo Coast Range Reserve, California, USA - CZODoug2_1_08_16fungal (PacBio error correction) | ecosystem: Environmental > Terrestrial > Soil >... | reverse complement strand
ATCCCAGCACAATTGTGGCTGCTTACGCGTTTCCCCCCTCCCCGGGAGGTCCCCCCTCGCATCTGTTGTCCCTCCCGTGCCCTTGACTCTTTTCTATCACACCACGCACGTTTTGATCATGTTTTTTTTCTGTACTGTCCAGCCGTCATGAAGTGACTTTCCTTTACTTCAGTGGAACCTACGAGCTCCAACCCTTTCTCCCGTCCTGGCTCGCGCGATTTATCTGTGCACCCCCCCCGGCGACACGTTGTCTCACACCCCTGTGATTTGAGTACATCCCTGTCTTTAGCCGTTCTAGTAAATTGTCCCGGGTGGTGCGTGTTCCCACCTTTATGGCTCGTTTGTCCCGTAAATACCACTTAACCGCCTTGGTCTCTTTTTATAAATGCATGATCATTTCATCGTGACTGGACTCTTGCTTTTTTTTTCTGATACACCGGAAGTTCACAGCTACCCCTTATTCCTTCTGCCCAACTGGTTAGCTTAGGGCCGTGGGCTTTATGGGGGTCCCGGTTTTCTTTTGCGTTTCGTCCTTGTGACCCCCGGTGCTCTCGGGTTTTTTGCCCGGTGCCTCCCGCCCCCAGGTGCGTTTCCGGGTTGGCCCGGGTGCCTTTTGTTTGCGTTTTTTGCTGGCCCAGAACCGTTGCTGGTCCCCCCCCTGTCCATTGTATTGTCAATTTTGCTCCTTTCCCCCCCCCATCCCTTTGTGTCCCGCTGACGTCCACTTTCCCACGTCCCCAGTTTACGGCTTTTAGACAGGGTCCCCCCTGATGCTGGCGGATTACAGCTGTGGGCCGTTTGTTTTTTCCCCAGTGCCGCAGACGCTCGGGCCGGGGTGGCGTTCCGTCCGGGCGTCCCGGGCTGCCTTTACTTTTGTTCCGGCTTGTGGTTTCCCCTACGGGTTTGGTTACTTCTCAGGGCCGTTTGTGATTGCCTTTTGCCTTGATAAGCAGTATTGCAATGCCCCCCCCGTCCCCGTTTGCGGTTTGCGGGGTTCTCCCTCCTTATCAGTTTCTTCTTGCTTCTACTTTTGAGATCCTACACGGGTGGCATCGAGTTTCCGTTTTCGTTTTTTCTTCTTTCCCACCAAACGCCAGGGTCGTACCGACCAAACAGTCATTCCTCCGCCCTTTGCCGATGTTTATTCATGCTTTAGAGGGTCCACTGGCGGTGTCCCTTTTCCGCTGTTTCCATCCGTGTCCTGGGTTGCAGGGCAAACGGGTGTCGGGTGGGCCTGCGGTCCCAAATAGGTTGCTCACGGTTCTGACAGTGGACCGGTTTTCCTTCTTCCGTCGGAACCAAACGAGGTCCCACCCCCAGTCCGACAGCGTTTTTTGACCTCCTTCTTTTTTCAACTCCGACCGAGGGAGTGATGTGGGACTTTTCCTTTGGTTTTTCTCCGCTTCTGTTCTTTGCCTCTGTCCCCCCTTTGCAGCCGTTTAGGGGCATTGGTTGCCCAAAAGGTTTTCCGGACCCCGTCACCAACCATCAAAAACCCACCCCCTGGAAACCAAAACCGGTGTTTTTTTCCCCCCACAGTGTTATTTTTCCAAACAGCGTATTTGCAAATGCATGTAGGCCGTGACCTCCTTCTTTCCTCTCCCTTGTTGTTGTGTGTTGCTTGTATCCCGCGCTGGGGTTAAACTACCTGTCCCACACCCCCCGTTGACCTTCTTTACCATTTTTTCCCACCTAGTGCAATCCCCATAGCCCCAAGGACTCTCCCCAGCCCTTTTTTTTCTTTCAAGGCTCAACCCTGTCTCCGGTCCGGAGGTCCCCCTTTTCGTTGAGGGCATTTTTACCTGGACTTGTTTTGCGCGTGTGTCGCCGCCTTTTTTTCCCCCCCTGTCCTGCCAGTCCGTACTTTTTCACCGGACCGGCCCGTCGGTTTGAATCATCGTAGACTGCGCGTGCCAGGGATGCTTGCGGGGCTGACGGGCCTTGGTTTTTTTTTTCTTGCCCCCGTTTGTCAACCCGGAAAAATCTCATTTTTCCCCGTTTTGTCATGGCTTTTGAGGAAAGGCCTGTCCTCCCCTATAACAGTGGCCGAACGCCTATATTTGCGTTAGAAGGTGTCGTTCTAAAGGCACCCTTGCCTTTAGTCACGTGAGTTTCCCCTACCATTAAGAACCCCCGCGCTCCACGTTTCAAAGTACCTCCCCCTCGCGAAATGTACGCCCTCGTTGACCCCCCAGAGTTCAGGTGACAAGCCCTTTCCCCCCGTCCTCCCCTCCCTGTACAATTCTCCCCCCCCATGAACAACTTGTCCCCTGGGCGTGTGAATTTTTGCCCCCCCTCCCTCGCATTTCGTGACACCGATCCACCCCCCCCCCACCTTTGCGGTTTTCTACTGTGCTGTTCCCCCCTCTAATTTAGGACTGGTCCCCGGATTACAGGACCCCACAACTGAGGAGGCAGCCACACGTCTTTTTTTATTTTTTCCCCCTTTGACGTTTTCTTTTTATTAATTGATGTTTTTCCCGGAGATTTTTTTTGCAGGCCAACCCCGGTCCACCCGTCCTGCCGGTGCTTCTTTGTCCCCAATGAGATTTCTATTAAACCGTCCGCAAGGTGCAGCCTTTCCCGCGGCCACCCCGTTTTAAAGATTAGTCAGACCCCTGTAGGGGGTTGGTTGGTGTCGTTCCCCCTACCCTCGTCAGTTTTGCTGGTATCCAGACGCCTCGGGTTTTGGTTCTGTAAACCAATTTTTTGTTCGTCCGGGGGCCCCCCCCCTCTTGACGACCCTTCTGTTGGGGAACGTGGATGCCATTTATGGTGCTTTTATTATTTTTAACTTGTTTTTCATTGTCATTGACCCACGAGGCCAGAAACCCCGGATACGGGGTAGGCTATTATACTTAGTTTCCCTTTTTTTAGTGGTCTATTGATTTTCCCTTTACCCAGGTTGCTTTCCTCAAGGTAATGTTTTCGACCCCGTGTAAAATTTCGACCTAGTCACTGTCTCTATTTTGCTCTTTTTATTGTGTTTGGCTGACTTCTTGGTTTATTTGTCGGCTGCAGTTATTGATGTCTCTTATGATTGCTTTCTTTTTTTTTTTTTTCTTTTTCTTGGTATTTTGTTTTTGTTCTCTTGTTTTTTGTGCACGTAGGCTAGATACAGCTTCCTTTTATTTGAACAAGTTCCTTTGCGGCGACACCCTGTATACCCTCACTGTTGATTGGTCCAAGACCCTTTTGCCTCTGGGGATTCGGTATGGTTGGCTTTTTTGCCAGACCCCCCCCGTACTGTTGTCCCTGGTTGCACAAACTCGGCTGTTTGACCCTCGACTTTTTTGGGCCTTTTGTAGTATTGTTGTGCGGAATTTTGCCCTGGCGATGGAGGTGAACGTTGTGGTCATTTCCCTCGGTAGCTTTGTGACCTTAGGTTTGGCAGAAAGTTGGCTTTGTTCGGACCATGTGGCTCCCTTACTCATAGGAAAGAATTCGTTTTCGCGTTTCCCAGCCTATGTTCCTGTGCCTGGGGTAGGGGTACCTTCTCTGACCGTGGACGTTTTTTGCGCCTGGCTCCTCGTAGGTCCCCCTTTTTTCCCCCATCCTCAAGGAGTTTCTCACCGTGTTGGGTTTTTAACTTGTGAGTGTTGTGTTGCTTGTCTAGTATCTTGCACAGCCCCCCCCCCCCTGTACGGTCAGTGGCCGCCATTTGTGCCGGGGCTTTTACGCCCCCATGACTTGATTACCTCCCCTCTTGGTATATGAGGTGCATGGTTTTCCCATGGGACTGTCTTGCTTTAAGATGTCGACCTCACCCTGTTTTCTCCCTTTTCAGCAACAAAATCTTTTTTGTATTTCTTTTATCTGATGAAGTCTTTCCTGCTGCCCTCCACCCCCTTTTTCCCCCAGTTCCAGGGCTGCGTGACTCACCCGGCGAACCCCCCCTCCGGTGCTTTGGTCCCTTTTGTTTTTTTACGGGCAGATACCTAGGCTTACCCTTGCTCCTTAGTTGACTGTCCTACGCGACCCCTCGTTTTTCCCTCTCTCAGGATCGATGGATAGCCGGGTGGTTTTGGGTCCCCCCGCAACCAGACCAGGAGCCTACTCCCTTGTTTCCACACCCAACTCCCCCCCTGTTGCCCACCACCTTTTCCCCCACACACAGGCGTGGCATTCACTGACCTGCGTGGTTTGGCGGTTCGCACCAACCCCCCCTCCCTACCTGCGGCGTGTTACAACCATGCATAACACCCCTGCTGCTTTTCCCCCCGCCGCCTCGTCCCCGGCCGTCCGCAGCTTTTTGGGTAGCGTTGTGAAGTGGTGACCGTTTATTCTGTGGCCCAACGCCAAGTTCCGTGTTGTAGACGCCCGTCGCCTACCCCCCTGGGGACGGAGGTGAATCTTAACACTGGTCCTGCACCCCGAGAACTTCCTCCTTTTTTGGTCTATTTGTGTTGTGTTTTTTCCTTTTTTTTTTTTTTTTTGTTTGATTCTTGTCTCTTTTTTTCCTTTTTTGTTTTTTCCGTTGAGTTCTGTCTTTGTTATTTCTTTCTTTGGTCCTTTCGTCTTTGTTTTTTTTTTTTGTTTCCCCCCGGTCGTTTTTTTGTTGCCTTTTTTTGTTTTGTTTTCTCTTTTTTTTGTATTTTTTTAGTGTACGCATGCGCTCCTCTTTTTGTCCCTTCTCTGCTTTTTTGCATTCGCTCTCCCTACTATGTTGGCACACTTTAGGTGAACCTCGCGTTTGTGGGTTCACTCTTTGCCGCCCACTATTCCGTTTTCTTGTAGCTTTTGACTTTTATGTCCTAATGTTTTTTTTTTTTGCGTGGTGATCTTACCTGGTGTTCCACAAAGGTAACTGCCGGACCTTGACGAGTTCTTTCTCTTCAGGTCGGCGTGGTCGTGACGTAGGGCAGCGCACCCCCAAGAAGTTCCCATCCCTTCCCACCCCCCATTTTTTTGGTTTTTCCGTGGAGATGGACTGGTGATAGCCGCCCACTCCCTGGATGACCCGGTTGACCCCGTTTCCCTTTCCCCCCTCGAATCGAGGAACCAAAAACCCCCCCCAGTCCCCCTTTGCGGGGGTTTTGTTTTTTTTCAACTGCTCATCTACTCTTCTCAGTGCTTTTAACTAATTAGTGACGTTGCACGCCCTGTTTCTTTTAAGAACCGAATGACATGTCACAGATTTTCTGAACCCCACCTTTTTCCAATCTGAGGTCTTGATCTTCTGCCGAAGTTCCCTGGGCGGCAAGTTGCGGGGCCGTTGTCTGGGACCAGCCCCCAGCTTGGTGCTGCTAGGCGTTTGCCTCCTTCCGTTTTTGTTTTTTTTTTTTTTTTTTTTTTTTTTTTTTTCCCCCTGTTTGACCCTACTTTTGATCCGCCCGGGATGCCGTTGTCCCTCTGTTCTTTGGTCTGAATCATGATTAATACCTGATTTCGAACCGGTCTTTTTTTTTTTTTTTTTTGGTTAAATTTGGTTACCCACCGGTTCCCGCGGTTTTTGCGAAACGTTTTTTTCTGGATCCTTCGTTTTTTTTTCCTTTTTTCTGTATGCACACTGCGTGGCCCCCATGCTACCTGCGTTTCCCGTAGCCTTCACATGAATGCCCGTTTTCTTTGTTTTGTGCCGCGCTTGGCCTTTTTTTAACTCGTCTAGTAGGCGTCCTACTCCGACCTTAGTTGCAGTTTCTCCAACCGTACCCGTCCCCGAATCGGTGGTCACCGGAGGTCCTGTTCCCCATCCAGCCCTTTGGCTACTTACCGCGGGCCCCCTCCGTTTCTCGCCCATTTTTCTATTTTTCCACCTTATTTGACAGTTTTCCCTGAGGCAGTGGCTGTCCCTGTGGCCAGTTCAAGTGGTGGCGATTCGCCTCCGTCAGGATTTTTTTACCTGACATGGCAACCTTACACCGTTTTGATGTCAGGATTTTTTCTCTCTTTTCAATCTCCCTTCCCCTTTTTGTGTTTTTTTTTGAGAGTGCTTGTCCCCCCACTTGTGAACAAAACCTGGAAGGGGGGTCAATTGTTTTTGGAAAGTTTTTCTTTTTTTTGGGCGCCATTAACTCGTAGTCCGCATTCCCGGCACCAACCAAGCAGACTTGTGATCTGACCCCATTTCTCCTGCACAGTTTCCCATACGGTTTTGATTGAAACCATTTGCTGGAAAGGGGGATGAGAACACCGGGATGTTACGGGAGCGGACAGGGCCAGGATCCCTCCTTTACCAAGGGGGCCCCGTGGGTCCCCCCATTCGGAAACAAAGTGCAAGTCGGAAAGCCCCCCAATGGTCAAGGCCATGTACACCCTAGTTAGTGACCGGTGCCTTTCATTGAGATCTCCCCCCCGAGAGCCTGTTTGCACTGCCATGAATTTTTTTTTCTTTGAGCTTCGGACCTGCACCACTGAGATTGACCGGCACCAACGTGCCCCCTTTTGGGTTTCAGGGGGGGGACTTCTCCCGTGTGGTTACGCCTGGAATTGGACCCTAGTAGGATAGACGTTATTCTTGGCCGACACCACGGTTCAGTTTCAGCATGAAACCCTATAATTTTTTTCCCCCATCCGGTCTTTTCTTTGTTTTTTTCTCTTCTTCTTCTGGTTTTTCTTTTGGTCTTATGTGTGAGGGAGTATTTTTTTAATTGTTTTTTTGTTTTTTTGTTTTTTTTTTTGGTGGGTTTCATTTTTTTTTTTTCTCTTGTGTGAGATTGTTTATCCGGCTGAGTCCACCGTAAAAGTGGAAAGCTCCCCTGCTGAAACCCCCCCGGAAGCCATTTCTACTTAAGATGATGTTGAAGGGAGCAGGAAGCAAGATTACCAGGATTTTAAGCGTACGTGACTTGAGGGGTAAAAATTGAACCACCCCACCCAGGGAAGGTTTTGACCAAGTAAAAAAAGGCCCATTTTATTAGTGAGTAGGCTTTTCCCCCCAAATGGCTTGGCCCCGGACGGAGTTTTTTTTCACCCATCGGCCCTCCACTTTTTCTCCCCTAGTTTGAAAACACAGCAAGATTGTTTTTGTCAAACCCCAACAGGTTGGAGGGGCATCAGTGACTGGGGACGTACAGGAGGTGGATGCCCCCCCCTTAAGGTTCAAAGCCGCCCCCCTGGTTCTTGTGCCACCTGAGAGTCGTAGTGTGATGCTTTCCCTTCTTCTCTTTTTTTCCTGTACCCACCACCCCCAGATTTTTTCGTGTTGGGCAGTTTTTTGTTTTCTCATAGTTTTTGCTGTGTCTTTTTTTCTTTGGCCCAGGCTTGTATGAACCCTTCTTCTTTTTTGACCCCTTACTAGTCTCAAAGGAGCCTATGCTTGCGGGCTTTTTTCCGGCTAGGGTTTCAGGGATCCCGTCTGTGTGGCGCTTCTTTTAAACCCCAACAAGTGAGTACCCCAGATGAAAAACCCCCCCCCAACCCCCAATCGCTTTTTGGTACGGCTGCTATTCCGTTTGTGTAAGTACCCCAGTTTATTGTCCACCATTTCCCCTTTTTGCCCTTCCACGACCAGCTTGTGTCCACCTACCAGAACTCGAGTGGGTTGCTTTTGACCCCGAATTGTACGTTGTGCCCGTCCCCGTTTTTTTTTTGAGGTCTTTAAACGTGTTTGCCCCCAACTCTTTGTGATTCGCCTGCGCTTGTATTCGAGGGACCACAAAAGCCCACACGGCGCAAGGCACACCGACACCGACTCCAGGCTCTATCCCCCCCCCCCCCCCCCCCACCCCCCCCCCCCCCCTGGATGGTCCATGAGTTTTGTTGTTTCAAACCTGCATACACAGCACTCCGGGCATTACCCAGTTTGAAGTTGAATAGAGCGAACCGTCCCCCCAAACACCCACCGGCATCGGTCAGTTCCCCTGGACCCAGTTTTCAGAACCCCTCACCCTTTGCCTGGCTACAGGGTTCCTTTTCCTGTCACAGGTGTGTTGGCTCCCCCATTCCTCCACCGGGTTGCTTTTGTTATTGAACCCCGTTCTGTTTTTGTACGATTTTTTTTTTTTTTTTTTTTTTTGTTTCTTTTTTTTTTGTTTTTTTTTTTTTTTTTTCTTTTTTTGATCTCCCCCACTTCTTTTCAGTTGCTTTTTGTCGTACAACCTATGAAAAAACGTCAACCCTTTTTCCCCCTTATACAACCTGGGTCACCGCTACCTTCAGGGATGCACTCTTCGTCGGCACTGAGGAGGTCGTGGCTGTATGACGTGCTTGATGTTTTCCACAGACGTCCACCAGTTAGCTTTTCGGGTTTTGTTCTGGCCCCCACAACAGTTTTCAAACCCCCTGTTCACATGCCTTCACCCCAGATTTTTCTTGTTCATGTTTTGGTGTCTTCGCACAACTTTTGTGGATTTGCAACACAGCGCCAAGACCTCGTTCGGGACCTCTCCAACAACCCCCTAAGCTCCGCGGAGGAGGCCTGAGCCATCAGTCTTAAAGTTTTTTTTTTTTTAAGGCAGGTCGGTTAGGGGGGTTCTTTTCTGTTTTTAGTCCTATTTGGTTGGGTAGGTCTTGAGAAGCCAGGTACAACAGACCTCCCAAATAGATGCGCCGGTTTTGCCCATTGCACTTTCTTTTCCCTTTCTTTGTTTACCCGGTATTTTTTGGCCACCCCCCAGAAAACAAAGAATAGTATAAAAGCGCTCTTGGTTCAGTTGGTGATTCTCCCGCCAGTCCTTACGTTTTTCCTTTTTTTTATTGTAGTGTAACACCGGACGCCCCGGACGTCTCCTCTTTTCACCCCGTACCCACGTTTTGCTTTTCGGCACGGTAGCCCAAGTAGTTACCGTCTACCCTTTTCGTTTGCGGACTCAGTGTCCCAGGTTTGGTCTGTCCCTTTTGCCGTTCCCGCTTTTTTTTTTTTTGTTCCTTGAGTATTCCCTTCCGGGACTGACAATACCCGTTGCCAGGGCATGATTCCACACACCGGTCCCGTCCTTCCTTCCTTCCGCGAACCCGACCATCAGTGTCCCAGCCCAGGTAGACCTCCCCCTTACCCACTCAGGGGGAGCACAACCTTGCTAGGCGGTCCCTCCTGCAGCTTTCCCCTGTCACCGGGCCAGTGGTTTTCGAAAGGCTAACGGTCGTTAAGTTTTTATTTATTCGTATTTTAGCCCCCCCCAGGTAATCCCCCAGATGCCCCCCCTGGTCCGTTTTACACAACCTTCACACCCAGATTTTGGAGTCGTTTGAAGGAATTATTTAGAACAGGACCCCCGCTCACCATATCAGGCAACTGGGAATTGGTCCCCCGCCACCTCCCGAGTTCTGGTGGGTTTCCATCTGTTAGTACCCACCCCCACAGGCTCAAAATTTTTGCGGGACCCCGTTGTGATGAAATGGTCCAGTGAGCTTTACAGGAGGAAAATCGGACAATTTTCCTTTATTGCCCCCAGAAGACCCACAGGGAGCTTTTTCTGCTCTTCAAACCCTCCATGCCCACAGGTCAATTTCTGCAACTTCCATCTGCAGATCGCATTTTTTGCTTCCCCATAGTCATCCCAAGTCCCCCCACGTCCCATACTTCCCCAGCTTAGCGCGCTAAGGTGAGTCTGAGACATAATGGAACTCCCAGGTTGTGGGCGTGCTTCCTTGGTTCGAATTTTTGGTCCGCTTTTGCAACGTTTTCTCCCCCCCACTTTGCGGTGCGCGTCTTGTAACCATCTCCAACCTTTTTTTACTGCCCCCTAGTCCCATAATCCCTATTAACGTTTTGGACGGCCGGGCCATTGGACAGTCCAAAAGTGTACAATCAAGATCGTTTCCTCCTTAACAAAATGAGGGGAATAGTGCCACGTGGCCCAGCCAGGTGTGACAGTACTACCCTTTTGGGCCCCCGTGATACCAGCCAATCAAGTTTTCCGGTTTTCTATCCTTTTACCACCTTTGCTCTCCTCTTTCTTCTCATTTCCGGTGGCTCAGATTTTTGCGTGCGGCCACAGCCGCTGCTGCTCGGACTCAATCCCCCCCAACGAATTTCGTCTTTTTTCAGTCCCTTCCCTACCAGTGATTGAATTCTTTACTCCTGTTCGGTTGGAGGGTTGCCCTGTTTAATGTCTGATAACCCTGGGAAGTTTTAACATCCGCACTACCACCTTCTGTCAAGAGACGATGGAGCCCTGGTTCGCGCACTTTCTTTTATGTTTGGCGACCTATTTCTTCATATGGTAGTTTCGCTAAATGCACAGTGCACTGATTAGGGGGTGCCCCTGTGGTTTTGCACGGACCCCCACCTTTTTCGGCCTGGGGTTGGTGAGGGGCCCTGTTGAGAGTTTTTGGTCACAGCCCCCGTGTTAGGATGGCCCCCCTTTCATGGATGCAATGTTTTTTGATTTAGTTTCCATAGGTGGGCCTTGTTTTCCCTTTTTTTCTCTTTTTGCTGGCTTCAAGCAAAGTTTGGTGGAGGAGGCCTGAGGTTCTGAAAGGGTTGTGGCCTGAGATCTTCCCATGTTGGTGACCTTTCAGTACCGCAATTCGAGGAGAAGATTGAAGGTCGCGTTTGAGGAGTACAAGTTACAGGCAGGATTGTCTGGTCTGTTCTCGGGACCAAGGGGCTTGAGGAGTTTTTTTACAGTTAACCCTGGGCTCGGGCGTTAGAAAATTGTGACGGTTTTTTTATTCTTCCCTGCTTTTTATTAACCAGTTCTTACGATTGTAATTAGGGTTTTGCGCACCCCCTTTTTGATTTTCTAGTTGGAGTCCTTTTTTCTATGTCTCCCTAACACCCGTGGGAACTTATTATATTTTTTTCCTTTTGTTTTTTAAGTTCGCAGGTTCACATCACCTGACTTCGGTCCCTCCACCCCCACTTGGACGAAATTTTCAAGTGAAATTTTTCACCTTTTTGTTCTCAGGTCCGCGTTGATCCACGACGGGGGCCGGGGTCCCGGCATCTTTTCCCCCCCCTCGTTTTTTCCGGTGTGTGGGTTTCCACTCCTCTAAAACCTCGGCTTCTAAACCCCCCTTCCCAGGACCCTGCCCTCCCCTCTTCTGGTACTCCGTTGCCCCTCCACATGTCGGAAAGATTTTTTTCTTTATCTTTTTTCATTTGCGACAGTCTTTTGGGTTGATTGGAGGATGTGCTGGCGATTTATGGTTCCCTTTCTGTCCAACTCTTGTCTTGTCTTTTTTTTTTAAAAACAAAACGCCAAAACACCAACCGTGGTTTGACGGGTAGTGTGGTAAAAGGACGTGGGTAGGGCTTCATATCTTTTTCCTCATCCGTTTCTTTTTTTTTCTCAAATCTTTTCCCGTCTGCCCCCATGGTTTACCACAGGTACCCCACTTCCGTAGGGATGTTTTCCACAATATTACCATCCCGATCGCCAGTTTTACACTCCCTCCCCGGCCAGGCCCGCGTGCGCCCCGCACCACTTGGCGGGAGGAATTGTCGTCAGGGAACGGATTTCGCCAAGTTGCTTTTTTGATGGTTTCCAGGTCCTTCCTTTTGCTCCCGCAGATGTTTTTGAGACTATTTTTTTTTCAAGATTATGCTTTTATTAAGTAGTCTTTGTTTCCCTTTGCGACAGTTTTTTGTTTTTTTTTTTTCCAACCGGTCCCCATTTTCGCCCTTTGTGCTTCTTGAGGCATGCTATTTGGGTCACTGGCTGACGGTTTGTCTTTTGTTGACGCTCTGTATTCCCCTAAGTCCAACCAAACGGAAAACCTTCGCTAACCGTTTGGATGGACCTTTCCTCCCGAGCCCGTTTTTTCTCTTTTTTTTGGTTTACCTTTCTACCTTAGGCCTCACTCCGTAACAGCTTGTCAGAACCCTTTATATGTGTTATACAGGTAAATGCACTTCCTACCACTTCCCAAAGTTTTTTTCCCCCGTTTAATTCTGAAACCCCCTCGCCGGCCTTAATCAAAAACATCGAAGAACCTTTAAGTTCAGAGCCCCCCCCCCTGTACCTCTTGTCTCATTGTCTAAACCTCCCCTTTCCTCAGACTTCGTCAACTTGACCCCTCCCCCCTCACCTGGTTTTTTTTTGCCCCAGTTTGCCCTTTACCAATTTGCCACCCCTATTTTGCAATAGACCACCCATTAATGAATTCCCCTTTGACCCATCGCCCCCTTTTTTCTTTTTTCTGCCTCTAAACGGCCCGGACTACCCAGTTGAAAGAAATGTGAGGAGAAAGGGCACACCCCGATTCCCTTTTGCAGTCCTCACCTAAAGCAAATCCTCCAGGGGAAACTGTCCCAAGACCGCTTCAGCCCGCCTGGATATTCCTAGCTCCCCCTTACAAAGGTTTCAAGCGGAGTAGCCTTTTTCCCCCGTGCCCCTCTTCAACAGTATATTATATCAGTACCCCAGGGAGGTGGGGATTTTTTTGGCTTTGGATTTTACCCAGTGCGAATCAGCGGGGCTTTGGAAGCACAGAATCCCCGGTCCATCCCCCCCAAAACATGTTCGGTGACCCCCTTTAATTCCAAGGCAGGGGGTCGTGGGTGCCAAGGAACTGTCTTTGGACTCTCAACTTTTTGCATGCCCCCAGCTCCGTGTCCCTTTCATTTTTCTATGGACCTACCTTCCCTTCCCTTTAGTGGGGTAACTTTCACCCACATACTTTTACGGAATTTTTTGTTTGACTGCCCCCCCCGTTGTTTCCCCGTTGCCCCACTTTTTTCCTGGACAGCGCATCACCCGCAAGTTGATTCCCCCTCTGGATACGTTTCTTTCCCTCTTCCTTAACTGTGACAATTGCTCGGCTAGAGGGCATTTTTTTTCATAAGTCATGCCCCTTTTTCCTTTCCCCAACCACCCCTGGTGACCCTGACGGGCGTCACGGCTGTAAGGTGATTAGTTTTTCACCAGCACCCGGTTTAAATTCCTGATAAGGGTTTGGTTTTTGCTGGTCCCCCCTCACTTCTTCCTGATTCCTGGTCCATAAGGTTACCTACACTGAGTAACGGGTTTTCCTTGAGTTGCCTTGTTTACGGAAGACCCTGTAGTCGTTTTTTTCTTTGCAACGTGTTTAATGTACAGGAATGTTCGGATTTATTGGCTGTGCCCCCGGCAGCAACCCCCCATTGTTTTTTTTTTTTTTTTTTGTAGGGTCCATTCTGTTTGTCTTTGACCTTGGCGGGTCGGTTAGACTCACAGACTGACGTGTTTTTCCTTTTTTGAAGTTTTCCCTTTTGATTTGCCGGTCGTTAGTTACCTTTTTTTTTTTTCGAGTGCAAGGGTAACGCCAGGGTATACATGCTTGTTGGGATCCAGACGGCTGAATCTACCCGGGTTTACGTGGCTTCCCCTTTTTTTACACGTCGGGGTTGGAGTTCTTCCCATTTTTTGGGCAACCTTCGGAAACGTTTTTTTTTTTGGTGATGTTTTTTTTTATATTATTTTTTTATTGTGTGTATTTGGGTTTTCTTGTTTTTTTCAGCAACCCCTAGGCCCTCAACCGTACGGGTCCTTTTATGGCCCTTTGCTGGTTTTTTTTTAAAATGGGACTGATTTTCCTCAGAACACCTGTTCTCTTGATATCCTTTTTCCAATCCCCCGCCTCCAGGTCGGGCTGACAGGTGGTTTAGGTCACATGCTGTAAGGAAGGGTACCCCTTTCATCATTGTTTCTTTTTCCAGTGTATTGTTCCATAACCCTGACTGGACACCCCACTAAGTCTTTTTTTCCACACTGGTGTTTTTTCCGAATTACCCCCCTTCGTTCCCCTCAACCCCCCCATGCTCATTCGTGAATATGGTGTGTTTCGTGCCAGCTTCTAACTTGCTTCTCGACTAGTCCTCCCCAGCTTTTTTTAGCCATTGGTGTTGCTTTTCGTCAACACGACTGAGGTGCCTTAGCCGGAACCCTCCCAATACCCCAATTTTTTCCTCCAGTCCACACAGGGTTAAGGGACCCTGAAATTTGCTTGGTTTTTTCCCCCTGGTGACACACCACTCTCCTCAGGGTTTTCCTGCTTTTTTAACTTTTACAGCCCACGCCCGAACACATGCTCGCCAGACGAATGAGGTTTTTTCAACGGTCGCCCCGCCGGCTGTTTTCTGGTAATGTACTTTTGAGTTCTTCGGTGTCAGCTCCACTCACCCCCATTGGTCCCCACCATGCTTTTGATGGCGTTCGCTTCTTTTTCCCCCCGGTGGAACTCGAGGTCTTTAATTGAGTGACCAAGGTTCTTGGGCCCTGACCAGTAACCTGATTGATAGGTGAGGTTGTAATGGCCCTGGAATGACAAGGTTTGTGGTTTGTCTCCCAAGGAGGAGAATCATTTTCAATGCCATTTAAACAGTCCCTTTATGGGTAGTTTAGCCCATACGGTAGCCACAGCGCCCACAGCTGCAGCAACCTGCTTTGTTTTTTGCCTTGTCTCAGCGAATACATCCTTTTTTTTGGGACCCCATTGGAGGACTCTCCCCTGGTCCCCCCGTGATGGTCTGGCCCATTCTTGAGGGGTGTTCCTTTTTTCTTGATCGTGGATTAGGCCCTTTGGATTCCTGTTGCCTTCCCCCCACACGTGTACTTTTGTGTGTGTACTTTTTTTTATTGTTCTTATTTTTTTTTTTTGTTACTTGTTTGTGAAGTTTTTTTTTATTTTTTTTCTTTTTTTTTTTTTTTTTTTTTTTTTTTTTTGGTGTCCCTGACTTGGACGGTCTGGTGGACGATTTGCCTTTCACCCAAGTGCCCGTCCCCTGGTGCACCCACCCCCAGACTGCGCGTGCTTGTGCCGCTTACGTACGCCGTTTTCTATGACCGGGTCCAGGCTTACCTCTCCTTTCGCGGCCCCCAACACAACACACCAGCCCCCGGTTCGGGGTTCGTCACCCCCCCATCTCGTGTCGACCTGGGTCGTTCTGTTAACGAGTGCACGGTACCCGTCACCACATTTTCGTTGTGCGCACTCTGCTGCTTTTTGTGGTTTTGGCCCCCCACCGCCCAGTCTGCGTGGCTGTTATAATTGCCATGTCGTGGCCCGGGATCAGAAGGTGACCCTTGGGTACGTGTAATTAGCAAAGGACTTGATTGTGAGAGGGGACATACATGGTACTGGACGGGGGACCGCTTTGGAGACGCTGACATCCCGTATTTTTTGTGTTTTGTTTTTTTGTTTTCTCCCTTGTTTTGGAAATTTTCTGTTTGTTGTTTTTTTTGTTTGGTGTTGGTGTGTTGGTATGTGTTCGGTTTGTGGTTTTGTGTCGTTTTTTTTGACCCACTGTGATATTTCCTATTGTTGCTGTTTGTCCAACAGTTTTTTTGACCGGTGTTCCAATTTTCAGTTCATTGACCCCAAGATTTTCACCTTTTTTAGCTGGCACAAGTCTGCAGTGTCGTCTGTTTTTATGGTCCTAAAAAGCTGGATCTTTCCATAGCTTTTCTAGCCCCTCCTATTCCACGGCCGGCTTCCGAGACCCCCCCTGGTGTGTTGGGTCCAGTTTGGTTACGCAGATGGAGTTTATTTGTCTCCGAGGCCTTCTTCTCGCCGGACCGAGAACGTTTATTTTACCGTCTGAAGATTTTTCCCCGGTTTCCTTTTGGTCCTGGAGCGAATTTGGGTTTGTCGTTATTTCCCATACACGGTCATTCACGGGCTCGTAACATTTAGTTTTGATCATTCGTGATCCATTGGGCTTAGCGACCAGATCCGACACATTCTGCATTTTTTGGTTATTTTTTGTTTTTTTTGTATTTCCTCCTCCCCCCGACTTTTTTCCCAAGCTTAAAGGTTGCCACCCCCACACTTCAATTTTTTAGTGTCCCATTCACACACTTAGCCTTGCCCCCCCATCCTACTTTGGGGGTTTTTTGTTTTTCGCCCTGACTTCCCTGTTTTTATTTTTTTTTTTTTTTTCTTTACAACTTTGAAGGTTTGAACCTGTGGAATTTTATTGAGCAACACGACTGCGGAGTCCGTTCATCTCCAAACCCTCCCTTCCTTTTTGTTAGGTCCCTCAGAACTTCTCCTCCACCCCATTGCATTATTCGCCCGTTTTCTGACCCCAACTATGAACTTTTGGGCGGTCCCGTGTCTGAACCCCAGACCTCCCCGGAGGATACGGAGAGACAACTCATTTTTTTCTTTCGGTTACCCCATTGTTCGAATGCCCAAGAGACTGGAAATAGTGCCTGCCTTTTTTTTTTTTTTTTTTTTCTTTTGACTTTTTCCTTCTTTTTTCGGTCCTCGAACAAAACGTCTCTGAGCCTTCCATGCCCTCCCGGTCTCCTTCGGCAAACCCCGGAACTCTCCCCAGTGAACCCACCAAAGGCCGGGTTGGGACGGTGCGAGTTAAGTGGTGCCGGGAAGTGTGAAGAGGCGGCTATTTTCTATTTGACGGTTGCCCTCACGTTTCGTCAGTACACAAGCGACACAGGTTTGTCCCTACCGGTTGTCCCCGAGGAAGTTTACTCTTTCTGGATGATTCATGTTACGTCTCACACCCCCCCCGCCTCTAACTTTCCCATCCCCTGAGGGATCAGGAAGGGTACGTGTTCGGCACCTCCGGACCCTTCCATAAACCGTATTTCCGTATGTTCACCCACCCCGTTTCTTTTTGCCATTCACGTGCAACTCCAGTTTTTTTCAGCACCTACCTGACGGACTTTGTTGGTACAAGGCGGGCGTCAGAGCACAGTTCCCAAGTTCCCAGGCACTTAGTACCCCAGAACAGTCAGTGCTGGGGGCCCAAGTTTTGCAGCCTTTTTTTGTTTGCTTCCACCACCTTTTTGCTCCCCCCCGTTCCCAGTTCCTTTCAGGTTTCAAGCAATATGTTCTATGCTATTATTCTGATCGCCACCACCAGACCGGGTTATTGGGTGGTTTTGCGGTGGGTGTGACTACTTCAGGTCCATCGTTCCCTTCTCATTGCCTCCCGCTTTCACCCCCCGGTGCACCCGAGACCCGTTGTATCCCTCTCTTACGGCCCTTTTAGAACAGAAATCTACACGGCTTCGGCGTCTCCACCCCCCAGGTTTGCACCGTCATTCGTTCCCCCCTCCGCGGACGCTCGCTCTTCTGCTGGTCTTTTAGACCAACGCGCCGTATCTGTTTTTTTTGCTGGCCTTTGCACGCCACCGGTCTTTTATTCTTGGGACGTGCTCGGCAACCATATCCCTGTCCGAGTAACCCCTTTTCGGCATTTTTCTGTTCTGAGTTAAGCAGGTGCAAAGTTGTTTCCTTTTTACTAAACGGTTCTTTTTTAGTTGCCCAGGACCGGCAGACACCCGATCCTTGCGTTTCATCGTGGTTAGCCACTACTTGCGATTGGCCAGTCTAGATGTCCCTTCCCCAGTTGGGTTTAACACCATAGTGAGTCATCCGAACGCGTTGCCCACCTTTTTTTCCCCCCCCCTCAAGTGTACAAGTCTGGGCGTATGGGTGGTGGCGTTTAGGGGCGATTTTTGGACTGTTTTTTTTTTTTTTCTTGAAAGGCAAAAGTCTGGCATGCCCAGGGGTGGTACCGGATCTCCGCTCCTTTACTTTCCCCAAACCGTTGGGGCATTTTTCTCCCCATTTTGTTCACAGTCGACGACCTATCCTCAGTGGACCTCCCATTTTTAACTCTGGTGGAACCTTCTACATCCTTCCTGGGAAATGGGTGGGAACGGCAGTTGACTAGGAGCAATATACTCGGTTTGCCCCCCCCCTTTTCGTGTGGATTTTGAACCCGAGACCACCCCCGGCACCCATTTAACGTACCCCCACAGCCCGTGAGTGGCCAAGTGACTTCTGTCGTTCGACCCCCCTGATCTCCCATTTTTGTGTGGCTTTCTTGATTGTGGTAGCCCGACACATCCACGGACCGCCCCTGTTTGGTTTTCTTTTGGAGCTTCCACAACACTTGCCCCACCTTCCCGTTTCTGCCCTTTTTCTGTGGTCCTGTGTCTGTGACGTTTTCGTTTTGTGCTGTCCCCCCGCGACCTGTCTTCTTTTGGGTTTCTTCCCCCCAATCACCCAAAGTTCGTCCTCAGCGTGCGTCGTCGTTGTCGCGTGACTCAAAGAGTTTGTTTGTTTTTTCCCTTCCTCCCCCCTTTCGTCCCCCGAATTTTGGCAAGTGTCTTTTTTTTTATGACCGTATTTTTTGGTACGTTCTGCCCTTCCCCCATGTGCCAGATTTTCCCTGATCCCCGCCTTCGTGGTTCGTTGTTGAGTCCGGCTTCCTTCGTGACTTTGGCGTCCGTCTTTCCCCTGGTCCCGCCCGTTTACCCCCTTTATCGTCTCCCCCCCCTCTTTCAATCGGTGGCGTGAGACCCACCGAAGTTCTTTTTTTTTCCCCACCCCTGTTTCCGTTTTCTTTGTGTCATAGCGTTCCATGTCCGGACCGGGTAGCAATTTTTAACTTTTATTGGTGTCATCCCGGGATTTTTTTTATGGTTGGCAGGGGTTTTTTTTTTTTTGCTGTTTTTTTTCCTCAACCTCCCCACCCCCGTCCTACAAAGTCAAGGGAGAACCGGTCACGACCACAGTTATTTCTTACGTTTTTGTTATTTTTTTTTTGTCCACACTGTTTTTTTTTTCGTCTTTTTTAGTGTTCCCACCCCAATTTTTTCCCAGTGGTCCCTGCACGTCCTGTAAGTGATGACCGAATTCCCCCCCTGGTCCCCCCCAACCTTTTCCAGCCTTAGGTTTGTCCCCGGGCCGTAGTGCCGTGTAACATTTACGACGCCTTTTTTCTTTCTAGAAGAAAACACGGATTAGGACATTTATGTAGGTACCTAGTTTCTCCACCCCCGTTCCCCCAAGGTATGTTGACCCGGGCTGGTTAAAAATACCCCCCCCCCTTTTTATGCGATGATCAACCAGGGGGACCTTCCCCCACCCGCTCAATTGGCACGGCAAGCCAACCCCCCCCCCAATTTCAGTCGCAGCTCTTCCTTCTCGGTCTTGAACCTTTTTTTTTCGGTAAACTGATCCCCCCATTGGCGAAGCCTTTCTTGACAAGGCCCGCCCATTTTATTGCCCCCCCTTTGGCCCCCACCCTTTATGTTTCCTTGCCACCCCCCACTTTCCCATGCGCCGTGCCCTTGCCCCAGCCTGCCCGGAAGTTTATTTTTTTAAGGGCTGTCCATTCTGCTCTTGACCCCCTTCCATTCCCCCCAGCCCACAACATGACCTTTTACCTTCCATTCGGATTCCGCCGTGCTTCATACCCCAGTTCCCGTAAGCATTTTGTACTGTCTGCGGGCGAGGGAGACGGGTTGCTCCCGACTGTAGGGCCGGACCACCGGGGCTGCAAAAACGTTGGTATTCCCCCCCCTTCCGACACAGTTTGTTTTTGGAAGCACATCTCCCCCCCTTCCCCCTTTTAAAGTACTAGTTCATATATCACCTTGCTACTTCGTCCTCTCTAGGTTTTTTCATCTGACCTCAAAAGTTGGGGGGACGCTCCGAGGTGGGTGAACGTTACCCAATTACCCAAAAAGTCATAAGTTCTTCTCCAAAGACCCCCGGTTTTGTTCTATCTGGGTACGGTCTGCCTATTTTTTGGTTGTATGGGGTCCTTTTTGTTGCTGCCCATTACCCTACACACAAACCCCCCCCACCCACACCACCCCCCCCACACCCAAAAAACCCCCATCCCCCCAACCCCACACCCCACGGCCGTCACTGGGCAGTTCTTGAGGCAACATTTAACCCGGGTCTGATTCCGTTGATAACCTCACTCCCCGACGGGGTCTCCAGCAATGTTTTTCCAGTCTGCCTTTGGATGGAGGGTGCACTAAGGAACACATTTTTTTGAATTTGAGACCTAGAAGATGGGAACAGACGAGTGGAGGCTTGAAGGACCCGGCCGATAGGGGGTAAGAAGTTTTTCTTTTTTCTCTGTCCTTGGGCGACCCTTGGCCATTTCGATTTTTTTTTGAACAGTTGGTGCGCAATCACAGTTTCGGTCACGTTGGGCCGAAGGTAGTTGTTCGCGCGGGTCTGTGCCCCCCTCAAAAAGTCTTCAGTCTGGAACTATCCCTGGCTCCCTGTGTAATTTTATCCGTTGCAATCCTGGGTTTTTGCCCTTTTTCACTTTGCTTTTTCATGTTTTTTCAAGAACAATGGGTAGCCCCCCCTTTTTCTTTTTCCCTGCTTCCCTTGTCCCTTGATGACTGGCTCAGTTAGGACTACCGTGGTGTTTGCAGTTCTCTCTTCCTTACCGGGCGGAGCTTTGGTTTCATTTTAACCTGGGCGGCGCTGTCGTGCCGGTACCTTGCTTTTAGTTGCCTTTTCGGGCTGGGGCACCGTTTTTTTGTAACTTCGCTTTGCCCTCCCCGCGGGGTCGTTAGGTTTGGATCCCTTGTCTTGGTCCGTCTCCCGGTCGTTTCCTTTTCTCTGGCTATTCCCTTCCGGGTGCATAGAGGTTGCCCTATTTTTTTTTACTTTGGTTTGGTGGGCGCGGGCCTCACAACCCCTCGGTGTCCGTAAACAATCCAGCCAAGGTTTCACTTTCTTTTTCCCCCCGTGTTCCAAATTTGGAAACACTGCTGGGTGAACCACTACGGGCAGGCCATTTTTTTCGTTTCCCCTTTTTCCTTCCTTACGGTGGTGTTCACTGACGGTCCCTCAATCGCGGTGTAGACCCTTTCAGTCCGTGCCCGCTTTTTTTACCTGCTGAACCCCCCTGTGCCCAGGTTCTTTGTCAGTTCCCTCGGTGAGGGGTTTTCTACAAAAATTTCGTTCCCGTTCGGATGAGTATTTCTCCTTTGAGCATGTGATGTCTGTGAATTGTGCACAGAGGTGTTTTTTCCCTTGGTCTCCTCCTGGTTTACCAAGGCAAAAAACTAAGTTTAAAGCCCCCCCCAACCACCCGGTTAACCGACCCTTTTGTGTTGTCAAACAACCACCTTCTTTTGCCGCAGCGCCCGGG
>Ga0179593_1624922_pt1 | contig 20750 bp, 37 predicted proteins | sample CZODoug2_1_08_16_FD_185931 | JGI IMG/M metagenome (GOLD analysis project Ga0179593, IMG submission 185931) | Vadose zone soil fungal communities from Angelo Coast Range Reserve, California, USA - CZODoug2_1_08_16fungal (PacBio error correction) | ecosystem: Environmental > Terrestrial > Soil >... | reverse complement strand
CGCCCTTTTTTCCTGAAGGCGTTCCTCGTTTCCCCGTTGGCGACCCCTTTGGGAAAGTTTTTTTTTGTTTTCTTTATCGGTCGCATGTAAGGTCTCCTTTTTTTCGGAAACCCCCCCCTTTTACTCCCGCAGTTCATTTCCCTCTTTCTCCTTGACTACGAGGATTCCTCTCCCTCCTTCTCCTGAACTTTTCCTTTCTCTTCTTTCGCAGTCCCCCTTCTGTTAGATGAGGACTTTTACCTCGGCTATGGATCGTTTGCCCTCCCGATTTCGAGAAGGTCCGGGTTTTTTCCCACTCACCCGCACAGATACTTTTTCCTTTCGTCTTTTTCCCGCCGTCTTTTCACTTCTCCCTGAATCTCTCCCCCCCCATAGCAACCTATCTTTTTCTAACACTCAGTTCGTCCTCTCCTTTTAAAATGCTGGCCCTTTAGTTTTCTTTCTTTCCGCCAGGAAGGCTTTTGACAACGGAGTGCCTCCCCTTCCAAAGGAAGGCACTCTCCGTCGGGTTAGATCCTCCTTTATCGGGGCATTTTTTCTTGTTCTAGGCCCCGCCGGCCAAAGTCTTGCTAGCCGATGGATTTTTTTCTTTCCCCCCCTCCCAGATTCAGCTTGTCTCCCCTTCCCGGGAAGCAGTCCCCTCCCAAGAATAACCGTTCTTTTCTTTTTTCTCTTCCCCGTTGAACCAACTTTTTGATTCTCCAATGGGTCTTGACAGCGCTCTCTTCCCCATTTTTTTTTTGCGCCGGAAATCCTATTTCCCCCATTTAAGAAGGGACTCCACGAGGTTGCTTTTTTCCCACGTGGGGTTGTTTTTTTGGATTCTTTCCTCTCTCCGCGGATCTTCGTTATGAGTGATCAACTTTTCTCCCCTTCCCCACTTTCCCTTCGCTCGTCAGACAAGGTTCTTTTCCCTTTTTCTCAATTTAGTTTGATCATAAGGGTGCCCCTCCTTTTCCTGCACGATGTTCTTCTCGATGGAACTTCTTTAGATAAATTTTTTCCAAGCGATTACGGGGCGACCCCCTGGAAGGGTATTCTTCTTGATTACGACTCTCCCCCCGTGGATAGTGTTCTGTACGTTTGCTCGAGGAACCCCCCCCTTCCTTTTTCCCCCAGCACTGTTTTTTCTTTTACCCAAGCTTCTCTCAGTTGAGGCTTTTTTTCATCGGAATTTTTTTCCTTTTCGTCAAAGCCTCTCTTTTTCATCCTCTCTTCCCCCCCTTTTCCCTCGCATAGCCCTTACCCCCCCCCGTTCGAGATGGATTTTTTCCTGTTCTTGGTTTGATCAGGGCGGCATGGTGAGCTTGTCCCACGAAGGATGTTTTTTGTTTTTTTTTTAGTGATGTCGACTCGCTGTGCCTTTCCACCGATGAAGCCTCCCCTTCTGGTCCCATCGAAATAAGAATTTTTTTCTTTTTTCAGGGGGAGTTGCTGCTTTTTTTGCGATTTCCCAGGTCCGCGAGAACCGTGTTTAAACCCTGCGGGCTTCATCCCCGGACAGTTTCCCTCTTCCTTAAGTCCCCGACGGCCTTCCTTTCGTCCGTGCTGAAAGAATCTTCTCGCTTTAAAGGTCGTTCTCAGAAAGTATTTGATGGCCCTGCGAGAAGAAAGTTCCTTTTTTTTTTTTTAGTTTCTCGTATCAGTTTCCCAAGAAGACCCTTTTTTCCTTTTCCCGTTTTTTTCTTAAAATTTTACGCCTTATTTTCCCCGGACCAGGGCTTTCCTTGGTCGACTTTTTTGCTTTTTTGCACGGTTTTTTAAACCTGCATTTTTTCATCCAACATCGTTTTCTTTTTTGGCTTTCTTCTAATGGGACCTGGCCTTTCAACGCAGTCCCTTTTCCCCGCGCTCCTTGCATAAAAGAGTTGCTTTATTCAATCCAGAGCATTCCTTCTCTACAAGAGGGCCCGTCTTTTCATTGGCCCGCAATTTTCCTCACTGGCCCTGACGCTTTCAAGAGGTGACAGTCTCCTTCCGTCTTTGCGTCACATCTTGCTGGGATTTTGCTGCGGGTCGTTTGTGAAACCCCCCCTGTTTTGCCCGTTCAGGTGTTTTTATTTTTTTTGTGCGCACTCTCTTTTTTTTTTTTGTGTGGTTTATGTTAGGTGTTCCCCCTCCCTTGAGCCCGTTCTTTATTGCTTTTTCTTCCCCTTCCAAGTAAAATTTTTCCTTCTTTCTTCTTCTGATCGTACATGAAGCTCCCTTTCCTCCTTTGATCCGTATTGACGGCGCCCCTCCTCCTGCCGTACGTGCTGCCGAACCCACCCCGTAGCCAGACAACCAAAAAAGGTCCTTTTCACAGAATGCGGTAAATCCCTTTTCCCTCTTTTCTTTCAATTGCCTGGAGACATGCAGCCTTTTTCCTCCTCAAGAGAAGGCACTTTTCACCCTCCAAAGTGCTGACCCTCTCTTTCCCTTCATACAGATCAAAGAATCTTCTTTTTTCCTGCGCTCGCGATGTTTAAGTAACCTTCCTTTTTCAGGCTGTGCTTTTCCGCGATGCTGCCTTTCCGGCTGGAGGTTTTTTCTCTTCTTGAAGGGAGAGCTACCCCTTTTTCTTTCCTGGCGGTCCTTTTAAGTTTCTGCACCAAGAGGTTCCCTGCCCCCCTCGGAAGAAGTAGAACTCCTTTCTGTTTTCCATTTCAAATACGGGTCTCCCCCCCATGGTTTGATCTCGTGTTCCCCCCCCCCCCCTCTCTTTGCCCCGGTTTCCCCCCCCTTTTTTTCCCTTCGCGGGGCTAGGCCGGGTTGGCTTTTTTTTCCCCCGTCATAACCGGTCTCCCGGAACTTCCCCCCCAGTTTCGGGAAGGTTTCTTTTTTTTTTGATTTGTTTCGCACCAAGCACCCCCTTCGAACTCCGTTACCGGTGGGAAGAACGCTTTTCCAGTCTACTTTTCCGTACCAAGCGCTTTTCCCCCTCTGGAGGTCACTTTCTTTTTGACAGACCCCATTCGTTGAATAGTGTCTTTCCCCCACTTTTTCGGGTCCGCGTTTTCCACGCACCCTTCCCACCCGGGATATCCTTCTCCAAAGGACTCCTCAAGCCATCCCTAGCAGTACTTCCCGTTCCCCCCCTGGGCAATGCCCCCCCCCCTCCTTTTTTTTCCAGTTACATAGGATTTTTTTTCCTTTGTTTAAAGATTTCTCTCTTTTTCCCTCCTTCCTTTTTTTTGCTTTTTTCTTTTTTCTCCCTTTTTCAACTATTCCGGGCTCATACGTGTTTTCTTGTCCTTTTGCACTGCCCCTTCCTTTCCGTCCTTCACGGTGATGCTTTTTTTTTGTTTTTATGGACAGGGAGCCCCTTTGGTGGGGGAAGTTTTTTTTTTCTTTCCGTGACGAGAGACCTTCCCCTTTGTCCAGTGGCCTCCCTCTTTTGTTCGGTACCCCAAAGACGCTGCCCCTCTTGGGACGCTTTTTTCCCTGGTCAGACCCCCTTTTTCCCTGGACGCCTTCTTTTTCAACTGGAGTTCGCCGTTTTTTCCCCCTTTAAAAAGTTTTCCTTCCGCCCACCTGCTCTCTCCCCCCTTCCTTGCCCGAACTGGGGACTGAGTCAACCTTTCTCCCTTTTTTTTCCCCGGGCCGAACCCCCGTATGTTTGCAGCTTAGCCTTTTTTCTCCTTGTTACAAGCCCAGGGCCCCCCCGCTTCGGAAGGGATACCCCTCCCACTTTTTCTCGTGGGCGCCGGTTTTCTCAGGATTTTTTCCCCTTTCCCTTGGGCGACGTTGGGGCCGTCTCTTCTTTTTTTTTCCGAACCTTTCCCCCTCTTGCCCGCCGTCCCGGGACCAAAGGCTTTCTTTTCTTTCCCCCCATGAGGACGAGGGACCCCTTCCCCTCTCCCGAGACCGTGCCATTCCCGAGACCCCCCTCGCCACCAGAAGCCTTTTCTTTTTCTAGTTCCGTGACGGCCTTTAGAAACTGGTCTGGGCGTGAACCTCCCCCCTTTTTTTTCTTAGGCAACCTTCCCCGGTGGGCATTTTATTTTCTGGCAATTTCCCTTTTCGCGGTAGAGGGGGTCTTTGCTGCTAGGGCAGGCTTGTGGACCTTTTTTTTTGTCTCCAGTTACGAGGAGGTGGGACCCCCCCCATAGTCCCCCAAGTACGGTGGGTTTTTTTTTTTTTTTTTTACGGTGTTCGGCCCCAGCCAATTCTTTCCTGGGGTCTTCCCTTGGGACTGAATCGTACATTGATGAACTCCCCTGGACCCCCTTGGTGGTTTATGTCCCTCCCTATCCCTTCTTTTTCTTCAACCTGGGTTTGAGTTCTCATGGCGCCTTACGCTTGCTTTTCCCCCAAAAGGGCTGTGTTTTTTTTTTCTTCGTTCACCTAAAAGGTCCCCCCCCGTTTTTCTTGATTTTCGGGAAAACCGGGTTTGGTACGACGCCCTTTCCTTAATTGACGAAAGCAGCACGCTCGCGGCCAGAGAATTTCCTTTCTTTTCCTCTGAGGAGGATCCCTCCCCGTCAAGGCGCCAGTTCGTGACTGCCAGAATGTTTCATCTTTCCTTTTGGCGGATAGTTTTTTCTTCATGCTCGTCTGCTGCCACGGGTGCCCTTTTCCTTTTTCCTGCCCGATTGAGTTTTTTTTTTCTTATGGGCGTCTTTCCCTTACCTTTCCAGATCTTCCAAGCCCCTTTTTCTTGGGCGACCTTCCCATTTTCTTTCCCCCCGGCCGCGGTAGTCTTCCCCCCTTTTTTTTTCCGGGTCTGTTCACGGAGGCTTTCAATGGGAAGCCCTTTGGTCTTTTTGTCGCCCACTTGGACTTTCCTCCCAAGCGCAAAACCTCCTTGGTTTCTTAGGCCGCTTCCCCCCTTTTTTGTATGGGAGAATTGTCTTTTCCCTTTGCGGTTTGCTGTCTTCAAGCTGCCCTGCAAGAGTAAGTCCCTCCTTCCCTCTTCTTAACTGGGGGCAGATTTTCTCCCTTGTGAAACACGTTTATTTCCTTCTTACGAGGGGTCCTTTTCTTTTCCGCTTTTCTCCGCCCGTGCCACAAGGTTCCCTTTTTCTGGACTCAGCACCTTGTAGGAGGGATTTTCCTGTTCTTTCAGGAGAGAGCTCCCCCCAACTGCGCCACCAATAAAGGATTTTTCGTTTTTTTCCCTCCGCCGGAATCGGAAAGGAAGTTCCTTTTTGCAGGTGGCGTTTTCGGGTTTATTTTGTCTTTCCTTTCTACCCAAAGTTTTTCTCTCTTTCTTTGGAGTGGACGACCCTCTTGATCACGGCATGAGGGCTCTTATTTTTTTTTTCCCCCCTCCCCCCTTGTTCTTCTGTTTTGTAAGGAAGTTTCCTTCTTCTTTTTCCCGCCAGCTAGACCCTTTTTTTTTTTTTCTTTTCCAGGTTTGAACTGCCCCTTTCCCCCCTCGACATGTATTTGTATTCCCCCTTGTTTCAAGTTTCATCAGGAAATCTTTCTGTGGGACCATTAGCTCTTCGTTGTATTGGAAGGAGCTCTCCTTTGTGATGATCAGCATGAGATTTTTTTTGCCCCTAGCAATGTAAAACTGACCATTTTGCCGGGAGTGGCTCCTGAACATCACTCCCCCAAGTTGGGCGGGTTTCTTTCTTCCTTTCTTTCTTTTTTAAGAGTCGGGCCGAACTATACGTAGGCCGTGAGAAATTCCACCACGGTTTTTTTCTTTTCTTTAGCTTCCCTTTTGGTATGAAGGACGTGCTCCCCCGTGACTTGGAACGAGAAATCTTTCTTGTTAGACTTCCCAATTGCAGTTTGAACAGTTGGTCCCCCTTTTTTTCGAGAAGACCTCCGGGGGTGTGCCCTTTGCCGCGTTCCCTCTTTTGGCTTACAACCGGATGAACCTTCTCTTTCCCCTCCATCCCCGCCGGACACGTAAACAAACATTTTTCCTTTTTCCGGGACTTTTACCACTTCACCTTTTCCTCCCTCGCTGGAGCTTCTCTCCATTTACGTGTGAGTTAAAAGTTGGCCCCCTTTTTTTGTGCGTGCGGAATCTTCTCTTGGTTCTCTGAGGGGTTCTCTTTCGATCCACCTGAATGAGGTTTTTTCCCCTCCCCCCAACGATAGGAGGTCTTTTTTTGGTTTTTAGACGGTCTTCTCCGGAGATGATTTCTCTTCTCCTGCCTGGCTAGATGCCCTTCCTTATACAAAGATGAGCGTGACCCCCTTTTTTCATTGACCGAATGGATTTTCTCCCCTTCTTTTCAGCGAGAGTCTTAGGGTAGTAGAGGGAGGGTGCCCCTTCCCTGAGATTGGTGATCCTTACTCACGTTACTACCGTTAAATGGCGTTGGAGGCTTGCACGCTTTCCAGCATTTATCTTTTTTTCATCCTTCCTTTTTTTTCTATGAGGATAGAAATGTACTTCTTTCTTTCCTTGCCCCGCGTCCGGGAGAAAGAAAGTTTTTTCCCTTTTTTTTCCCAATCTGAATGGAAGGAATCGCGGTCCTCTCCCCCCCTCTTTTTTCGTCTTGGGATTGATCGTCTTCCCTTTCTCTATTTTCAGCTTCTAAGACTTTTTTTTTTCCCTTCCATGCTGGTACTCGGAATCGGAGCCGTTTTTCCCGATGAGAAGCGGATCCCCCCTTCTTTCTTCCCCGCTATTAGTTGGCTCTTTTCCCTTTTTTTTCCAGTCGGTGTATCTAAAGGCCTTTTTTTTTCCTTCTTTCTAACCAGTTCAGAAGCGCAAACCTTTCCCCAACTGGGAACTGATGGCCCCCCTCTTTCTCTTTTTCCCGCGCGGGACTTCCCCCCTCATGTCCTCCCGGCAACCGACTTTTTCGTTTGGAGATTATGCCCAGCATAAGGGCCGTTTTTCTTGGCCAGACGCCTGGCCCACCCCTTTTTTCTGCTCGCCGTATGAGCCGTTGGCCTTTTTCCACGGCGAAAGGGAGCTGCCTTTTTTTCCCCCTTTCTTTTAACCGCTGCTCGTCGTGCGTTCCTCTTTTTTCCCCCCCAGAACCAACTTCGTGAAGGCGGCCCTGCTGTCCGGCGGCGCGCGGGCCACTTTTTTTTTCTTCCCCAGGTATATTCGACCCCTTCCCCTTCGTGGTGATCCCCCTCTTTTCTCTGAACCTCCCTTCTTTGTTCGGTGATTTTTTTGTATGGTCGTTGTTCTCTCTCTAACTTCCCTTTTTCACCCCTTTGCCGCCGTCTTCCTCCCCTCTCGCTCTCCGATTTTCCCTCTTTGATGCAATGACCTGGACCCCCCTCTTTTTTCAACTACATCGCTTTCGTTGCTCTCTGGAAGTTTCTCGTTCTGGCCGACCAGCACGCCCTAGGAGATTCTCCCCTAGTGACACCAGTCTCCTCACACGGTGCTTTTTTTCTTCGGCTCCCGGCACCTTGTTTATCGGAACTCGGTCTTCGAAGCTAGAAGTGGCCCTTCCCGGCCCTCTCCTTCCTCCCCCCGTTAGCTTCTTTTTCCCCGCGGGACGGTAGCTCTCTTTTTATGCTGGAGAAGTACTTTCTTTCCTCGCGCTCGTCCTCGCCGTGGACCATGCCTCCTTTTCCTCCTCACCTTCCCACCTTTTGGTCCGCCTTCTTCTTTCGAGAGAAAGCGAAGTCCGCCTCCCCCCATGATTCCTTCATTCAGGCCTTCCAATTTTTCCCCTTTTTTGAGTTTAATACGCAGGCGCAGGCTGGCCTGCACCGGCAATTTTTGTCGTCTTCTGAGCAAATCCCCGTCGGCCGGAAGAGACCCCTTTCCTTTTTTGGTGTGCTTCTTCTCGTCTGATCATTTTTTTCCCCATCCGCAAAAGGCCTCTCAAAATGACGCCTGCTGTTTCCCCCCCGGAAGGTCGCGGTTTTTTTTTTTTTTCCGTTTTTTTTTTTGTGATAGCTTTTCCCGTCTCTTGGTGGGAATAAACTTTCTTCCCGGTTCCGGGACGGAGCTTTCCCTTTAAGAAGGAATCCTTTTTTTCCATGCAATCTATCCTCCCAAAGCTTTTTTTTTCCTTTTTTGTTTCACCCAAAGGCCGTGGTGGCGTCTCCGAGGGCAATACCCCCCCGCGGATCGAAGATCTTCACATGCAAAGGAGGTTTTTTTTTCCCTCTCTTCTCCTTTAGGGAGTCCGATTTCCCCGTCTCCTCATCCTTTCTTTTTCCCCTCTCATGTGGCGTCCCTCCTGACGCTTCCTTTCACTCATTTCGATCGTTGGGAGTCTTCTCCCTAGACACCCCGTTTTTTCAAGTTTCCTTTATTTTCTGCGAGGCCAGGATGCCTTTTATTTCGTCCGGTATAAGAACGCCAGCCTTTTCCCCCTTCCTTAGTCGGCCATTATGCCCTCCCGTGTGGGGTATAACTGCGGTTTCCTTTGGATTCCCCTTGAAAAGAAGCCTCCCCGTTTTGTATCATGTACGCCTTCTTTTTTTTTGCCCCACTCGTACCTTGTGATTGGCCGAACATCCCTCACCCCCCACCGCGACTGGTCCCCCTTTTTGAAACGATACTGGGCCCTTGCCCACCCCCTTTTTCTACAGCCGGCCGAAGTTTCCCTTCCCTGTCTCCGTCCGAATTCTTTCCCTTCTCCAAAGTGCGGATTTTTTTTTGTGAAGAATCACGCTCCTTCTTTTTTCCTTTTTCCGCCAGGAGAAAGGCGGCACCCTCCTTCCAAGGACCCTTACTTTTCCTTCTTCTGGGGGTCTTTTTTGCGGCGGTTTTCCTTTTTTTCTCTCCCCCATGGAGGGAGGTGTCATGTTGTCTCTCCCCTTTGGTAGTTTGACTTTCCCCTTTAAGTCGTTCCACAAGAGGTCCGGGTTCCTTCTCTCAGAAATTTTATGCCCCATTTTCCGTTTTTACCGGGAGGCCCTTTCCCCTTAGGCTCCTTTCCCCCCACCTTGCAGTTGGTACCTCTTTTGCTGCCAGGTTCCCATTGTTTTTCACCTGCTGCGGGCTTCTCCCGTGTTTTTTGTGGGGCAGGGGAGGACCTTTTTTCCCCAGACCTCCAAGTCGGGCAGGCCCTCCTTGAGACAGGTGTCCCCTCCCACCTTTTCCTTGCCCCCTCCCCCCCGTCTACCTTTCCCAGCAAGTCCCCCCCTTTGAGCTGGAAAGGTTAGAGTTTCTCCCTTTCTTGCCAAGGTGACCCATTTTCCAACCTCCCTTCTTTTCGTTCTTGGTGACCTTCCGCTCGAGGCGCTGCACAACGTTTTCGGGAGTTAGGTCCCCCCTGCCCAGTGGGAACTCCCCTTGGCGCGCCGTGCCCCTTTTTTTACACCCCTCATAAACCCGTCGTTTTCTTTCAAAGTTGTTTTTGCATGAAGGGCTCCCCTCGTATGAGCCCCTGAATTCTTCCCCCTTTGCTATGGGAGAAGAAGTAAGGGGTTTTTTGATTCTCGTTCCTTGGCCGATAGTAAGGTTGGCCTCTTGAAAAACTTTTTTCCCTTTTTCCGGTGTCCACTGCCCAATGCTTGAGGAACCCGAGTGCTTTATTTCTGATGCGTTTTCGCGTCTTCTTTTTTCGAGGCCCCTTTTCTTTTCCTTGCGAGAAGCGGACTTCCCCCCCCATTTCTTTTTCCAGGGCCCGGCGACAATTTTTTTCACGAATTCTGGTTAGGTCACCCACCCTTTCTCCCAGGGGCGGGTAGTGTTTCCCTTTTTTTTTTCCACTTTTGAACTTTGGCCGTCCGTCCCTTTCTGTTTTCGTTCCTTCCTTTTTCTTGGAGCTTTCCGTGGCTTTTCTAGTAAAACAGTTTTTTTTTGGTGGCCCTCGCGAAAAACGGCTTTTTTTTTTTGACTTTGGGACTTCCCCTGCTTTGGAAATTCTATTACCTCTTCCCCCTCCCGTTTTAGTTACACCCGTATTTAATCCCTCGGGTCAGAAATTTCTTTGTTGGACTGAGGGAAGTTTTTCCTTTTTTTTCGATAAAACTTTTTTCTCGTGGAGATGGTCTCTGTATAAAAACGGTGACCTTTTTTTCGAATTGCTTTCTTCTGCTTCCTGGAAAGCTTGTTTTTTTTTGCAGACTTTCCCCCCTTGAGGCCCTGCCCTGTTACAAAGTCCCCCTTTCTTCCCTTTTTCTCCAAGATAAAGACGCCTTTCGGAAGATTCCTCCTCCCAGACTTCCCCGTGAATCCCTTATGGCAAGACCTTGGTGGTACGGGTTCCTCGGAAACCAGGCCTCCGACTTTTTTCTTGACAAATAAACGGCTTTCACGTGTCTTTTCTCGGAAAACGTTTCCCCCCCTTTTTTTTTTTTTTGTTGAAGTAGGTGTGGATGGACCTCTGGAGCAGTTAAACTCTTGTGCTGCGGGAGGAGTTCCTTTTGTTGTCCATGTTACCCGACTGTCCCCTTTTTCCGCGGGATTTTCTGGCATGGCTCCTTTTCCCCTCCACGGTTTTTTTCTGGGATACTTGTTCTTCCTTTCAGTAAATCCCTTTTTGGGCACGGCTTTTCCCTACCCCCGTCATGATCGCACGTTTCTTTCCCGCATTGTCTTCCGCTTATGTCACAGAACCCACTTTTTTTGAACAACCGCAGGAGACCACCCCTTTGGATTTTTCATTTTCATTGGGCCGTCCTACCTCCCCCTGGTCTTTTTCAAAACCTTTTTTTTCTTTTTTGATTAAGAGAGTCCCCCCTCCTTTTTCGCCGCGGGAATCCTGCCTTTTTTTTTCCCCCTGGGTTTTGTTCCGAATGTCAAAGCAGCATCCTTTTTTCGAGGCCAGCGCATTCTTTTTTCTTTCCTCCACTGACGACGGTCGGAGTCCTTTTTTTCTTGGCACTTAAAGGATCCAAGGGACTCCCCCCGAACAATCCCCCCCCCTTGCTGTCAATAAGCTTTTTTTTTCAGTTGGCGTAGTCTCCTCCCTTTCGATGATGATCCCCCTTTCACTTATGGCGTGGCACTCTCTTTGGATTGCGTTTTTTTCGTGCGTCTTTCCCTTTTCCCGGTACAAGGACCCGATCGTGTCCCTCAGCAAGTTCCCTTTGCGACAGCAGGTTTATGGGCCCCCTTTTTTCCCGCCGAGGAGCCCCACCCTGTTTGCCCGCTCCCGTTCTTTTTCTTTTCCAAAACTTTTTTTCCCGACTTTTCCGTCCCCTTGGTTCTTTCCGTGATAGACGAGAAACGTCGTCCCCCCCCCCCCCCCCTGTCCCCCGGGATTCCTTTTTGGGGCCGCTGTACATAAAACGTTTTCCTTTTCCGACCGGACCTTGCGGTGCTTTTCTCGAAGGGCGTCTCCTTTGGCCAGTTTCGTGTCTTTCTGGCCGACGATGCGCTTTCCCACACGTTTCTCCGCCCTTCCCCTTCTTTCGGTCATTCTTCTTCCCTCCTCCCGGCCCAGTGCCCCCCCCCCTTTTTCGGGTAGTAGTCGTGCTTTTTCAGAAGGCTAATTTTCTTAGGCTCTTTTCTCGTCTTCCCCTGGGGGACTTTGCTCGCCGCCCGGACTTTCCCTCCCCCTTGCCGTTTCCCCCCCTCGTTGGATTTTTTTCTGGGGTATGTGTCTTTTTTCCTACGGAGGGTCCCCCCCCTTTTTGCCCCGAATGAGGGACTCTTTCGAGTGGGTCTTCCCCCCCGCAACCCCCCCTGAGCGACCTTTCTTTTTTTGGAACTCCTTCCTCTTTTGGTTTCTTTCCTCTTCTTCTTTCCCTCCATTTCTTTCTTTGGCCTTGCTGTTTTTTTCTACTGCCAGATGGCCCGTTTTTCTTCCTTCCCCGAGGTAGTTTTTCCCCCGGTTTTTTCCCTTAAGTGCCACAGAAAGACTTCTTCTTTTTTTTGACTCGCCGGGGATGAGGGGTTTCGGGGCGCCGTGATGCTATTTTTCCGTTCTTGATGAAGTGACTCTCTCCTTCCTGCGTTGAAGCAGAAAAATCCCCTTCTTCCCCCACTTTTTGGCTGTTTTTTTTTCAACCAAGATGTACGGGCGAACTCCCCCGTCGATTAGTATGGACGTTCCTTCCCCTCTTTTATTCCCTCTGCTTCGGGAGTACCATCTTTTCCTAACAGTGTATTGATTTTTTCCCTACGGACGAGCAAGAGGGTTTTCTTTCTCCGTTCCCAGCCTTCTCGCGCCTCGGGCCTTTTTGACCCTTTTTCTCTTCTCAGCAGAAATTGTCCTTTCCCACACCCGTCGAACCCACGCCCCCGTCCTCTGCCCGAAAAAAGTTTCTTCCCGGGGGTTTCCGCGGGCGACCTCTCCCCCTTTTTTCCCCAGCTCAAGGGCCCCGCCTTCTTTCCCCCCCCTTTCCCTTCTTTCTTTCCCATGGGCAACTCTTTTTTCTTCCTCGTCAGAAACTAAGGCAGCGGGCCTCTTCATTGCGGACCTTTTTGCTCTGCTTCACTTCTTCCCCCTTTCCCCTGTTTCTGAGGAAGGGATTTTCTCTCTTTCCCTTGTTGGCCAACGACCCGACTCTCTGGCGGGAGCTTTTCTCGGTCTCCCGCGCGATCTCTTTTTTTTTTTTTCCTTCTCCTTTGCACTCCCCGCATTGAGCGCCCTTTTTTTGAGAAGATGGCGTAATCTTCTTCCCTCCCCTTCGCCTTTTTTTTTTTTTTTTTTTTCCCCAGCGTCCTTCTTTTTTGAGTGGAAGAGATGCCGTCCCTTCCTCCTTGACGAATTAAACCGTTCCCTGGTTTCCTTTTTCTTTCTTTTCAAGGATCGTTTTTTTCCTCATTGGGAGAGTTTTTTTTTTAGAACCTGTCGCCCTGCGGCTGCGTTCTCCCTTTGCGAAGAAAGGGAAAAGTATTCTTTTTTTTTCCATCCAAGCGAATGGACCTTCCTTTTTTTCTCCTTCCTCTCGTTGTTTTTTTTTTGAACCCCTCCCCTCCCTTCTTTGATGCAGACGTGGCTCGCCGAGGTCACTCTCCCTTCCCAGGTAGCTCAATGCGGTCCTCTTTTTTCCTTTCTTTCATAGAGCCGCCGCCAGCCTAGATTTCGCTACCTTCTTCTGGAATATAAAGCTATAGTGGAAGTTTGGGGTCGTGGCCATATCCCCTTATGGGAACACCTTCCTTTTCTCCTCTTTTTTTTTCTTTCCCGTCCGCAGCGACCCTTTTTTCAGTTGTAGCATTCGAGGGCCGCCCTCCTTCTTCTTCTCCTTGCGGTGGAATGTTCCCTTTCCCTTCCCTTTTTTTTACTCCCTTGAGGGATTTTTTTTTTTTTTTATTTTCCTTTTGGAAGTGTACGACCGGCTTTTTTTTTTTCCCTTTTCATTTCTGGAATAGACTGATTATTTCTCCCCCCCCCGGCCGAGGGAGCTGCTCTCCTTTCCTTTTCACGAATACAAGCTTTGTTTTCTTTTTCCCTCCCCTGCGTACTGTCCCCTCCACCATGGGGAGTCCTTTTGGGCCGCGTCAAAGCTGTTGCAGGGCGGACTTTGGCCCTTCTCTTTTTTTCCCCTCGTGGTGCTCAACTACGCTGTTCCTTTCCCTTTTGTGGTCTCGGTTCCTCTTATGGTTTCGGTTTTCTCCTTTAATAAAATGTCCCCTCCCCTTTTTTCCTTTCCCCCCGGGGAGCTCTGTTCCTTTCCCTGCGTCTTATATTTTCCCTTCGATTCGGCTGATGGACTGTCCCCTACTTTTTCAAAGGAACATCCGATTCCTCTTCCCTCCTTTTCAGTTAATAGGCTGGATTCGTTCCCCCCTCCCTTCCCTCTGTGAGATGTTTTTTTTTTCGTGGATAACAGGCAATTGACACCCTCTGGGCTTTTATCTTTTTTGTCGCAACAGGTGCTTACCTTTCTTCATAGTAAAGACCTTTTTTTCCTATTTCGCCAATTAACAAGACCAGGCCCCCTCCCTGACCTCCCTCTGTTCTTTTCCGGACGCTCCTTCCCTTCTTCATGAGAGTTCTCCTTCGATGGTTTGGCTGTCATTTCTCTGATAGAGAACCCTCCTCCCCTTTCTTTCCTGGAAGGCATCACTTGTCCGCCTTGGGGCCCCCCCTTTTTTTTTTTTTTTTTTTTAGGGACGCGATTTTTTGCTGAGAACGTTGTTCACCATTTTCCTTTCTCTCTGCAAAGGCCAAGTCCCTTCCTTTTCCCCACCCCGTACTACGCGTCTTCTTTTTTTTCCCTTGACAGGTCGTCTTATGCTCCCCCCCCCTTTTTTTTGAACGCGGACGTACTGGTATCTTCCTTCTTCATGGTGTGCGCTTTCTCGTCGCTTTCCTCTCCCCTACTTGCCAAAGGGTTTTTTTTTTCTTCCCTGAAATTGGAGCCTTTTTCCTTTTCCTTTCTGCGGTTTCGCGGTTTTCTCTCTTCTGACCGCGGCCGGTTTCCCTAAAAACCGTGCCCTTTTTTTTCTTTCCCCCAACCTGTTGCCGAGCTATTTCCTGTCCTTTTCGAGGAGACTCTTCCCCTCAGATCTCAGCCACCCTCTTCTTTCCGTGAAGAGTCCTTTTTTTTCTCTCGCAATTTTTTTTTTCCCCCTCTGAACGCGTCTCTCTCTTGATTGACATGTCCCCTTTTTCTTTTCCCTCCCGGCCTTCATTTCCTGATGAAGTAATCCCTCCTTCTTTTTTATGAGATGCCCTCCGATGATGAGGGATTTCTTTTTCTTCTTAATGGGACGCTTCTCCGCCAGGTATTACGTTCTTCCCTCCTATTGAATGGTTAGGTGAGTCTTTTTTTCCAAAGGCCGCATGCTTCTCCCTTCTTAGGCTTCCCCCCCTTCTTCCCTTTACGGGTGTATACTGGCTCTTCGAGGGAATCTGCTTTTTTTTCTCCGGACACGCCGGCCCCCTTTTCCCTTTGTTAGCCCCTCTCCACAGGCCGTCTTTGCATTGAACCGAACCTCCCTCTTCCCCCCTCCCCCCAACCGGAAACTTGGTTTCCCCTTCCTTTTCTGTCAAACCCTCCTTTTCTTTCTTCACTGTGTAAAGACTGCATGAGAACCCCCCTTCCCGCGTACCGCCGCCTTCCCCTTTCCCCTCAATGAACAAGTTGGCGCTTCCTTTCTCTTTTCGAATCCCGGTTTTTTTTTTTTTTCTTTTTCTTTGAGCCGCTCCAGGCGGCTCCGGGACCCCCGTACCCCCCCTTGCCGGAGGCGTTTTGCGAGATGCTTTTCCCCGGCGGTGAGTAATCGTCCCCTTTTTTTTTTGAGGATGAGCGCTACCCTTTTTTTCTGCCCCCTTGGGCGGGGCAGGCTGGCTTTTCTTTTCCCCCCTCCCTTTTTAGGAAACCTCCCCTTTTCTCCCTTTTTTTTTCTGTCCATTGTATACGGAGCAGAACCTGAAAACGAGAAACCTTTTCTCCGAGGGGGGTACCCCTTCCCTTCCCTGGTCTTTTGCGAGGCTAACCTATTCCGTGTGGGCGTGACCTTTCCTCAAAGAGTCTCGCCCCCTTCCCCCTCCGGGGCCCCTTTTTTTAGCGAAGGTGTCCCGTCCCCCTTTTTGTAATTGCCAGCCACGCCCCTTCTCCTCCCCCATTACCGGCCGTTTCCTCGTCCCCCATTTCGATTTTTTTCCCTTTTTCCCCCGACGAAAAAGCGTCTTTCAAAACCCTTTTCTCCTTCCTCGACTCGTGTACGCGCTTGCCCCCTTTCCTTTTTCCCCGCGTAGGGCTCCCACTTTTGTACAACACGGGTTTTCAAGACGCAACCCTCCTCCCCCCGCATCACCCCTTCGAGCAAGTCCCCCTTTCATTTTTTTAATGGAGGCAACAGCCTTTTGCCTGAATATCGGCCCTCCCCCCCCCCTATCTTCCTCTTTCCTTTTTTTTTTGAGATCTTTTTTCTTGTTGGGGCCGATATTCATGTTTTCTTCACTGTTCGCTTCCTGCACGGGGCCCTTTCCTTTTCCTCCCCTGACCATTTTTTTATGAGGGGTTCTTTTTTGAGGCGATAGTTGGGTACTCTTTCTTCTTTTGTGCGGTTTCTTCTCTGAAAAGAAACGGTAGTGGAAAGTATCCCCCCCCTACTGTCTGGTATTTTCTATCCCCCATACTATGAACCTCTCTCTTCCGAGATGGGTACCCCCACCCGTGGTAGAAACTCTTTCAACACTGGAAGAGCTTTCTTGAGGTACTTTTTTTTTTTCTCTCCACGTGGCGGGCAAGGAACCTTGGTTGCGGTCCTTGATCGCGTCCCCCTTCTTTCTCTGCCCCCGGGGGGGGGGGGGGGACCCCCCCCTGGGCATTTCCGAGGACCTTTAGACCTTTTCTCCCCCCCCGGGAATTAAAGTTTGGTGCTGTTTCCCTTTTTCTTTGGTCCAGAAATTTCCCCGGGGGGCATCTTTTTGGTTTCTTCTCTAAACATTTTTTCTTCTTTTTCAGCTGACGGGATCTCCCCCCCCTGGACGAATTATTTTTCGGTTGTGAAGGACGCTTTTTTAAGTCCAAAATCAGGGGCGGCACCGCCAGGCCTATCAAAACGTGCCGCTTCCCGCTAACGGTCCCCCCCTCCCCCCCCCTTTTTTTGATTAAAGCCGCAGCGCGCCCCCCAGGAGAGAACCCCCCCTCACAAGGGGTTACTTTCTTTCCTGTAAGGAACCCCCCTCAGCGGGAGAAAATTGATGCGGCCCTTCCCAGCTAGTGTTTCCCTTTTCTTTGAATTTCTCGTCCTGGGCCTTGACCCGGTAGCGCGCTTCTTTTCTTTTCTTTGTTGATTTCTGCAGTCCCCTTCCCTTTTTTCAGTTTCACAGGTCCAGTTCCCGCGGGATGTTTAGTGTTCCTTTTCTTCCCCTTTCCCTTTGGGTTGCTTTTTTCAGTTTTTCTTCCCCTGCGGAAAGTACGGATTTTTTTTTTTGGGAGATAAACGTCCTTCTCCCCCCCGGTTCTTTAAATTGGGAGGCGGCCGGTTGTTCCCTCCCCTTCAAGATTGCCTGGAGTCCACCCGGGGACTTTTTTTGAGGTCCTCCCCTCTCCCCCCCCCTACGACGTTCCAAAGGGCTGCGGTCTTCTTCCTCCCTTTCAAAAGGCATTTCGGCTCGCCCCCCTTACGGTCAGGAAACCTTTTTTCTTTTTTTTCTTTTTGTCGACCCTCCCGCTCTCCTTTTTTCATCCCGGTTCCTTTCCCCCACAGGGCGCCCACGGGCGATCGATAAAGGCCGAGTTTTTTTCCTTCGGGACCCGTCAATCCCCGTTTTCTCCCCCCCTTTTGGCCTTGCTGCCCCCCCAGATCCGGTCTTCCTGGGTTTGATGATTTGAGCCACTGTTTTCGGGCATGTGTCCCCTCCCCTTTTTTCTTGCTCCTCCCCTATGTTCGGCTCGGTCCAGTTCCACGATGTTGGATGGACTGTCCTTTTTTTTCCCCCACAGGGCAGCTTTCTGACTGCACCCCCGCCCTTCCACGCCGTCCGGGGGTCGTGAAAGGCCCCCCTTTTAGATGGGAATCCTTTTTGGTACTGGGTCGCCCCTTCTCCAGAAGCGCCCTTTTCCTGAGAGTTTCTCTTCTTTTTCCCTCCCAAAAGTCGAACGTTTTTTCCCTTCCCTTTGGACCTGACGGTTCTGTTTCTTCGGCTTTCCCGTTCCTAGGTCCAGCGGTCCCTGGCAGGATGGAGCGGGCACTTTTTTTTCAAACACGTTCTCTCCCCCCCCCCCCTTTCTTCTGAGTTTTAGCTCCGACCGTTGCCCCTGGAGGGTTCTCCGAGAAGTCGGCTTTCCTTTTTCGCGAAGCCGGTACTGCGCCACAATAGGGAGGGTTGTTCCCGCTATGCGATCCTTTGGCCGGAAGGATGTCCTCCCTCTTTTGGAGGTAGGACGGATTAGGAGATTCTTCTTTTTCCGGGGATTCTTGGCGGCACCGTCTCCTCTCTGCCGATGCCCACGGACCTCTCCCCCGCGTGTAAAAAAAGCCCTTGGTTTTTTGTCTAGGAAGGCGCCTTTTTTTCCAGCTAGAAGAGGTTCTCTTTTACACTCCGGAGGAAATTTTTTTTCCGGAAAGTATTCTCGTTTTCGTGGTGCTTTTTTTTTTTGTTCCCGGTTCAGTCTCCCGGACCGTCCCCCCCTTTTTTCCCCCTGATGGCGTCCTTTTCGCTTGCCCGAGGTTCTTTGCGGAGCGCTGCGAGGTCTTCCTCTCATCGTCCACCTGACCATTTTTTTTTCTTTTTCCGGAAACCTCCCCCTCTGCCACCCCCAACGGTGGCGAAAGGCAACTCGTTTTCTCCCGATTTTTTTGTAGGCGAACCTCCGTCGAATAGTCTGGCCGTCCCCGGTCCTTTGGTTTGCCCGCGCGCTTTTCCTTTTTTCTGGGAAGGAATCATCCTTTCCTTTTCTTTGTGACGTCTTTTCCCTCCCGACGAATGCCTTCTTCTTGGCCGTTCGGCCGCTTCCGCCTTTTCTCCCTTCCGTTTTTGCCAGGCTCTTAGGCAGGAAAGACCCTTTTTTTTCCGAAGCGCTGCGGAGGGGGGACTGCCCGGGTGGGTTGGGTCCTTTTTTCTCGACTGATGCAAATTGATGAGGCACTGTCACGGTTTCCGTCCTGTGCATGGGGAAGGGACTTCCTTTCCGGCAGCTGGGGGCCCCTAAAGCAGCGGGGTTTGCAGTTCAATTTTTTTGCCAGGCGGCGCGGGGGACTTTCCCTCCCGGAAACGGCGGAGCCTCCCTTTTTTTTCCACTCGGGGGGCGAGGGAAGGGGTTCTCCCCCCCCCTCTTCACAGACTGCGGGCCACGGCCCCCTTTCTTATATTGGTTTTTAGTTCGGTCGCGGTTTCTGCCCCGCTTCTATCTATTTCTGGCGCCGGCTTTTCTTTTGCCCGGCATCTAAAGATTGAATTTTTTCGGAGAACGCTGGGGCTTTTTGAGCAGCGCGAAGCAGCCCAGGGGCGTCCTTCTCTCCGTCCGCTTCGATTGCCGTCCAGTCTCTTTTCCTCCGACTACCGTCCCTGGTTTTCGCCGGCTTTTTTTTGGGCCTGATCGTCCCCGTCCCTTTTCCTCTTTTCTTTCTCTTTTTCTCTCTCTTTTACTCCTAATTCCTCTAAGTTTCTCTCTTTTCCGCCCCTGCTGGCTGCGGGACGATCTTTTTTTTTTTCGACGCCATGATGTATTTGTTTCGGGATGAGCAGATCAAAGCGCCTTTTCTCTTTCCCTACGACCGCTTTCAGGGACGCTTTTTTTTTCTGAAGGACGGCCAAGAGTCTTCCGTCGTCAAAGCGGTTATCCTTTTTTTGACCTCTTCATTCTCCCGGCGGCAGGATCGCCGGCGGGGAGGACCTTTTTTGTGGAGTTCCCGGGTCGTGGCCGCCCATTTTTGCTCCTCCCGGCAGCGGCGTCACCCCTCCCCCCTCTTTTTCCCCCGTCTTTCCAGCAAGCGCACCCCCCCCTTTTTCACTGGGGAAAAACTGGCTTTTCGAGGCAGCGCCAGCGCGGGTTTTCTGATGTCCCTCCCGGCACCTCCTTTTTTTTCGGGCTTTTTTCGGCTTATTTTTCACGCATTCAGGGGCAGGTTCTTTTTCCCGGGACGCCGGCACCAGGACTCAAGGCGGGGCCTGGGCTTCGCCGGCTGCTTCGCCCGTTTTTCCTTTTTTTGACGTCCCCTTCTCCCCCGGCTGCTCGTTTTCTTGCCGGAGGGCACGTCCCAAACTGGGTCTTTCTCCTGATGGACTGTTCTAAACGGGCGGGCGGGCTTCCACCGTGGTGCAGTTTTCCTTTTGACTATCGAAAGTTTCGCTCTTTTTTTCCCAAAACTACGAGGTTCCCACGTGGGTGTTTGCTTTTCTTCGGCTCCCCTCTTGTTTTTTGGACGAGGATCATCCCCAGACATGCAAGGGGTCCTTTCTTCCTGAGCCATTCAGGACGTATTTTTTCCTTGCTGCTCCAATTCCTTCCCCCGCTTGATTCACCCTCCTCCCTTTGGATCTGGCATTTCCTCCGGGATGGTTTTTCTTTCAGCCACTCGGAGAGCTGTCCTTCTCCCCTGGGCAATGTGTGAACCAAGTCCCTCCCTGGGGGCTTTTAACCCCCCCCTTTTTCTCCGTTGCGGATCTCCTTTCCGCAGGAGCAAGTTTTTTGCCGCAGATATCCCCGCCCTCCTCCTTCTTTCACTCACCCCCCCCCCCTTTAGATGGATTTCCCCCCCCTTCCGGTTCGATACTTTTTCAGGAGCGGGACCTGATGGGTTTCTCCCTTTGGCGCAATTTCCCCTTCTCGAGAAGTTTGGAAGAGTCCCCTTTCAGCGTCGAAGGGCCTCTCCCTACGCACCCTTTTTTTCCTCTTTTTTTCCACTTTCCTTTTTCTTGGGAGGAAGCTGCCCGCGAAGTCCCTTCCCTTTCCAAGTTTGATGAGGCGAAATCTTGTTTCCTTTTTCCACCCTTTTTTTCTTTCCCTGCGGACTAAGCGGCTTTTTCAGCACCGGCAAGGTAGTCTTTTTCCCCCCTAAGTGATGTGCCTGCGGCACCTGACCATCTTTTTACCTTTTTTTTGAGGCAGGTTGGTGAGCTTTTTTCCTTTTCTTTTTTGAGACCAGAAGGCCAAACTTTTTTTTCTTTGAGAAAATGGAAGGGAATTTATGGAAACGGACCCGGCCTACGTAGAGCGTTAGATTTTCCCTTTTTTTTTTTGAAGGGGACCGTGGGAATAAAACATGAAGGTAGCCTCAAAAATCTTGCGATTTTCTTTTGACGAGAAGAGGGAAAGAACGCATTCTTTTTCTCAGCAACGCATTTTTTTTCTTTCGAGGGCCGGTACACCCTTGTTTCTGCGCGCAGGTAACATCTCCCCAACGAGTTTTGTGCTTCTTTTCTCTTTATCTGAACTCCCACCTCCGTCCCGGGTCTCTTCTTGGTCCGTACGATGGAAGTAATAATCCTTTTCCTTTTTCCTCCTTTCGCTGGGAACACCGAGATATGAAGTACGGTTCCCTTAATGGGACGCCGTTCTACCCTTTTTTTTTTTCCTTACCGTTT
>Ga0179593_1517082_pt1 | contig 20751 bp, 23 predicted proteins | sample CZODoug2_1_08_16_FD_185931 | JGI IMG/M metagenome (GOLD analysis project Ga0179593, IMG submission 185931) | Vadose zone soil fungal communities from Angelo Coast Range Reserve, California, USA - CZODoug2_1_08_16fungal (PacBio error correction) | ecosystem: Environmental > Terrestrial > Soil >... | reverse complement strand
TTTTGCTGTTCTTCCCTTGGCAAGGAAGAGGTAGCATTGGTTCATGTGGAATTTCCTTTTTTTCTAATGAATTCTCACTATGTTTTAGTCCCTCCCTTTCAATATGATTCCTTCCAATCGAGTGACAGATTATGCTCATAGGATTTTTCCCTCTCTTTTGGGAAAGCCCCTCCGGAGGAGAATTTACTCAATTTCGTCTTCAAGTGCGACCCCCTCCCCCCCCCCCCCCCCCCCCCCCCCCCCCCCCCCCCCCCCCCCCCCCCCCCCCCCCCCCCCCGTGAAGAATTTTTTCCTTCCTTGGTTCTTCGCGGATAGGTCTTTTTCTCGCGACGTTCCGCCTTTTCAAGGACTCTTTCGACCGCAACGGAAGACGTTATTTCCCTCCCCGGCGCGCTGATATGGTCTCCCCCCCTTCCCCTTTACCAGAACCCAAACGGTCTTTTTTCCCTTATTTTTCGTGGCGTAGCTCCATTTCTCTCCTTCTTACTCGTTGGAAGAGAATTTCCTTTCCCCCCCCGCGACCCCTTCGTGTCCCAGACTCCTCTTATTTTTTTTAGATTCTTGACTCCTTTTCCATCACTCGAAGGTCTTTCCTCTATAAACGTAGTGTTGAAGAGTCTCCTTAGGACGCGAATAATGACTTTTTCCCTCCCTCCCAATCGACCTCTCCCCTGGATCCTTGAGATCTTCCCGCGGTTGATCTGGGTACATGTCTTTGTCCCTCTCCCGAATTTCTCCAAGTATTCTCCTTTTTCAATTTCGGGGTCTTCTCGCGTCAGATAGGGCCCCTTCTTCCTTGGGAGAAGAGCGTCCCCCCCCTTCGCCGATTCTGCAGGAAGGATTCCCGATCGGAGGCTCTCTTTTCCTTCCCGGTGAACCCCCCTCCGTTCTTGCTTCCACGCCTTGCAAATGCCTCCCCTTTTAAAGGGAGAGACCTTTTTTTTTCTAGCGGATTCATTTTTTTTTTTTTCTTTTTTTTTTTTCTTTGTTCCTGCCTGACGGAAGAGTTAAGACCTTTTCCTCGTAGAAGACTCCCCTAGGGGCCCGTTTCCGCCCTAATGTGAGGCAACGATCTTTTTTTTTCGCCTGGCAAGCCTTTCTTGGACCGCTCCCTCCTGACGCGGCAAACGCAATGACTTCAGATGCTGCTTTTCCCCCTTTTTGTTGGTTCGAGACAGACTTTCTCTCCCTCAAACTGCCCCCGTCTCCCCTAGCTCGGTCCCCTTCAAGTCCCTCTAACGTGATAAAGGAGATCCTCCCTGGTCAAAACTGGTTTTTCTTGAAGCAACGCCCGCTGTGGTTTTCTCCTCTCATGGCTCTCTTTTTATTTGACTCCCCTTTTTCAAGCGAGAACACCTCTGTTTGGCTCTTGTCCGACCATAGATTTAGGCCTCCTTTTCTTCTTTGTCCCCCCCTTTTTGGACTTGGAAGAAGAAAGGTTCCCCCTTTCCCCTTTCGGATGGAATGCATATCCACTTCCCTCCACCCTCCTTGCCCTCTTTTCCCTCTCGTATGTACAAAATTTTTGTGGTGTTCGACTCAATTTTTCCTCTCCCGTAAGAGCTTCCCTTCCCCCTCAGACTTTTCTTTTCCCCCCTTGGGGCTGAAGGAAGGTTCCAAGGTTTTTCCCTGGGTTTTGATGTAGTCTTTTTCTCCTTTTTAACACCTACCAACTCCCACCCAAGTACTTGTCGCAGGCCCTTGAAAAGCCCCTTCCCCCCCCCGCAAATTTCGCGGGCATCCCCTTTTCCCCTTTATTATTTAACTGAGGATGCCTCTGCATGAGGCATGCCCCCTTCCCCACCCAAGGTTTCCGGACAGTCTTCTTTTGAATTTAGCGGAGACTCCTCGGGGCATTTAGAGCCTCTTTCGGAATTTAGCTCGACTTCCTCCCTTACTACCATGACGCTTTGTTCTCGAAATAGATTCCTCTCAACGAATGAGGCCCGTTCCTCTTTTGAGCATTAGGAGGAAGACTGTCGACCCTTTGACCGCTGCCGACGAGTTCCCCTCCCGTGGCGGATGACTTAGAGGCCCTTTTCTTTTTTGAGGCATCTTTTTTTTTTCTAAACCATTATTGCGTGAAGGATCGATTCTCTTCTTATCCCTGAGCCGGGGAGAAAATTGACTTTCTTTCCCTTCCCTGCCTGCATGGTGAGGACGTATTCATATAAGTTCCCCCCCTCCCCAGGGTGAATCTCCTTGGTCCGGAATAGGCCTTTCTATGAAATTCTACGCTTTCCGTCTGTCTAGTGATGCAGCGCTGCCTCTCCCTTCTTCGCGGGGCATGACAGCTTTTTCCCCTCTTTCGGTGCATAAGCGTTCGGTCTTCCCCGGAAAGATCATCTCCCCCCATTAGACCCAAGCCAGGCGTCCCAGACTCCTTTTTTGAGATATAGATAGTCTCCCCAGGCCTCGATTAGGGGTCCCTCCTCCTCCCAACCTTTTTTTCCCTTCCCTCCTCAATGAGCCGTGCCCTCCCTCATGGGGTTTCCCTCTCCTAGGCCGGCAGGATCCTTCCCCCCTTCCCCCTCCTTTTACCCTTCAAGCGGATCCCTTCCGCTTTCTTTTTCACCTTCCGGCGATTACAACGTCCCTTTCCTCCCCACCGTTTTTGTTCGGCTTTTTCGGTGACCCTTCATGAACTTATTTTTCTTTATGACCCCCCCCTTGCAATGGCCTTTCTGATACCAATCAATAAGGAAGTCCCTCTCTTTTTCTTGGCGCCTTTTCTTCGGTTCTGAAAATCCGATGTTAGTCCGCGAATCCCTCCCCCTCCTCCCGCACAGATAGATTTTCCCCCTTTTTCCCCCTATGGCGTCCTGGCCGTTGTCTTGGCGGGCATGAAAGCCTTCCCCATCCCATTTCCCAGAGAGGCGACCTTTTTCGACCTTTCCGTTTTTTTTCTTCCTTAATCATCCCTCCCAACCATCCGCTTTCGCGGTGGAGAATTTTCTCCTTTTTTTCATTCAGGAAAGTTCCCTCTTCTCTCCCTTCCTGCGGGCTTCGAGCGCGTCAACCAGTACCGCCGCAGAGCCCTCCTTCCTCTGCCCTATAAGAAAACTGGCGTTTCTTTTATGAGTTATCCTTTTCTTTTTATTTCCGCAGCGCTGATCGGTCTTCTTTCTTGTTAGGAGGTCTTAGACTTTTTGAACCCTTCTCGCCTCAGTTAAGGCCTATACTCCCCTTTTCGAGCCCCTTTCTTCGGCGCGGGCCGCAGCAGGCGCGGTTTTTTTCCGCGTCCGGCACCGAGACCCCTCTTCCTTTTTGAAGCAATTTTCTATATACTTTTAATCCCCCTCTTCCTTTTTTCGAGATATCATGATGAAAAAAAGTGCCGCTTTCTTCTTCCGCATGTTAAGAAGAGAAGGTCCTTCCCTCTCTCCCTCTCGAGTAAGAAATATTGTGTCCTTCGGCGACCCTTTTTTGTTTGTACCACCCCCTCACTCCATCAGCAAAAGGAAGGTCACCTTTTCCCTTACGGCCAGGAGAGAATCTTTTCTACGGGCGTTTTTTCCCCCTTGCTTATATAGATCTCGGTTCCTTGAAGCGGCAGAGAGTGTTCTTTTTCCTCTTCTCCCCCTCGAACCTGGAGAGAGCCGCCCTCCCTTTCTCTGACTTTTCCCCCCACTTCGATTTAGACCACCTCGTGCCGGCGATGTTGGGCCACTGTTTTAATGAAACCCCCCTTCTTTTCCTCCTTCTTTTATTTTCTCTCGAACAGTTTCGGGAAGTAGAAGCCTTTTTTCTTCCCCCCCATCCCTCGAACGACACTCCATTCCTTTTATATTCGGGATTGGGAGAGCGAATAGGTGAAGTAGAGCATCCTTTCTAGGAGTCTCCTTCCCCTTTATTGACCCATATTTGCGGCGATCCCCCCTTCGGAGTTTCTCCTTCCGTCCGGAATCTTCGGCACTTCTTTCTTTGGGATAATCCGATCGAGCGACCTTTCCTTTGGCGACCGTACTTTCCCTCTTCTTTCCTCCAGGCTTTGCATAGCTCCCCCTTTCTACTAGCAGGAGCCCTCCCTCCGAAGAAATTTCCGCTTGCGTGGTCGCGGCCCTCGCGGATACAGCCGGTTTTGTCCCTGACCCCATGTCCAGTAGAGCCCCCCCTTTCTGGATGCGGAAAATTTCTTTTGAGCAATTCTTGAGACGCGGCCCGTAACGAGGTCTTCTCTTTTTGACGAGTTTCCTCTCTTTCGCCCTTCTTCCTCTCCTGATGCCGAGATGTTTTCATACTCCTGGTTACCCCCCCTCTTATGCAAACCTCCCCCCCCCCCCTCCTCACCCCCTCCCTCCCTGTCCAGTAACTTTTTTCTTCAGGAATCTATACCCGCTCTTTTCGTACGCTGGTCTCCTCAAAGCCGTCCCCTTTTACTCTGAAACCTTTTTTGGCAGTTGTCATCTTCCCATCATACTCTTTCCGCATGCTTCTTCCTTTTCCGTAAACGGTTTCCCGTTTCCGAGTCGCGAGAGAGCAGTTCCCCCCGCCCCCCTTGTTTTCACACGACCAGCGCCTCTTTTGCTCGACCGACGAGCCCTCCCCATTCCCTTTCTTTCCGCCTCGATAGCCTAGGATCTTTTTTTCCTGTCGAAAGGTCTTCCGAATGCTCAAAACAACTTTTTCTTTGCTGTTTGTGTGTTTTTTTGCCGGTCGGAGCGATTTCTGCGGGCCTCCCAGAAGGGTAGTCCCCCTCTCCTGGACGTTTCCCCTCTCTTTCATGCCTCGTAGGCGACTCCCGTGCAAAATCCCCTCTCTCTCCGCAGGTAAACCTGTTTCCTTCCCCCTTGCCTTTTCCTCTTCGGATAACGTCTCCCCGCTTTTGAGGGGCCCGCGAATTGGCCCTTTCTCCCCCCCAATGGCGTTGTAAAAGGCCTGCCTTTTTTTCATTTTTTTTCCCTCGTTTAAGGGTAGTGCAAACGCCCGGCCGTTCCCGCCAGCAAACCTCTCCTTTCCTAGTAAGAACCTTCATCCCTTCGCCCCTTTTCCTTTCTGTTACTCTTGCGTAAGGCAAATGGGTTCTCCTTCAAGAAATCCCCCCCCTTTTTTCTTTTTTCCGCTCTGTGTTTAGAGGAAGTCACTTTCTCTTAGTGTCTCCCATTCCATCCAGCCTCTTTTCTCGTTTTAAATTTTTCTCACCACTAGCTTGAGCCACCTTTCTGTTCTCCGAAGGCATTAGGTCTGCCCCTTTTCCCAAAACCACGTCGAGTTGTATAATTTGGCTTCCCCTTTAAGCGCCCAGAAGCTCTTTCCCCTCTAGCCATGCTGCTTTGACTTCCTTTGTCTTTTGATTCCTTCCCCCCAGTCGATGACCTGTTGACAGTCTCTTAGTCGGCTACGCTTTCTATCTCGTCAACGAGTGTTCACTTGAACATTCTTTTCTTTCTTTCTCTTCGATCAATTTTCGGGTTTTTTTTTTTTCCAACCTTGGACCTTTCATCCCCCGCAGCTCACCTCCTTTCCCATTGCTCTTTCTTTCCCACTCGTTAGACTTCCTTCCAGGGCTCAATGCCCTCTTTTTCCTTCTTTTATGAATGATAGGCCCTTCTTCGTAGTTCCGATACCGTCTTTCCCCTTCCTTAAATGAATGTCCTCCCTTGACGGTTTCTTTTCGACTTTGAACAAACCGGCAGACCCCGGTTCTCTCCTCCCAGCGTGTAAGCTCCTTTCTTCCTGACTAAGAACTTCATTTTTTTTTCAAGCCCTCTCTCCTTTTCTGCCGCCGAACCTTTTTTCCCCCCAAGATCCTACCGCGATGAAGAGGCTCCCTCCCTTTTCCTTTCCCGATATCTCCCTCCTAAGGACGGCAAGGAATGCTCATCGCGGAGGATTTCTCCCCCCCGCGATATTAACACTCCACTACCGAGAATTTGAAGACCAGGGCGAAGGGTGTTTCCCCCTTTTTGGGCCCACACGGAAGGGAAGAGAGAGTCCATGAAGTCTCTTCTTTTTCCTTTTTTTTTTGTTGTTAACCCACCCCCTCCCTTCAAAGAAGACTCCTTTTTTTGCCATCCCTTTTCTGCTGATCTGGAGCACATCTCCCTTTTCCTACCAGAAACAGCAAAGGCTTTCTTATAGTTTGGGGCTGAAGGAATAGCTTCCCCCCCCGTTGTTTGTTGGTGGAGGAGATTTCCCCGCGAAGTCCTAACCAGAGTCAATTCTTCCTGGTGATGTTTCTACACCCCCCCCTGATTTCTTTTTTTGATAACATATTCTGGTTTTTGCATTCTCCTACAAGTACGTAGTGCCGTCTCTTGAAGCACGTACTTGCCTACCGGAGTCCCCCTTCGTACCCTTCCGAGATGAACCCAGGAGAATTGAGCTTTCCCCCTGCGCGGTTGATAGGTTTTCATCTCCGTCTACTCTCCTACGATGGCGGTCCATTCTTCTCGGAGCCCTCTCCTGCTTTCAAGACTTTCTCGCCCTTTTGCGCCTATCTGGCATCTTTCGCGATCTGCTAGGCAGATGATTGTGTCCATTCCTCTCTCATGGATGTAAGCCCCCCTTTCCCCCTTCGTCGGAGTCCTCATGAAAAAGCTTCCCATATGACCTTTTTCTTTCATTTTTCCTCCCTCGGAGAACGCCTCGATGAGTGGATCGATTAAGGCACCTTCAATTTTTTTCAGATCCCTATGTAATACTACAGATTGAACGAAGTCCCCTGTTCTCTCCCAGCCGAATGTATTCACTATTGCATTGAGACGGGCAATGTGTTTCACGCGTTTTCCCCCCCCTGGCATACCGGCTGAAGCGCCGTCTCCCCTGGTCAAAGAAATTCATTTTTCTTTTTTTCTTTGAGATTTCCCCCCTTTTCCTCTTCGGCTCCGCTCCCCCCCCTACTCCCATACAAAGTTCCCACATTATGGGATTCCCTTCCTCTAACGTGCTTCCCTCTCCCCCTGTTTCTTCAACCAGTTGTCAAGACTGTTTTTCCAACGAACGACTCTTCTGTTTTCTATCATCATGGGGAGAGTGTGCCCTTTTTCCGCACTCACGAAGAGGGATGACACCTCCCTAGCAGTGGTTTTGGCGCTCCTGTTCCCTCTAGTCTTCCGTTGCTGACCCCAGGATCCCTCCCCTCGGACAATCTCGGTGGACTTGAGCCTCTTAAAAACGCGTGGGTTGGGTGTTTTCTTTCCCCCCCCGGGATTTGGTTTGGCTTGTAATGAAGCTTCCCCCTGCGCTACAAAAGAATTCCCTTTCTTTGCCCCTTGAAAAACGCGATCTTTTTCCACACCTTGCTCTTGAAGGTGTTCGACCCCCTTTTTGCCTCAGCGAGTACGAGCTCTTTCCCTCCCTGTGTATTTAGTGGCGGCCGGCCTTTCTCCGGCAAGTTCTCTTCGCGGGGGGGGAGAAGCTTCTTGTCTTGCATTCCCCCCCCCTCTTTCTACGGGAAGGCCCTTCCTCTCCCTTTCACATGTGCCTTAACTAACCTGGCCTCCACGGGAATACGCGCCCTTTCCTAGATTCTTGGAGGGACGCCGATGAAGGCGCCGGCTCTTCCTGAAAACCTTGCTTTTCCCCCACGTTACCGGCCAATCGTTTTGCGGAAGAGTTCCTCATACGAGGATTTTCCCTCTCCTCTTCCCTTCAGTCCTCTGCCTCCCCGTCTTCCATTAGTTCCCACTTTCTCTCACTATACTGAAAAGTCTTCGTGCCGGCGCCAAGGTTTGTTATCCTCTGACGGAAAATCCACTTCCCTGACTGCAAGCCCTGCCCCCCTCCGGTCAAAGCGATAGAGGGGATTAGACTTCTCTCCGGCCCCGGTATATGCACCAGCTTCGTTTAGAGGGATGAACCATATTGAGTGATGGCTTAGATATCTTTCTTTCTTGTAGTCCCCCCGTTACTCCGGGGAAAGAAGGTACTTTTGCGTGCTGAAGGATGAATGATGGCAGGAGACAACTTCGGCTCGTCCCTTCTGGTCCGGCATTCGGACGGCGATCGGCCCCTCTACGAAAAGTAACGCCTCTTCTCGATTTAACTTGCATCTCACCTTACTGGAGGACCCCTCCTTTCGCTTTTATCCCAGCGTAGATTTATTTTCTTTTTCTTCCCCCTTAAAACGTCCTCCTGCATTGCTTACATTTTGTCTTTGGTTTTTTGAGGACATCCCTGAGGAGCGAGAGATGATCTTTCCCTTCTTATCTCATTTCTCTTTCTTTTTTTGTGCTTTTCTTTTGGTGGGACCCCCGCCTTGTTATATTTTTTCAAGGCGAGGACATTTCTCCTCCTGCGCCGGTTTCTACTTTTTACATTTGTGTCAGAGAAGGCGGACCCTTTCTCTGAGAAGGTTCTGTTTTGTTTGTCCGTTGTTTCTTCGTGTGATTTCGTGGAAGGGTTGTGGTTGTTTCGTTTTTTTCCTTGTGTGTTTTTTTGTGTTTTTGTTTTTTTGTTTTTTGCTCCCCTTGTTGTGAGTGAGGTAATGTTCCCTTTGGCTATTTATGAAAGATTTTGTAACGGTTTGCGCCCAGTTGTTTCCATGAAATTCCCGTTCTCCCTCGTAGAGAAAAAGGTGCCCCCTTACTGGCCGCTGTCTCACCCAACCGGCAGGACATTGCTTTACGAAAGCTTGCTTGGCGAGACGGCGAGTGGGCGGATAAATCCGATTTTCTCCGCCCCCTTTTCGCTACGGGCACACGCAAGCTTCCTCTTTCCAATGCCAGGAACCGACTTTCTCCCTTTTTGACCCTTGTTTCTTTCCCCTTCTTTCATGAACCTCCCCATTGCGAGACCTTTTTCTGACTTTTCGATCTAATTTCGGTCCCCTTCTGGCCCATTTTTATCAGCAAGCGGTTTTCCCAACCGCCTCTTTTCTTTTGAGGATTTATCTTTAGTGCCTTCTCTCGCCAGAACTTCTTCTTTACTGGCAGGTAGAGGGCTTCGATCGCTTCAACTCGCGCAGAGATCCGACCCTTCCCCTTTTTATGCTCTTCCGTTTTTTATGAGGGACCCGAAGGCTTCCGTTTGCCGTCTATGATGACGATGCATTTTCTCGTTTTCTTTCTAATGTTTTTACCCTCGAACGCTCAATTCCTCTCCCCTCACCAGATTGAGTCCCCCTTCTATTCTACGCGGTCCGAAGAGGTCTTCTTAATCCGGCCGTCTCTCGGAACTGGTTCCCCATCCTCCGCCTTCTTTTTTTGTTTCTTTCCTCCAACCTTCTCGGTATCGGACGGACGCCCTCTGGCGCCCGGCGGCCAGCTCTCCCTCCCCTCCGGACAGAATATTTTCTTTATCCCAATGATGGAGAGCCTTTGGTTTTTCTCCTTCCCCCCGCGAAGACCTCTCCCCTGCAGGCGCATCAGAGAATGCTGTCCTCCTCTCCTCTTTTCCCGCAGAACGTGTTTCGAGCACTTTTCTTACTTTTTCCTTTTAACGTATCGGAGAGCGGGCCTGTCTCTTCCCGCGCTCGAAGAAGCGAATTGCCTCTCCTACCAGTAGTGCTGCGCTTCCTTTCCTTCCGACCCGGAAGATTTTTCCCCTGATCACGCACGGCGATTTTTTCTTGGCTGTTACTTCCACTGACTTTTCTTCTATCTCGAAAAGTAGAAGATCGGGACTCCTTCGTCTGGGAACTTCCCTGTCAAACTCCCCAAGTGCAGCCCCCTCCATTAGAATCCCTCTGTTCTTGGATTCGCGTGCGTTTCCCCCTCCTTCCCCTGTTCGTTGCGGCAATCCCTCTCTCCGCCCCGATGTGCTCGCCGGCTCAAGCGGCGTGCAGAACGATGCCCTTTTGAGTCCCCTATCGAGTTGTCTCTCTTCGATAAGATCCCTGCCTTTTGTACGGTCATGGCCGCCCCTATGCCCCTCGTTCCCCCCGTTTTGGCAATTTCTTTCCCCCTGCCTGTAACTCGCTCTCCCGCCAGGAAGCAGACTCATCCGTTCTTTTCGGTGGAAGAGGAGCTCTCTTCAAGGTTAATATATACCCCTTTCCAACATTACATAGAAAACCCCCCCCCCCCCCCCGAGAGCCATTGATTTTCTGTCCTATTCCTTTGGCTCCTCAGCTCTAGCGGCCAAAGTGTCTCTTTCTGGGAGACTACTTCGCTATTCCTTCATGAGACTTTATTGAAGGAGATCTTCCCGTTCCTGCGTTCCCTCTTTTTCTTCCAACTTCCCCCTTAGCGGCCCGCGCCTTCATACCAGTCCAAGGAAGGCTTGAATCGAGACCTCATTTTTCTTGGAGCAATGTCCTCTGTCCACTGCCGGCTGCTTACGATGCCCATGAGGCATTTGGAGACTTCCTTCTTTACGGCAGAACCCCGTCTTCTATTGCTCCCCTTAACGGTTAGAACCTTTAGCCTACTCGAGATCCAAGTTCACTTCTGTTTTCAACAAGCATCCCGCTTCCGGAATGCTACCCCCTTTCTCAAGACAATCTCGAACGTTACCCCTCGATATAGTTCTACTTCGTCCTCTTTTATAGATTTTCTCTCTTTTTCCCCGGAAGAATCTTTCCACCACCTTGGAGAAGACTGTTTCTGCGGTAGGATCTCTCCTATCATCTTCACCGTAGATCATACGGACCTTCCTCTTTTTCGACTCGTAGGCGACGCGGAATTCCCTACCCGATGTGCCGTCTTTTAACCACTTGGTTCCCTCCCCCTTCCTGAAGATCTCCCTTCCTCTCGGTCCCCCCTTAGAGTTAAAGTGGAGGGCCCGGTCTTTCTTACTGAATTTTTAACACTTTTTTTTCAATTTCCGCCCGTCGCAAGCGGTCCTTTTCCCTTCCTTTTAATGTAGACAACGCCCTTCCCCCCCCGCGAAATTACCTATGACTCCTTTCCCCTATCCCCTTCCTCACTAAGAATAGATCCCTTTTTCGGGCGGAAGAGATTCTCGCCTTCCTCTTTGTGTTCTACCCCTTCAAGCCTCCATTTTTTTTTTAATCGTCTCTTTTGGCAATCGTTGAGGTCCTTTTTTTCTTTGACGCCATCCCCTTCATCCCTGAAATCGTTTCCCCCGGCCTTCAAGTCCACCCCCGCCTCCAACGTCGGCGACCCCCCAAAAGACCTCGATTGTCTGCGCGCGCCAAAAAATTGGCCTTTTTGTCTCAAGATGCGTCGGTCACGCGAAAGGAAGCCCTTTATTCCCCAATTAGATCGAAAACCACAGTCGTATTTTTTTTTTTTAGGATCAACTTCTTTCTCCTTTTTGACCGGCGCCTGTGAGTTGCGAGCACCGCTGACACAAGAGGGACGGTAATTCGCTTGGGAACATTTTTTTTGGGTGTGTAGCCCCTGCCTCGAACCAAAAGGGTTTGACCCGCCCCGCAAAGCTCCCGCCTCCTTTTTTGGCCCTGTTCGCGTCATTAGATTCATCCGTTATTTCGGATCCAATCGGCGACTCCCCCCTTTGATTCCCCCTCTTTGCAGAAATTCCTTTAGAGACTGATATGTGCCCTTTTCTTGGAAAGAGGTACGTTTCTTCCCTACGATGCACTTTATGCATACCCCTTCCCCTTCTTAAAAGAGGCACAGTTTAATTGACGGGAATTTTCACGATCCCTCAGAGATCAATGCCTTCATTCTTAGTTCTTTTCACCTGTCCTCCTTCCTCCACTTCCGCAATCTCACTCCAGTGCTCCTGAGGCTATTTTCAAGGAAGTCCCTTCTGAATGCTAATGTGGCATCCCAACTCCGAATGAAGTTCCCCGTTTAGGAAAGACATCGCCCTGAGGCCGCCTTTTTTTCGTATGCCAGATTTCCCGCCTCGAGTCCCTCGCGTTCGCTTCAGTTAGGCTGCGAGGACGCCCCCCTCCTGGCCCCTTAAATGGACAGAAATCTGCGGTTTTTTAGCCAATTCGCTTAATACCTCCCTCTCCAAACCCCCCCTCCATGTGAAGAATTCCCCTTTTCCTGGGTGGCTTCCTTTTTATTGTGCCCACCCTCTCTTTAAGGGAAGAATTCCTGACGGAGTCTTCTACTTTTTCTCCCGAAGTTGCGTTCGATTCCCTCCCTTCGCGAGATCTTTTTTCTGCACAGATTCCTTCCCCCCCAACATAAACCCTGTCTTTGGTCAACCGTTGTCTTTTGCTGCAAGGAAATTTCCTTTTTTTGTTGTTTAGTAGAGATGAACGTCCCTCCCCCCGGACGACACGATTGGGTACCGGGACATCTCTACCTTGATTTGGTGATGTTCTGGGAGCTGCCCTTTTAGTTGCCTCCTTCACACGTCCCTCTCCTTTTTCCTCAGAACCCTCATAAGGAAAACGCTCTCTTTCCCCCTTCGAAACTATGTCACCGTCTTTACGGAGGAAAGTTCCAGCGCTTTTGGGCCCACAAGAGCCGGAGGACCCCCGGACTATGCGCTGCGGAAAATTCTGGTTTTGAGATGGGTCAGGCGTTCCTATCGCAAGGGAGACAGTCTCCTCTTTCGAGGGTAATTCATGGTATACTGAAGATCTCCGATGGGAAAGTGCCCTTGAGACGCGGTTGAGCCTCCGCGACTCGGGCAAACCCTCTGACTCCCTCTTTTAGCGGATTTCGGAAGAAGATGCTTCCTTTTTCTTCACGGTGAACCCCCCATCGTAGCTCATCTTAACAGGTCAAACGACTTGCACCTCCCGCTGCATTGAAATGTCTAGACCTCCTTCTCCCCTTTATACTTTCTTCTTCGATGAAGGCACAGGCATTCTCCCTCTTGTAAGAATTTATCTCATCATACGATTCCCCCCTTTGGCGATGCCACTTTTCCTCATTTCACGGAACCCTCTGTGAATTGATCTTTTTCCGCATTTGAAGTCTCCTTGACCCGATCGGACCCTGCCCTTTAAGCGAAGGAAGCGTACCGCATGAGGTCTGGTGATTTCTCTTGATGATTCTCTTCCAAGGTTGGTTCCCTCTAGTTAGACATCCTAAACAAAAAGACTGACATCAAATGCCCCTTAGGATGGGAAGTAACTTCTTTCCTTAAACGGGATAAGAGATGCTTCCTGATCCGGAGATGACGCACCCGGTAATCGGAAGTGGTTGAGCCCAAAGACAGCTTTTTGCGACTAGATTCATCCTTTCTCTTTTCATAGGAGTCCTTCGGCCTTTTTTACATAGCGTATTCTCTCAGTGGTTTTTTTTCCTCCTTTTTCATACAATCTCATTTCCTTCCGTGGGACTCCTCTCTGACAAGCCGTTTTTTTTCCTCCGAAAGGGAAAACGCTGCTTTCGTTGATCTTTTCTCTCTAGTCTGGTCCAATGCGCTCCCCCCGATTGGCCCAAGTAAAAAGACCGCTATGTTAAAAAAGTCGGCTGCAGAGGTTTCTGTCCGACAGCTATATTTTGAAGAGATTCATCCTCCAAGGGAGCGCAGTCCTCTCGGGACGTACTGCTGCACCAACACTTTGTTAAGCAGTTTGCCCCCCTTTTTGGGGGACGTCTTTAAAGTAAACCCTGACCTCAAAACAACCATTCGATGGATCCCTTTCTTTACATTGGACACTTCCTGTGTCTATTTGAGTCCACCTGAACTGTCCCCCACTGTAACGCGCAGGGCTCTTTTTCTAAGAGATTAAGACTTCCCGGAATGCCAATTTCCCTTACCTTTTTACTTGGGGATTTCCTTCAATCTTTTATGTTTCACTTTTAAGAGTCTCCTACGACTTTTTCTCTAAAGAGCGCGTCTTTTTCTTCGCGGTTCTCCGGCAGAATTCTCAGGAACTGCGACGGAAGAAGACGGCCAGTTACAGTTTTTGGCTAGGACGGGACCTGGAGAACCTTGCCCTTGACCGAGGACACCTTTTCCTTTTAAACTCCGAAGAGGGGGAGATGAACTGCTTCTCCTTTGCGCGAGGGTAGAGGCGAGATTTTCCTCTTTTTGGTGGAGGACTTTGCCCCCATTATTGTTGCTAGATCGCGTTTTCCAGTATAGACACTGACGCCTTTTTTGAATTTTGCGGTCCCCTCCGTCCTCCTTTTTTTTCTTTCCGGAGGAAGAAGGATCTGCTTGCAGTATACAACTCCCCTTGGCTCGTTCCGCCCTTTTCACGGAATTATTGCCCGAGAAAGTTTCCAGCGGACCACGTTACCCCCCCCCCCCTTAATAGAAGGGCTCTCCCTCTTTTCACGTGTCCTTCCCTTGGATGAACATCCTTGGCATGAAAGTCTCCTATTTTTTTTCGGTTTTTTCTGACATCTACACCCCCTCGCCTCCATGAACCACTTTCAGAGCGTCCCCTTGCCAGAATCCCGTCATAAAGCGTTCTCTTTCCTCTTAGCCCTCAGTATTTATGGCAGATCCCTCCGACTGCGAAAAAGCATTCCCTTTTTAAGAATCATGCTCGGGAACATGGTTTTTCCGAGGTGCGGATCCGTTCCTTCTAGAAGAGGGTCCCCCTCTTCCCTCGGATACGCGGTCTTCTGAAACGGATTACACTCCATTGAAAAAGCTTCCAAAGCTTTTTGCAGGAATCTTCACTTCGGTTTCCCTCCAGTGCCTTGCTCCCTCTTTCCTCCCCCTCCGATGACTTTCTAAAAATCAATCTTCTCTTGCGAAACTCCTACCTTCTCTAGTATAAGCACCTCTTTGGGCAGGTTTCCGGGCGTCGAGAAGCACTACATTTTTTTCCTTATCAGGAACACGGCCTAGAGCACAAGTCCCTTCCCTCTCCTCCTCCTTGCTTGGGAATTTGCCGTTTTCTTTAGGAATGACATCACTCTCTCTTCAGACCTTTTTCCCGCCTTCTTTAGACTTACTTCTACCTGCGGCTTTTCATGATCAAGGAAAGAGGTTTTTCCAAACATCCTGAAGAGCTTCTACTTCTTAGCATTAATTATCCCTTTTTTTTCTCCCTTCTCTCCCACCACGACTTTTTCTCCTCTAGGCCAAGGGTCGGTCGTTCTGTTCCCACCCCAAGCCACTCTCCTCTCCCTCTCCGTTCAAAGCAGCTATATATCCTCCCTGCGCTACCGCGCAAAGTATTGAGGGACCCCTTTTCTCTTCCGGAGGGATCAGAGGCGCATTTCCTCGTTTCTGGATGTTTTTTGATTTAATTTTGGTTGTCCCCCTTCGTCTCCCACAGTTCAAGAGCCGCTCGCCCATCCCCTGCAAATAGTGCTCTCCCTCTCTCGCTTCTAGGGACTCCTCTTAGAAAAGTCGTTCCTGTCTTTAGTCCTCGGCATGGTGCAGAATTATCTTTTTTATCCCTCCCTTTGTTGTTGTGTAGATACTTGAATAGAATGCTGCCCCCCCCGCCCTTCCTCGTCCTTCCTCCCTGTTTAAGAAGAGCGCCCTTCTTCCCTCTCCTCTCCTAGAGCGATGCCTGGCCCCCTTTTTCCTTCTCATTGCCACTTCTTTCGATTTTTCTTTTTACCAAAAAGTCAGAAGACCCTCTCCTCCTCCAAGGCAGGCGCATTTCGGTACATCCTGGCCTGAGTTTTTCATACTTTGCTCTTTAAAGGTGCTTTTCCCGTTCGTTTCAAAACTGATGAGGATAGCGGCCTTTTTTCTTTTTGCCTCGCTAGAAGCCTATCACCTTCCTAACGTACAGTTCCTTTTGTCCTTAATGCTCTTTTTCCTCCGAACTTTCATTCCCCCGAGATAACGCACGGCTCTTTTTTCCCTGTCTTGATCCTTCACACCAGGGAAGCCGGTTCTGATTTTTTCACGTAGAGCAGAACTCTCCGATAGGGAAATGTAGCTCCTTGATGCAAAGAAAGCCCCCTTAAGGAGAAATACGACTCTTGACGTAGGGTCTCTTCCTTTTCCTCTCGCGATTTCCGTCACGCATTCCTTCTCTCGGCGAGTACCCCCCTAGTATTGACCTCCTATTTTTTCATGAAGGCGAGCACCCCCCGTCGTAACGTCATGCTCCTTCTTGATTGTTTTCTCTCCGTCTAGGATTGGCATTCCTTTATCTAGACGGCCCGGGAATCGACTTTCCGCCGTCATTTCCAAAAAGTTGGTCCCATTTCAGGGATTGTAATCTCTTCCGCATCAAATCCACAAAAAACCTCCCACACTCAGATAACATCCCCCCCCAATAAACAAACGATAGGGGTGCCGCGTCTCAGGTCTCCGATAAGCAGGCTTCCCACAATGACAAACCATTATCCTCGCACCTATTCTCTTTTCCCGGAAAATGTCCTCGTATTGTTTAGGAAGCCTCTGACATATCTCGGCCTGATTTGCAGCTTATTATCATTAGCTCTCCCCTGTCCAGGCGCCTTGCTCCGTCGAGGTTCATTTTTTTTCTGTTTAAGAGCTTCTCTATCCCCCAACCTCCTCTTCGTTTTCCGCTCAGGCTGGTCCACCCCGTCCCTGAAGGCGTGCCTCTCATCGAGACTGCCTCTTGTTAAGCGTCTCTCTCTCCTAGGGCCTTTTCCGTCTGAACCTTTCCTCTCACCGGGGGCACTTTTTCTTTCTTCCTCCTTAGCCCCAGGCCCTTTTTCCTTTCCCTGCAAAGTAACGTTTCCTTCTCGTCAGGTAGACTTCTCTTGAGGAAGTCCCCCCCCCCCCCCCCGCAATAAGGGTCTCTCTCCCTCTCTCTCTCCAGACGGCCCTCCGTTCCAACGTACATCCGTTTTCGAGTTGACCTTCCCTGCACGGTTCTCTCTGGGTAGACATATTCCTGCGGTCATTCCCCCCCACAAACTGGCTTGGAAAGGCTGCTTTTGGTTTCTTTCATGCTTTTCTGCGTTGAGATTTCTCTTCCGAAGGAGGAAAAGGATCTCTTTGTCCTAAAGTCCCCACGACCCCTGCCTTTTTTATCCTCGCTCACTGGGCGGCGTCCGCGGAAGCTCTCCTTGGAGGCTTTCACGGCAGCGTACTCTCGGAAAACCTCCAGACAAACTGAATTCTTCCCGGTCGAATTGGTTCCCTCCCCATTGCATCCGACGAGCATTTTCGGTCTTCTTTCGCTCCCCCCCTCTAGACCTCTGTCCAGTGGAGGCCCTTCTCTGCTGTCGACATGTGGCCCGGGCTTTTCCCCCTTCCTGCCCGTCGCCCGCTTTTTTTTTTTTTCCTCAGTTAATGTAGCCGCCTGATTCTAACCCCTCTTTTCAACGTTACCACTTTCTCCTTCGTAAGAAAGCGTGTCAGAATTCTCTTCCTCTCCTTGTTGTCTTTGCAGAGAGTAATAGTTTTTAAATTTTCCCTTCCAGCTGAAATCGCGAGTTTGTCAAAAGTAGTTTTTTTTTTCCTTGGAGAGCCTTCTCCTTCAATCCAGCAGCTTTCCCCTTTCGCATTCAAGTCCCTTTTCCCCCCACGTAGGCTGATTCTTTCCCCTTGAAGGCACCTCCCCCCCCTTTTTCCACGAGCGCTCCCCCCCACTTCCGTTGTATCATCCTTTCGAAATCCTTCGAAGCCCTCTGATCGCAAATTAATCAGTCCCTCTTCTTTGTGAGGATCAACCATTCCTCCCCCCTTTAGAAGGCCCTTGTCGGATAGAGAGACGTTCAAATTTACTTCATAAGAGATGGGCCCTATGTATAGGTTGTTTTTTCTTCTCAAGAGGATCGCCAATTTGTCCTTCCTCAGACACTTTTCCCCCCACGTCGTGCGTTTTCAGTCGCTTCACCGCTTTTTCTCCCCCCGGGTAAACGCGTTTTCTTCAAATTATTTTTTTTACCCAGGCTCACTGCCCCCCCTGTTGATGCTGAGGGGGGAGAATGCCCCTTTGGAAATTCTTCCTCCGATTAAAGTCTTTCTTTCCTTAATGGACTGTTTCCTCGACCCTCCCTTTTCGGCGGTTTTCTCTTCTCTAAATTCAATGTCGGCATTTGCAAGGCTTTTGATGTGGCATGCTTTTCTTTCTTTCTACTAGGTTGCACCCGTTTCGAAATTTTTTCCATCTGCCTGCATCCTCCCCCCTTCCGATAGTGACATTCGCTTCTTCTACGAAGGAGCGCCCTTCCTCTTGTCGAGAGAAGGAAGGCATCCTTCAAGAAATTTCTTTGACTTTTGAGCAATTCCCCTTTCTCAACCGTCCGATAAACCCGCTCCCCCCCCTTTGCCCTTCCACAGGGCGCCTGTTTTTGGTTCCTTTCGCTGGTTTTTGGGCCCCCTCGTGGAAGGGCTTTTTTCTGACGGGACGGCGCTTCCGTTTGAAGCAACGACTAGCTTGATGCTTCCCCCAGATGCCCAATTTTTCCTTGATCTTTCTTTTTTCGAAAGCTGAATAGACCCCCTCCATAATTCTGATGCGGTTTTTGGGACCCTTTCTTCTCGGTGGCGACGGCCTCTTCCTTTTAATCCTCACTAGTTTTTTTTCCAGTAGAAAACTTTTCCCCGACTCAGAAGAGTTCTTTGTTATGGGCTTTCGAGAGTATTTTGCCTCACAGATCTCCCGGTATTGGTCCAGAATAATAAACTTTCCTGTGACACTTCTGCGAAGTCCCTTTTTCCGTTAACTTCCCTTTTGGGCCCTTCCCCGATCTCCCCCACCAGGCCCTGAGATTCCGGTTGATCTGGGTCCCCTTTTTTATGAGCGAATTACTGTCCCTCCGATGGCGGTCCATTTTCACTCGAGCGTCATTGGCTGCCGGCGTTTCGGCACGCTCCCTCTGACAGGCAGACTTTTATCAGAGATGCTTTCCTTTTCCCCCTGAATTCGTCGTCGACTTTCCAGCTTAACCATGAGGAAAGCGCCTTGACCTTTTTGCAATCGGTCCTCTCTCGCGGACGATTCAGGAACAGGCCCTTTTCAGAGGTATCTTACTTTCTCTTCCTACTACTATTCCGAGAAGGGCCAGCTTCCTTTTCTTTCCTCGATGGAATGAGCCTTTTCCTCTTTAAGTCGAAATTTTAACTCCGGGAAAATAAACTGCTAATTCCCTGAAGGTCTTCTATGAGTTCCAGAGATGATTGATTGCCCCTGTTCCCCTTCCTTCCGATGGATAGCCTCTCCCCCCGAAGAAATAAATGTTTTTTTTCTTAAGTAAATAGTTGAAGCTCCTTCTACCGCAGAGACGACTTCCAGAAGGTCACCCTCGGTTTTTCTCCCGAACGAACAATTTTTTCCTATAATCATCAGGGCTCTCGTTAATGGCGCTTGCTTTTTCCCCAGCGGAGACCCTCGAGTCCTTCGATCGTGGCAGACATCGAGTGCCCCTTTTTTCCGCAGACGTCACGAAGTTGGGCCACTACTATGGGGGACTTTAAGCTTCTTTTTCTTTTCCTTTTCTGGGAATGATAGCTTCCCTTCCGCTCCAACCATGGACCTCCCTGACAAACACGCGCTCCTTGCTTTGAAGGTGTCCTGACGCCAGCGATTCTTACGCGCTGCCCGCAACCCAGGAGTTTGCAGGCCGGGGCTGACCTCTTCCTAGTCTTTGGGAGAAGGCGCCTTTCTTCCCCTCACTATTCCCCCTGCATGGAGACGGGCCATTCCCCTCCCCGTTGCAACATTTCCCCTTTTTCCTAAAATGGAACTAAAGGGCCTATAAGAGAGGAGACTCCCCACTCGCGGAATTCCAAGGGACCTTTAAAGGACTTTCCCTTTTGAAAGTCCTCGAATACCTCAGGAAGCTCGCGGCGGAGGCGGTCCCATGATGGGAAGCCCCCTTTTCTCGGCATCATTCCTACCCTACAGTTCCGTTTGGTGAGCATTCTTCCTTCAAGACTTTAGAACGCTGTCAACGCGATCGACGGGCCTTCGGCGGGCATTTGCTGGGGAGGAGGTCGATTTGAGTAGGAGGGGCTGAAAAAGGATGCTCCTTCTCGTAGCTGAATATAAGCGGGGAGAACCTTTTAAAAGAGGAAGACCTATGCCTTTTCTGCCGAGGCAGTATAAAAATCCCCCTCGTCAGACCAACGGTCGGCCTTCCCTTTTCTTTCTAAAGAGGACGAACCATCTTGTCTGATTCCCGTTGCAAGAGCCTGCCGTACTTTTTCCTCGCTGGTTCCCTTGGTGTCCTCTCGGAACCAGGACACTAGCAGATGAAACATCGCTGGCAGCCCGCGGCGTATGCCTACTCGCGATGCTCTTTTCCAGACGGATTCTGGCCGCGCCTTCTCCAAAAGCTTCATTTTCCGCATCCCTTTACTGGACATGGGGGTCCTTGGTTTGCGGATCAGGGCGCTTCTTCGAAGCCCGGCCACGACTTATAGGCCTCATGGAGGACTCCGGACGGAACCTTTCCATGGAACCGATGTCCTTTTCCGCACGAAGGGGCGGCAAGTCTGACTTCCCGGGGCCGCTCTATCTCTCTGTCTCAAGCCGCCAAGGGATTTGAAGGAAAGCCCGGAAGAATTCTGGCTCGTCGAGAACCTTCTGAGGCCAGGGCTTCCCATGCGGCTTGCGTACGGCACCTCAGCTCGCGAGCCAACAGTTTACGCCCTGCCGGTGGGCGTCCTGATTGGGCATGGAAAGACGCCCTTTCATTCCCAGATAGGAGACCCCCCCTTTCGATCTACGTGTTTTCCCGACCGGAGGCCGTGGGCTCGCCAGCGGCACAACAATTCGCGTTCGTGACGCGGTGTTTCTTTTCTTCGAAGTTACCCAGGGAACGCAGCAAGATTCGGCTCTGCCAAGTAGGGCTTTCTTTTTCCAAGAGAAACGCTCCTCCCTTCCGATCAAGTTACTTCCTTGCCTCACCTGGAGAGACCGCTCTATTCGGGACCAGCCCTCCATCTTTAACGAAGGAGTGATTCCTTCTTTTTTCTTTAGGTCTTAGATTTTTTTTCACCCCCCTACTTCGAGCAAGAAGGTTAAAGGCATCTTACCCCTCACGCACAATATGAGCCCCTTCTTCTTTTGTCTCTGGCAGAAAGCTTTACTTTATGAATTTTCCTCCCTCCTGTCACTGGTGAAGA
>Ga0179593_1479828_pt1 | contig 20751 bp, 16 predicted proteins | sample CZODoug2_1_08_16_FD_185931 | JGI IMG/M metagenome (GOLD analysis project Ga0179593, IMG submission 185931) | Vadose zone soil fungal communities from Angelo Coast Range Reserve, California, USA - CZODoug2_1_08_16fungal (PacBio error correction) | ecosystem: Environmental > Terrestrial > Soil >... | reverse complement strand
CTATCCTTCTGGACTGTGGGGAGGCGTCGCGCTTCACTAGGGCTTTCCCCTCCTGCTTTCCAAACCCCTTTGAGGGTTAGCGCCCCGAGTTGTGTTACCCTTCTGCGGGAGTTTTTTTTTGTACTGGTCTGTTACGCCCCCATCTCAGTCTGGACCGGGCCTCCTGAGGACTTTTTTCTTGTGGGTTTTTGAAGACGGTTTTCGACCGCTTTTTCGATTCCAAACCACAGGCGTCCGTTCTTTCTACGCGCCCCCGTTTCGCCGCCCCAAAATCGATTTTTCCCCCCCAAACACCCCCCGGGGGCCGTCTGGGGGTTTAAGTAAGGAGAAGTTCGTATTTACTCGCCCTTTTCCGATCATGAGACAGCCCCTCCTTGCTCCAGAGTCTCAAATTCTCCCTCCTTTCCCAGTTTTGAGTTGCCGGTCCTCCCTCAAGGCTTCGTTTTGCCGGTCCTTTGCCTTAAAGACTTACAAGCCTTCAAACTCTGTATTTGAAGCAGCCCTTTTTTCTTTTTCTCATGGCATTTTGCCAAGTTATAACGCAGTGCCCCTCCTTCTATACGTAAATGTCCGTCGAGCAATTGGCTTTGCGATAGCTTGCGGGAAAGTTTTTTTTTTCTTAAGTGATCCGTCCCCGCAAATCATCTCCCGACTCCTACCTATTAGCTTAGATGCATGTCTCAATCCTGTCTTTCGCTTTCAGCCCCATTCCGTTCCCCTGCGATGAACCTTTTTCGCGCCTCAATTCCCTCAAAGGCTCGAATCCTCCTAAGCGCTTCGCGTCGGTTTGAATCCCTTTCCGACCTCCCCAGCGTTTTTGACCTCGTGCCTGGTCTTCTTTGAGTCATACAAGAATGGCACTTAGGCCAGATACCGTGCAATCGGGGTTGATTGATACGAGGCCCGTTTTCCTGCCTACCCCGGTGAATGCCTTACTGTTAGCTTTTGGCCATACGGCGTCCACAACCGGGTTTTTTTGGGTTTTTTTTTTTTTTGTTTTGTGGGGCTGATGTCTTTTCGTCCCGTTTCCTTCTGCTGAAGCCCGGCCCTGAAGTCCTGAGCCCGATACTAGAGTTTTTCTTCTCTGGCGATCCATGACGTTGAGGTTTTCCTAGGAGCTCTCTCTGTTAACCCCTTACCTATTTTTTCCCTCCTCGTGCCATTAATTTTATTAATCAATCCTATTGTTACCCTTTATCTCGTTCCCCCCTTTTCTCTATATTTAAACAGGCCCGATCCCTTATAAGAACCTCCGTTTTGCTTCGTTCAGTCATCCGGCTGTCAAGACCCCATTTCTGATCCCTCCAAATTGATTCTGATGGCGTTTTTTTTTTTCGCCCGTTGCCTCCTTTAGACGTCTTTTCGCGGGGCGGTCAGGACCCTTTTCGGGTTCCCATCAATGAGTTCTAGCCCCTTGATCAAGCATGGTGCTCGCCCCTTGTTTTTTACCACTTCTTTTTTTGACTCTTCTTGATGTTGCAAAGAGCCCCATCTGAGGCCCCCCCCCCACACATTTTAACTTTTGCCCTTCTGCTGCTTGGACGACGGATCCCTGGGGAATCGATGTGACGTTCGTCCACGCTGACTTCCGCGGTGAGAGTTTTCATGTTTACTTCGAGTTCCCCGTTTTTTTTTTTTTTTTTTGTGTTGGGGTCTCCATCCCGGTCGTTTTTCCCCCTTTCCCATCGTCCCGTTTGTGTTTACTTTTTGAACCCCCCACTTTTTTTTCCGATGGAAGTGCGCCCTTCACGGTTTCGGAGCCACGACGCGCTGTTTGGCCAGTCTGCCTTCTTCTCGCCACAAAACCATTGGTGCTTTTTGACCAACGACAATATTCGAACACCAATTACCCTTTTTTCAGCCAAGCAAGACAGCCCCCCGGGCAAGCTGTCTGTTTTCTAGTGGGAAGGAAGGCCATACCTCATTTTGGAATTTCTGAGTCTGCAACCGCAATCTGTCTTTTTTTGAGCACGGCACCCACCGGTGTCCCATTCTCCCAACCCCCTTTTCTGTTGTTGTAAGTTCCTTAAGATTTTCCCCCTATGTATTGCAGTCTTTATTGTATGACTGCGGGCCCTTTTGCGCACGTTACTGAATTCACTCCCCCCGATTCCCCTTGCCGTTGACAAACGCGTTCCCCTGACCTTTTCTTTGGTGTTACTCTGGCCCCCACGCCTCTCCTGTGCTTTCAACAGCTACACCCCCCCGTCTCGGCTATCTTACCCTTTGAGTTGAAAGGCAGAAATTGACCCCACAACCTCCAAGTAATTTTCTCTTTTCCACCCCCCCCCCCCAACTCGCTGAGGTTACCCTCCTTTTGCGACCAACGAGCCCTTTTGAGTTTTCCTTCCGTTAAATAAAGGATTTTTTTTGGAATCCATGTTGTTCCAGTGGTGGGAATATTTTAGACCCTTCTGGTCCTCTCTCCTCTACAGTGATCTTTTAGACTCAGCTCACTTTATTGTTTCGGTGTACGATCCCTAGCCTCCCCTTCTGGCTGGTCCAAAAAGGGGGAATTCTTGGGACCCCTGTGTGGGCCACGTTTCCTTCTGCCTGATTTATGCTCACCTTCTTTTTCACATGTTCTATTTCAAAACAAATTTCCCCCGTTTAGCGGTTGGTCCCTTTTTGGCTTCAGTTTTCTCGGCCCCCTTTTTGGTTTTTGCCGTCTTTGATCTTTTTCGCGGGAGGTTTTTTCCTCCACGTTCTTTGTGTTGACCACGCCATTTCTTTTTCCGAGCACGAGGGTTACTTTTTCTTTTGAGGTCTTTTCTGCTAACTATTACCTTTCCAGTTTGAGTCCGACTCTCCCCTACCCTTGCAGTCCCGGCTTTGAGACCGTAATCCAGCTCTTCTCAACTTGTTCATTCAACCTTCACAGCGAGCTGCCCCCCCAACCGCCCTTCCCCCTTTTTCCCCTAGGCAGGAGGGAATGTTCGAGAACGTTGGACCACCACCCCTTTTAACGTTTTACAACCTCCCCACTTTTCTCCCCACGGCACTTGGTTTTCCTACCTGTCTGAAACGTACAACGGCATTCCCATATAAAAAGGTGTCCTCGATTTAGAGGACTGGGCAACTTAATACCACCTGTCTCCTTCCTATCTATTTCCCAATTGTTTTTTTTTTGAGCCGGTGGCTTTTATTGGAAAAGGTACTCGTTTCATGATGACATCTCCTTTTACCTGAGTTATATTGCTGAGGACTTTTTCTGGACATTAACACAACCCCCCCACCCCCCCACCCAAAACCCCCCCCCAACCCCCCCCACACCCCCCCCCCCACCCCCCCCCACCCACCCGCCCCCCCCCCACACACCCCCCCCCACACACCCCCACAACCCCCCCCCCCCCCCCCCCCCCCCCCCCCAAACACCACAAAACCCACACCCCCCCCCCCCCCCCCCCCCCCCCCCCACACCCCCCCCCCCCAAAACCCCCAAACCCCCCCCCCCCCCCCCCCCCCCCCCCCCCCCCCCCCACCCCCCACCCCCCCCCCCCCCCCCCCCCCCCCACCCCCCTCCCCCACAAACACACCCCACCCCCCCCCCCCCCCCCCCCCCCCCCCCCCCCCCCCCCCCCCCACCCCCCCCCATTGAGACATTGCGGTTTGAGAACGTTTCTTTTATCCCCGTTTGTGGCGATTTTTTGACATTTTAACGCGTTAAGAATCCCTTTGCTTTTTAGCTCATGGTCCTTTTCCCCCCCTTTGAGAGATTCCTTTTCCCAGGATTCTTCCTGCGATCACTTTCCCTTTCCTTTCACTCTTTTCTGACCCTTTTACAATTCTCCCCCTACCCTCAAAAAATTACCCAGCCTGTTTACTGCCAGTGAATCTTTTTAAACACCCCCCTACTCTTTCCCCCCCTTCCTCCACACACCTTTTTTTAATTGCCCTCCCCCCGCAAAAAACCCCTTTTAGGAGTATCCTCCCTGTAAACCCTTTTAGGAAACCTCAACCCCCCCCCCCCCCCCTTTTCAATTGTTTTTCTCCCTTCCTACCGTCCCAATGTTCCTCACCCCACCGGATTTGACTCTGTTCTCCCCCTGCCTTCCTAGGTCACCTTAACCTTTTCTTCCAGGGAGTCACAGGAACAAGGGATCGTTCAGCCCGATGACCAAATCCTCACAAACATTCTTGATCTTACTTCCGTGAACAGACTTTGATCCCAGCTTTTTCTTCTAGATACCAAACCAGGACTGTCCCCCTCCGCGGACCGGTCGTACCCGCTTGCAACCATTCCCCCCCCGTCTTCTCTCAAAGACTGTTGTTTTTTTCGTGACTAACGAAATAAAGTTCACTTTCTTTGTCTTTGCCTGTTATTGACATTGGTCTTAAACACCCCCACGCTTTAGAGCTAATTCCGGGGGTTGTGATTCTTTTGCGAAGGCCCCCTATTGTTTCCCCCCATTTCCGGGCCCCTAATAATGCTAAACTCTGTGTATACTTCCTCTTTTAATCTAACCCTTTCTCAAAATCCCTCACCCCTTTCCCACTCCCTATGTTTGCCGAAAGATTGCGCCTCCTTCCATATTTTGCAACATGCTTCCTTCCCACCTTCCGATTGTTTTGTAATCATCGGGGTAGTACCCCCCTTTTAGAGACGGTACAACCCCAAGGCCCCCTTTCTGCTCCGCGCTGTACTTCTCTTCTTTTTCCTCCTGTTTTTTTTTCCTATTTTTTTTCACCTCTTCCCCATCTCTTTCTTCCCTCGTTTCCCTTGACGTCCTATGTGAGACTCCTTAAGCCTTTTTCAACTACCTGACGAGTTACGTACCCCAAACGACCGTTATTGAATCGTTCAAGTCTACTCCAGGCCCGCTACCAGCCTTCATCGACCCTCGCGGCCCCCTCTAATGTTTACTCCCTTTCAAAATCGTTCCCCCGTCATCACTCTAGTCCACAGCCGATTCCCAGATCCCCTCCCGCGCTCCCCCATTCATGTCCTCTTGAAAATTTCCCCAACTTTCCACAAGATGAGTTCAGGTAACCAGCCACCACGTTTTCACGGTATCCTCGGTGAAAACAACTGCCTCCCTAAAACACACCCCCTTTTCTTCGCTTGACTCCCAAACTTTTGACTTCGTCCCACTCCTTTTTGCAATGGAGAAAAGTTAAAAGATTTTCTCCTGTTCCCCCTTCTCACCCCGAGCGATTGCCATGGGTTGCAAATTCCCTAGATCGATCCTCTTTTTTCTTTTTTTGGCGTTTGACTGCGTCAAGGGTTATCTCCCTGATGACTCCTTTTTTTCCTGAATATTAGATTTTTCACCTATTTAAAATTCAGTGACCCTCGTCTTTTATTTCCTTTCATTTTTTTGGCCTTCTCGCTCCGGAGCACCTTTCTCCCTTCCGAAATCTTTTTCGAGAAGCCAATACCTCCCCCTTCCCAGAGTACACTTCAGTGCCCGTGCTCCCCTTTCCTGCGGTCCGTAAACCCTCCCTATGATTGTCGCCGTTCTCCTCTTCGGCCCCGTTCCCCTTTTAACGTTGTTCCCACGGACTTCATTACCGCATGACTCTCTCCCTCACTCAAGCCCCTTTTCGCCTTTTCCTATGCCCTTCCCTTTCTTGCGTCTGCATTTGCTTCACTCTCGACTGAACCTTGGTAAAATTATGATCTTTTTATTCTCCCTCTCCGAGACTCTTCTAGACCTCCGACTTTTTCTTTTTTTCTCTTTTCCCCAATGATGCGGTTGCCCTAATCGATAGGTTTTTTTTTTCCAAAGGCCATTTTAGGCTCTTCAGGTTCGAACGTCTCCGCGAACAGTCTTTTCAATCTTTCGAAGGCCATTCCCCCCCGGAGTTATTGGTGGTGAATAGGTTTTTTTCCGTCGCTAGCCTTCATACGCCCTGATTCCGCCGGCACAGTTGTCGATTCCCCTCTTGAGAAGGTGAAGGTTTTGGCCTGTTGGTGTCTGTTGTCCCGTGCTCCTTTTCTTGAATCTGTCTACACGCTGTCCCCCTCCCCCGCAGTTTTTCACTTGAGCAGTAGGCACCTGTCACACAGACTTCAGTTCCCTCGATCCAAGCTTTCTCATTCTTCTGTAATTCCCTTTTTTCTAAGCCTTGTGCTGTGGCTTCGGCCCTCAAGGAGGAGTTTACGAATGATTCCCAATGCACTTTGCCTCTGGCTGTTATCGTAGTGAGTTAAGGAATATTTTCCATAAGTCCTGTGTTTTGATTCTGATAAGTTCTCGACCTTCCCCCAACACGCTCCTCCCCCCAGTAAAGCAGCTTCACCCCCTCCTCCCAGGTCGACTAGCTACTTTCCGCCGCCGGTTCTCTTCCCAACCCCCCCTCCCCGCAAGAGCCTAATCCCCCCCCTCGGAGCACCCGAGACTTTTGCAGAAAATGGACCCTATTCTCTTGGAGCGCAGTCCATAGGACCCACCAGCGTACATATATATATAGTTGACTCAATCAGTTTTTTGTGTCTAGTTCTTCCTGGTGTAGGTCGCTCCCCAGGTAAAGTATACCTTCAAGTCCCCCACTTTTTCTTTTGTTGAGGGTTCGCTTTTTCCTAGTCTTCCCCCGCTCTTAGTCTTGGGTTTGAAAGGCTTCCCAGCCCCTGATCTTTCAAGAAAGAGGACCCGGCTGTCTCTCGGTGATCAGTTATTGCTCCTTGTCCCAACCCCTTCTTCAGGTTGCTTTCTTACGTCCAGATGCTTCCGCCCCGGCCCACTCCTCAACACTTCCGTGCGGGAGATGAATTTGGACGTCATTTCTTACGCGCGCCCAGATTGATATCCCCACAAGTCAGTGACTTCCGCTTTTCTCCCAATTGAATCCCGTCCTCCTGCCCCCTCTTAGTCAATCTCCCTCTGGTTCTTTTTGCGCTCTTCCTGTACGACTGTGCAATTTTGCCCCCCCGCTTATTTTCCGCGGTCGCCCTTGTCCACCAAGGTCAAGGCCTCGTGTCTCCCCCTCCCGGCTCTTCCTTTACCGATCACCTGGCTGCGGTGCGTCATGCCATTTTTCCTGCGCGTCGACCGACGTTTTTTTTCCACCCTGCCATTCCTTTTCTGCGCTCTTTGAAAGTTTCTTGCGTTTCTCCCCCCCCCCCACCCCCACACACACACCAAGACCACCCCCCCCAGCCCACTCCCCCCCTGTCCCCCACGCGCGTCTCAACAGCTGATTCCCCCGGTCCTATTTTCGCCCGCGCCTGTCAGCCCCCGCGGCCGGTTCCATCCGCCTCGAAGCCTTCCGGCGTCCTCCCGCCCGCCCCTCCACCCCATGGACCCGTGGGGTCCTGATTAGTTAAGGCTCTTGTCTCCTCTCACGTCCCCCCCCCGCATCCCTTCAGAGAACCCAGTCTTACGGTCCATTGTAAGCACTTCTGACCCCTTTTGCCTGCGTCCTCCCCCCGTCCCCTCGTAGTATTTTCCTCACTCTGGCACCGCAGCCTGAAACGGCTGTGATATGAATTTGTCCCCCCCTTTACGAGGCGGTCATACTCTCTTCCTGCCAGATTTGAGGATGTTGGTCTAAATTAGTTGAGACCTCTTGCCGTCTCTCCCCTTCCTCATTAGCGCTCTTTCGCGACAATGTTTGCGCTCTCTTTTTCACGACAATTTATGTTATAAAAAATACCAGATTCCCCTTTCTTTATAGTTCCAAATGTTTGCCCCCCCCCGATCTGCCTCTTCCCATGAACGCCCCTTTCCCCCCCTGCCACATAGACGGCATCGTTTCTTTCTTTATTTGCGCCCCCCCTCTTTCCTTTCTCTTAGAGTCGTTCAGCGCCCCAGTCTATGCTCCTCCCTCTATCGGGGGTTCGTTGTTGCCAGTTAACAAATGCTAGAGCTATTACAGCCTGTCAAGCTGTTTTGTCCCCTGTTGTGCTCGATTTTGAGTGGTCCCCGACCCCCTGTATCTCCTTGCTCCCCTTCCCCTTGGGTGTACCGTGACCCTGAATCCAGCCCTTTCCTATGTTTGCATTTTCCCGAGATACTTGGTCAACCTCCGCAATTTGGGCGGATGCTTACGTATTTTTTTTTTTTTTTTTTTTTTTTTTTTTTTTTTTGTGGACGATCTGTTCTTCCGGTTGACGGTTAGTTTTCGTAGTTCGTCTATTGCCGCCTTGAGAGGTTGTTTTCGGCAGTATTTTTCCTTTTTTCTCTCCCTTTTGTCTGGTATTAAATCCACGTCTTTTTTTCCCAAATGTTCATTTGCCCCCAATGTATTTTCTTTTTTCGTCGACCACCCCAGTTTGTCTTTTGGTTTTCCTTTTCCGCCTTTTCTTCCCTGATTGAGGATTCGATCCCCAAAACCGAAACTGGTCTGAACCGTCCCCTAGGTAACCCGACATTCTTCGCCCCCATGACTCAACATCCCCTTCTGTCTCCCCCTAGAGTAGTGGCTTTGGGGGCTTCCTTTTTATTCCTCCCACATCCCTCGTATTTTTTAGCCCCCCTGATGACTCCATTTATGAGCCGTCGGGCCCTTTTTTCAAGACTCACCTGTTAAGTGCGTCTTTCCTCACCGATTTCCGCCTTTCTGATCATATGACTTACTTCTAGATTTGCTCACTTTCAGGCTCTTGGACCCAACACAAGCGTAATTCTTCTGGGGTGCCCTTGTGGCCACCCCGCGAGCTGCGCACCCCCCCCATCTCACCCCCACCCGGACAGCTTTATATGTCCCCTTTGAAAGGCCAGACTCCAATTCCTCCAACCGCAGCCCTTACCACATTGACTTTTTCGTTTTTTCCCCCCCGCCCCCCCCACAACGCGCTTCTGTTGACCCGTGGCGGTTCCCTTTTGGCACACCGCCCCTTGCTTCTCATTGCCGAATTTTCTTTTGTGGACTCGTCGCCTCCACTCGGATTCCCCGTAACGTCATAGGCATCCAGGACCCGCCTCAACCGTCCTTTTTGCTTACTTTTTCTTCTCCGATACGATCCTTTACCGGTTTGGCTTGACATGGAGTAAACTGTGGCCTCCTTTCCCTCCAGCCCCTCTCGCTTCTCTCACCCTCCGTTCCTTTTGGGGAAGGACTCAAAATTTCCCCCCCTGTTCTTGGTTCGCCTCTTGGCCTTTTTTACGGTCGAAAGTGCTTCGACTTTTCCCCCGGTGGTGGAGGTTTCCCTTCCTCTCGTGTGGTTATTGGCCTGCAACGGTATTTGGGGTTTTGCCCTCTTCCTTTCTTTATGAGCGGTGATTTTTTAGTCTGTCCTCTACCCATCCAACGTGACCACTTTTTCTCCCCTGAACGCGTCCCTCTTTTCTCCTATCCACTTCCATCGAATGCAACTGTTGTCAATGAAGGCCCTCTTCGATTTTCAACAACCCCGGAGACTTCGTTCCTGGCGGAGCCACGTAACCCCCCCCTTGCTTACAGTTTCCCTTTTTCCCACATTCATCACTGTTCCTTCCCCACTTCTTTTTTTCCTCTTCTCACAGTTGAAAACCCCTGGCCGCCTCGACTTGGAACATTTCGAGGCATGGGATAATAAACACTCTCGATCGTTCCCCTTGGGTTGTTATCTCGCTCTCATCCCCGGTGGTTATGACTTTGCCCTGTAGCATTCCCGCATTCCCTAGAAAGGGGCATTTTAAAAGGTCCCCTTACCCCCGCCGTGGAGACATTCTTCTTTGAGAAAGTTTTCCACTTTGTGGACTGACTTTCTTTCCTGACGAGTCCTTTCCTCCATTTAAGCCCGAAGCCCCGTCCCCTCCTTTTTCTTGCTTTCCAGTTCCGCTGGTCCCCTCCGTCAACAAGTTTTTCTAAACGCCAGCCCGTGAGATCCTTTTCAAAGTCCCGTTCTGGATCGAGTACATCTTGAACCCCCCCAATAACCCCCTCCCTGCTTGTTACCCATTCCCAGTTGATGTTTTTTGGTCAACACTCCCCCCCATTACCAAAGCCCAACCCTTCCTCGCAATTAAACCGCCCAACCACCTTGGGCGATCGTCCCCTTCCAATCGGTTCCAGTGCCCGTCACGCCCCATACCCAACAAGTATTCAGCAGCTTCAATTGACTCCCCTCCTTCTGTGTTGAATCTGGCCCCTCCCCCACTTTTCTTTTCTTTAACTGAAAATCCCAGGCCTCCTACCGGTCAGGCTCTCGCGGCCTACCTATCCCCCAGACCCCAAACATGCAGTTTCTTTTTGGCTCTGAGTTCCCGATACAATTTCTCCCCGGCGAGACCTTGATACGTTTTTATCCCTCAATTGAAAGAGTCATTAAAACCACCTTTCTTTTCCTCTTAACTAACGTCCCTTCTCAAAACTAGTTTCTAATCATCTTATTGGGACTAAACATCAGGTGGTTTTTATATTGCCTTATCCCCCCCCCCTCTAACCTCTCTCCATGCCGTTACTTTCCAACCCCCCCCTACCCACCCATCCCCCTTGCCTCTCCCGCTGCCTTTCCCCCTTTCCACTCCCCCTAATAAGAGCTGCTTTCGTAAGGCCGGTTTTTTCGCCTTCTCGCTTTTTGTCCTTCCCTTGACACAAGTATGGGGTGTTTTGTTGAACTGTGTTTTAATGACGGCCGTTTCAATTGTAATTTTTCTTCCACTTCTCCCCCCCTCTAACACATTTCATACATTGAGACCTTCCTTCATTTCCTTATTCTCTGCCCCACCCCCCCCCTTTTTGGTCCCCTCCCTCCCCCTTGTTGCAGTTCCACATCAGATGATAATCTAGTCGAGTACGATGTTATCGTCCTTATGTGTGTGTGGGGAGTAGGGCTTGCGCCAGCGACAGAGGCTACACGACACAACCGTCGAGAGGGGGTCGGTGATTGCGCTTCCTTTGGGCCGGGTCCTGTGCCTGTTTTCGCCTATCTTCGTGGCGCCGGAGGGGACTCTTTCGACAACACCCTTCATAAGCCTAGATGGTTGATGGCTTCGCCGACCCTCCTTCCCCCCCCTTTCCTGGTTGCAGCTTACCCCCCGACCCACCGGATTGGGGCAAGGTTGCCGTCCGCCGTGGCATCCTAACGACGTTCATTCAGACATCGTAGCAACATCCACCCCCACTCCGAAGTTCTAATCGCAGTTTCCGCCGCCTCTGGCTCGCGGATTTGCTCCGGAATCCTCTTCAGGCGGTGTCAGACGGTTCGAGCGTGTCACCAGCCGTTTTTACACCCCGTCATGGGGATAGATAACTACTTGACGTCCCGGCCTTCCCGGGTGGGCAACCCTGAACCCCTCTCCTTCCTCAATCTGCCTTGCCTTTCTTTCCACGGTAGTGCTCACCCTCGGTTGTTCGCTGACGTGAGCCATGTCATTGTGCCCGAGAGTACAAACGCGTACCACACCCGATAGTGGCTCGTCCTCCGTTCTTTTTCGTTTGTTTTGCATCCCAACCATAAAATTTTCTATCCCCCCCCCCACACCCCTCTTCCCACCCCTGGTCTTTGGGGGCCCATGGTTGCTCCGCCTTATATATAGCGTTTATTGAAAATGTCCTCCTACCCCTCACCTCCTCGCTCCCTACGATGTTTGGTTCCGTTTCTGGTGGGGGGTGGAACGAGCCAATCCTGACACAGATCTCTTTTAGTCCCCCACATCATCTATGGTGGCGACCCGCGGTCGGCGCACCCTGAGGTACTCTAATCCCCCTTCCTCCTTCGTCCCCCCGGGTGGTCCCAGTTATGCGGGTTTGGCGGGGGTTTGTTTGAGTGGGCTCGGCATTATAAATTCCTCCTCGCCCCTCACGCCCCCTATTGTTTTTATCTGGACCTCCCTCCCATTCAACTTTTTGGTTCTTATTACCTTGCTCCGTTTTATCTGACACCCTCCTCGGTTCGAAAAACTTTCCTGTGCTGTGTGTGGGTCTTGTTCAGTTCTTTGCACTCGTCCGACCTCGTTCCCGGAGGTCCCATTTGCTCCTGCTCGCGTAAGCACCGAGTTCCTGGGTCTGCTTCGTTCGAGGCGTACTTTGAGTGCAGTGTGGCCCCCGTGGCCTTGCTGCGGTTGTTTTGAGCGGAAGTCACTTATAAGAAGATATTTGTTTTTCGGACCGTTGAGGTACTTTTGTTGACATCGCCTTCGGTTCCTTGCCTTGGGAGGATCCTTCTGTGTACGATTTAGTGTTTTTACAACCACGCATGACTATTTACAATCAACTAAAAATTCTGGACTTCGTGGACATTTGTCCTTCTTGGCCCATGGTGTGGCGAGCTACCCCTTCCCATCGCAGGGCCTATGAATCGTATTGGTGGCATTAGGGCTACCCTGTGAGCTTCTTTGCTAGGGCGAAGAGACGCTTCGAAGCGTCCTTCTTTTGTACGGGATTGCCTCTCTCCCTATACTTCAGGCGATGTTGCATATCGCGTGATAGTAGATTTTTAGGTGATGTGTTTTTCCCGCTCGTATCGATTCGCGCATGCGCGCCTCTCCTTCGGTCTATTTGGTTGGAAGTCGGATGAGTTTCCTGACTAGCAGAGTACCCTGTTCTTCGCTTGTCATTTGACGTTAGCCGTTTCCTTGATGGGCTCCCCCGTGGTTGGGTCTCGTTGCGCCACGGACAGAGTTCCCCTTTTGCGCCCGTCGTACTTGCTTGGTCCTGAACGGGGCAAAGGCGGCGACCTTCCTCACGCGGTGTCGGAGGGTATTGAGTCTTCTTCATTCTATGTCCGGTATCGCCCCCCGGGGGCATATTGGTCTGGGGGTGGCCGTATTGCAAGGTGTTTCTTTTTTTCCGCTACGATTTCCAGGCGAATAAAGCAATACCCGGATCGTTGCAGTTCTTCTTTTTTATATGGAGGTAGGTATTGCAGTTTGGTTGTTGGGTGTATTCTAGTTTCTTTCTCGGTTACCTTACCCAAGGGGGGGGAATTAGGGGGCATTTATTCCTCGAACGTTGGCGTGTACCGCGCCCGGTGGAGCCGGCGGGGCGGACAGCCCGAAGACCGGGGGAGCGCTGCTATCTACGTTTCTTTGGCGGGCGCCCACCACCCCCTTGAACGGGACGGACACAAAGGCTACAACAAAGATTCCCGACCGTTGTGACAATTTATGGAAGCGCTTCGATTCCCCAGGACCCGTGCCATTTGTTTTTCCCCCCCTTTTGGTTGTGCACAAAAGGGGTTGGGGAACCCAACTTTTAACCTTTCTTTTACCCGGGTAGGGGCAAAAAAACTGGTTTGGGGTTGGGGACCCAGCCCAATTCTCTTGTTGGGTCCACCCACCACCAGGGGGGGCCCGAGGGTTCAAGGGGGGAACTCCCCCAGAACCCCCCTGGGAAATCCAATAGAAGAATCGGTTTGCAATTTTTCCCCACCCATTGGTCACGCTCTTTCTTTGGTCAGTGCGATCAGACCCCCCTGTGGTGCCTTTCCCAACCCACGCCAGAACATGACTATAATGCGGGCCCGTGTGTGGGTGTGGAGGGTAGCAGTCTGGCGCGATGGTTTTGTGTGATTGGGTGCGTTTCGCGCCCTTTGTTCCCCCCCCCTCGAGCCCTTTTTTCCACATTCCCTTTTTTTGAACGAGTCGTGATTCGCGTGGAGGGGCCTGTTTTTGACGCCGAGGGGGGGGTGTGACCAACAACCCCCGCATCTGATATTTGGCCGGTGGCGGTGTTGTGTGTTGGTTGGCTTCGCACCCCCCAGGGGGGTAAGATTCCTTTCATCGTTTGCCCGGGTGGCGCTATTCCGAAGGGTTAGAGGATTCGGTGCGTTTTGTCTGCTTCCTTTTCCTTGCTGCGGCCGGTGGTGGGAGCCCCGTGTCGCCTCGTCCACCCCACAGGCCAGGCCGGGCTCTCTCTCAACCCCAAAAGAAGCATTATTTCCTAGCGCCCCAAACATCCCTCCTGCTCACCACATATATGCGCTGAAATAGCCATATCCTAGTCTGGGTGGTTAAACAGTCCGGAGGGTGTTAAATGCCAATCCTTGTTGGGAGCGTGCGCCACTCCATCCCACCCCTTGTTCCCCTTTTACGCTAAGTTTCTTTTTGCTCAAAGCGGCTAGCTCCTGGGTGGGGGGGGGGTTGATCGGGTGCCCCGACTAATGTCACGTTTTTGTCTCCTTTTCCCGCCACCTCTCCTCGCGTTGATTAAGTGATCTCCGGAACCCGTGCCATCAGGGGGGCATATCGCCCCCACCCCCAGACCCCTTATCGACCAGTGACGTGTGCCACCCCCCTCCTTTCCCTTTATGCAATCTTGCACCCCCTACGGCTTTTTCGCCTCCACCTTGGGAAACCGCTGTGTGGGGGAATGGTGGTGCTGCACTGCCTCCTGTCAATATAACACGCCGGTGTCTGCCCGCTTCGGGAACACTTTTCCCCCCACCCTTGTGCGGGCCGGGGTTGGGGGGGGTCGATTCCGCATGTCCTGTGCAGGCGCTCGACGTCCCACGTTCGCTACAGCCTCATACAACCGCCCACTTCCTACCCCTTCGCTCTCTTGTCCTGCTTGGTGCCTCTCCCGATTTCAGAGCCCGTGTTCCGTTTCTTCGTGTGCAAGGGCTCCCGTACTTAACCGCTTTTTGATCGCCCCCCCCCCTTTCCTCTCTTTTCATCTAACCATTGCAGATAGTGGCCCCCCCTTCCCCGATCACTTTTGCAACTCCCGTTTTCGGCGGAGGATGTTTTGCCCTCTACCGATACGGTGACACCACCTATTTGTCCTGCCGCTCCCTGCAGTGTGGGGTCTTTCGGTGCGGTTGCAAATGGCTACCCACCAGCCCACCCCGGACCCCAGAAAAGGTACTATACATCGTCTCTGTTGTTTATTTTTATTTTTGTCACACCACTGCAGTTATTGGCGCCCGGCTCCCGCCGATGTCCTGGCACTACCTCCCCTGGGCACCCAGCTCGCCACGCCCAAGGTTCTCCCCTTTGTCAACATTTTTCTGGGCTGTTACTGAGGGGGGGGGCCGTACTCAACGCGGGAAGGGGCATGGGACTCTGGGCCTGCGACCTCAATTTATTGTGCCCCCTGCGGTGGACGTTCAGTCCTAGTCACTTCTCCTACCGAGCATTGTTTGGGGGGGCGGTCGCCGGGGTTGGCCCCGATAGGTGTGTTTGTTCCGTTGCTCTGTGTAGGGTTTTGCGCGTCGCTGCAACACCTCCGTTAACCCCCCACCTAGACTTTACATGTCACATACTCTTCCCACACTTTACTCGAATGTATCTCCCCCCCTGACTAATTCACCTCCAACCCCTCTCCCCTGTCGCAGGGGTGTCCCCCTTGTCACAATTGCTTTCCACCATCTGGCGCAAAGTCGTTTACCAAGTGTGGTCTGGTTTGGAGAAACTTCTTCTCAGGCGGTTACGTCTTCTTTCTCCACGTCCTGAAGCTATTATCCCGTCGGTAGTGCTACCGTGCTACGGCCGGTGTGATCGATCCCAATTCTGTTGCGCCCGATCCAAGGGAAGGGAGGCTTTCGAGCCACCTTGTGTTTCCCCCGTTTGGTACTTTGTACTAAGAGCCTTGGTTTTGTTTCCGGTGTTGGTTCGGTTTGTGTGGTGGTTGGTCCTTGTGTCCGGCACCCTTTACCTGTGCGTTCCTTCCCACTTCTCTCCTGGACGCGGGTTCTGTATTTATTGTTGGGGTCAAGCTTTGTGAGTAGCTCCTGGTCGCGCTCTTTACGAGGGTTCTTTGAGTTTTATTGGCCGGTTATGTCCTTCTCGTGTTCCATTATCCCTGTTTGTTTGTTATCGGGATGTTGTGAAGCCGTCTCAGCCAGTGAGATAGAAAAGTTTTTGGTTTTTATGTTTGTTGACTTTTTAGTCCCAGTCGCATACTGGGTTTGTTGTCGTCGGGGATGGTCTCGGTGAATCTCGGTCAGGATTTTTCGAGGGACACAACATGGCCATTACGCCATCTACTACCCCCTGACACTTACACACCCGAGGGTAAGCTGCCTGGAGGGGGACACGACCCTTCTTTCCACAGCATAAACGGACCGACATTTTTCTCTAGCTAGTCTGCCTGTTCCCCGGCTGTCTTCGTGACCATTCCCACTCCACTCAGAGGTGCTTGGTACCATACCGAGGGGGGGGCGCGGAAGCGCCCCTTCTGATTTGGTGCTCTCCCCCCTGGTCCCATTAGGGCTTGTTTGTTTTATGCACCATTGCGCAACTTGTATACCCCCTTTCCACATATTTGAATCACATCTTGTACGTCAGCGCATGCCCAGATGATTGTTTTTTTAGTGCGTTGGATGGATTTTTTTTTTCCCCCTTGCAAAGGTGAACGCGGTGAACAACTCGCCGGGGGTGCACAGTCCCAAACCCCACCGTCGTTCCCATCCCTGATTCTATAGCTGCTCACCCCCCCTGCTCCTGCCCTATAACTGCCCTCTCCTTAATAGTCAAGTGTTAAATTCACCATGAATCAAGCCCTCCAACCGACACCTAGAGCATCTGTTTTTCTCCCCCCGCTTTCCACGGCCCCACTTCATTTTTAGGAATGCGTTGGTAGCCGAAAAGTGATGACATGTACCTTCTTTTTCCGTGACTCATTCGGCCCACAAGTGGAACTTTTAGAAGGCTTCCTATTCATGATAGGCCACGCTGTCGAATCGTGGATGTAGGGCATTTATCCCAGATTTTTCCTCCCGTTCACCTGTGTGGCTGGCTTTTCATACCAGAGATCACCCTAGCCTGAAGTCCATTCCTTTTGTTAAGCCCCGAAACTTGGCATATTTTTTTTCCCAGTGAAGATCATGTAGGACAGCCTTGCTCACCTCCTCCGTTTTTCACTCCATTTGACACCTTCGTCGGCCAGGATTCTTCTCCCCACCACTTTGGGGCGTGTTCTGGCTTTCGTTAGGCATTCCATGGACCGTTAGTTTCATTACATTTAGGTGAAAGTTGCTCCTTTTTTACCCTTTCCCACGTTTTCCCCCCTGTGCCTCATGGTTCTTTTAGGGTGGTAATTTCTCCTCGAGGTTTGTTTGGCCGCCAATCGGGTATGTGGGTGTCCCACACACCGCCTTTTAAACTGGCGCTGGGTATGAAGGCCTCCCTTTTTTTATTCCTATTTGTTGAATTTTGATGGCTTTATTTACCAGGTGGCCCATCACGGGAAGCTAGTTCCCACTTTTATAAGGTCCAGTCTGGACGACTGTTTATACAAGCCCATCGTCTCACCTTTGAAGAACTGACCATTCTGTTAAACAGCCAGCAAGAGGACCCCCTAGGCAGTGGGGGGGGTATTTTTCCTCCTGTGTCGCCACCGACGTGACTCAGAGCTCCAGGTTGGTTAATTACGTTTACTTCACCCTGAAATCAATGTTCCCAGCTGGCTTTTTTTTCTGGATCACCGGCTGTTGGCAAAATGCGTGTCGCACTGATCGCCCGCCCAAAGGTAGGAAGAATAATGAAATGGAGCCGGCCGGCCACCTGTTCCCCAGATCCCGATTCCTTTGGAGAGTGTTATGAATGAAATGGTTCGCCGTCGTTGGAGAGCTATTTCTCATCTGTTTATAAGTTTTCCCAGGTCGGCGCATTTAACCGTTAAGGCGCCCGGGATATAGAGGTTAGGCACCAGAGGTCGTACCCTTAATTTTTAGTCGTGCGTGAGCAAGGCGGGTTGCAACCTCCTGTGTGCGGTTGGTGGGTTCAAAATAGGACCATTCCCTCCCTTTCCTCTATAGTCTCCATTCATTTTCGGTGTTCTTTTTTTCATCCAGCGTGGTTCCGTGTCTGGGTTCGTACACCAGTGATAGGTGGCCCCACATTCTAGATACTGGGGGTAGATCCATTTCGTCCGGTACGGGTACTTAATGTTCGCCTTACATCCGAACCCCTCCACTCACAAAAATCCCCACTGTCCCCGCCGTGCTCGACCTCCCAGACACCCCGTTTTCCACCAACCAAATACGACCGGTTTTCCAGAAGAGGCTTGAGACACTGCGTCCACTTTTTCACTCCGCCACGCGCAACCCCTTGGCAGGAAAACGGTTTCCAATCGACAGGGTTGCCTCGAGTGGCCCACTGTTGTCTCCTTTTTGTTCGCGGTGATACGGCCCCTCCCCCTCCTGTGAATGGATTCAACGCCTCGGAGGTGTGGGGTGAACCGTGCCGTTGGCGTGGCTTTTTTCACCGAATGGCAGTGTAGGGTCAGCAATGGTCTTGACCTGTATCCTCTGACAGCCGATACCCGACCCTCCCCACAATGCACGTGGATTTTGCTTCCCTCCATTTTCCCCCCTACACGCTCTATATCCAGAACCGAGGAGCCTAGCCCTTGAAACAGCATGACTTTGTCAACTACTTTCTTTTCGGCAATCCCGTCCCTCGCCCAAGCGGTTCCTACGAGCTTGTGGGTGCTCCTCAGGGAACCCCTTTTCAGAAGGCGTTGTTCCTGTTATCCCTTTTACCGCCTTAAACCTTTGCACTTTCTAGGGCGAGATGTTGTTCCGTGCCTGGCGAACAGAGTGTTGACCGTATTTTTTCCCTGGGGCACCTTCCGGGGGGGCTTCCCCATACCTCCCCTGGCTGGAACTCTTTGTTTTTGCTTGACACTTTTGTGGGAGATGGGGGGAAGGGAACAGTCTAAAGCTGCACAGTCCATATTGCGGACCTCTAGCGCTCCATGCATTAATCTGCAGACTTCTATTTTAACCGGTTGGCCTTTCACCTCAGATGCGGTTTCCTCCCCCCCCTTGGAGGGTAAAATTCCTCCCATTCAGTGCTTGCCTTTTGTTTTCTGAGCCGCAGCCTAGTCCCCGCCTCTTTTACTCTGCTTTTTTGACTTTTTCTTCGGGATCGCGGTAGGGTAGAATCTTTCAGTATTTCCCAGCCATTTTTTCTCGTAACTCTCGCCGGGTCCCATGACTGATCAATCTGACCATGTGGGTACATTTTTTTTCTTTAAAGTCACCTTTCTTGTGAATTTACCCCCCTCAAGATGATTCTACCCTCACCCAATTTTTATTGGTACCGCGAAGGCCCACTACAGGCTATAGCTAGCCTCCCTGCCCCGCCCCGACCCCACCGTGGAACGTTCCATTTATTCGATTTCATCCATCTTGTAAAGCCAGTTCCCTCCCGGACAGCCCGACAACCATTGGCTGCCGCCGTCCATGTCAATGTCCCTGGAAAGATGCGCCCACAGCGGAACCGGGCGGAGGATTCCCCATTTCCGTACTAACCCCCCACACTATGAGCGGCATTGTGATACCGGGGGCGCCAGCTCTACCTTCCCAGCCCAAAACCCTTAGGCTGAGCTTGAGCACACTTTGCATCCTCTCTATACCCACTTCCCCCACGGTGTTAGAGACCCGCACCGCTCATCTCCTTTTTGCGCAGGCAGCTTCAGGATTTTTTTTACGTAGGAGCCCCGTCATTTTGTTTCCAGCTATCGTATTTGAGGTTTGGGCCGTTACTTGTCTGGTTACTTGACCTGCACCAACACAATACTGCATCTATGGTGATGTTGCGGGGCCGTGCAAGGACGTTACGAGGAAACATGTTTTGTACTTTATCTGTTTGTCCTGGACGCTGGACTCCTCGCTAATTTTTTTCCCGGCGAGCCTTTTTTCGAGTGTTGCCGTGGTTCCCTTATCTTCCTTCGCCGTCTCCTCCCGCGCGCAATGGATCAATTCCTGCTGCGTGCCGAAACCTTGCCCTCTCCCTTTAGCTTGATAACTTATCGAGCTCTTTGGCGGTGAGTGGTCCATTCCCTTTTCGTTTGGCTCCTGCCTTGGCCCGAGCTCCACATTATGAACTGCCTTTCCCCCGCAGACCCGAGCTTGTGTGCCTGTTTTGCGCATCCCAGCGCTTCCTTTTCGCCTTTGGCCCCCTTTTTTTTCACGGGGCAGGTGGTGTTTTTTTTACACCCAAGGCCTAAGGGGGGCTGGCCTTACCCCGCGTGCTTTGTGCCCCATCGCGTTTTTTTCCTAAAGACGCGCTTAGATTCCCTCAACAGCGCCTCGTTGGCTGCCCCTGTATGCGTAGCCTCCTTCCCTTTGACTCTCTTTTGCCCCTCCCCCCCGACAGGGTAGTTTCACGCTACTCCAGCACCCCCTTCCTTGCAGTCTTTCTGTAGCCTCGAGTGCTGCGTTGTTGTCTTTGTAGGCTGGCGTTTCTTCGACGCCCGCTTGAACCTGTACGCCCGCCCCGTTTGTAGTTGCTATTATCGTAGTTGACTGATGGCGGTGAGGTCTATCGGCAATTCCCAGGTGGTTCCTGTGCTCTTCTTGGTGTTTTTTTTCGTTCGGGCCCCCCCTTTTTGCGCACTGTACCGAGGTTTACGTCAAGCCACCCGGTCCGTCCTGCGGGGGACTTGACTGGTTCCCTTTAAGCTCGAAAACACTTGATAGTTGTACTTCTTTTAGTGGTCCGCTTGGTCCGTTTTGGGGCTGGGCGGGTGCGAACGGCATGGTAATGTTGGGTGTACTCCCGACTTCTCTCACTGTCTTTTTGTGATAAGGTGAGCGTCCCTGTATATTATATACCGCCATGACCCTGTCCCCACCATTCCTCGCGAGGGGGTGTTTTGTCGTGCTTCGATTTTTGCTGATTTAACGCGTTAATTTAGTTGACATAGGCCGGCCTCCCTTTTGTTTTCACTCGACCCGGCATCAACCGCCACTTATCCCCCCCCCCGCACTACTCCCCATGTGCCCCACGATAATATACGCCCACCGTTCTACTTTCGCATTCTTCGGCTCAGCCCCTGTCCCCACCCCACCCCAAATGCATCTCTGTAGTTGTGGTGGTCGCCCCCCCCCAACCTTTCGGTTGGCGATACCCTATAACTTTCCAATGGTACAAAGTGTTCGGGTGCATTATGCCGGGGTCAGGCGCAACACCTCAACCACAGCGTCGTCACCCA
>Ga0179593_1278824_pt1 | contig 20751 bp, 32 predicted proteins | sample CZODoug2_1_08_16_FD_185931 | JGI IMG/M metagenome (GOLD analysis project Ga0179593, IMG submission 185931) | Vadose zone soil fungal communities from Angelo Coast Range Reserve, California, USA - CZODoug2_1_08_16fungal (PacBio error correction) | ecosystem: Environmental > Terrestrial > Soil >... | reverse complement strand
TTGAAAATTTCCGTCGGGCCATTTCTATTTGTTCTGATTCCTTCCTTTAACCCCTTTTGATTTCCCTTTAATTTCTTTCCCTTTACCGCTCCGAGTGTATTACGGTTTTCCCCTTCCGGGACATCGCGTCTTTTAGGCGTCGCCGCTGAGTTGAGGTCCCGACGAACATAGTTGTCTTTCTGTCTTAGCCCTCTTTTTGTATGTGCGATCGCACTGTTTTGACCACCGGTTATGTTATTTTTTGATACGGTAATTCCTTACCCTGTCTCTATTTGATCCTTTATTTGCACTAGTTGGGCCCTGACTTCGGTTTTTTTGCCCGGCTCATCTTCGTCGCTTAAAATTTTGGATTACCTTCATTCTCTTTTTTTTTTCTTCGCCCGCTCTTTCATTCCTTTGGTTTTTTCTGAACCTTTTTCGTTCTCATTTTTTTTCGGACTTACACCCTTTTTCCAAGCACTCATTTCTCGCTTGCACCTGCTTCTTTAAAGTGCGAATCTTTTCTTGACTTTTAAGTGACACTTCTATTCTGGCGGTACTCCCTCTTTCCTTGCATTCTTCCTTTGTGCGATTTTCTGAGGTCTCTTTCCCCTCCCCTGTTTTTTTTTTGTTTATCTATCTCTGCATTGTGAATGATCATGAAGTGGTGCCCTGAACTTCCGGCTGATTCTATGTCCTCTCGCTTGTGCTCAGTTGGTACGCCAATAACTTTTACCGTCCCCCTTTTTTTCTTTTGAGCCCCCCCCTTCGTCTCTCGATTCCGTTTCCTAGTCTTTTCTACCTTGAGCCAAAGCCCTTAAAAGGTAACCTCTTTTAGCGTTTCCTCTCTGTCCTTTCTTAACCCCTCCAGACGTTGGTTTTTTCGGGGCCTTTTTAAAAACAACACTCTCGTTCCCCCGGTCTTTGATGTCTATCGTGGGACCACACTGTCTGCCTTTTACCTTCTCTTTCGAACCTTTCCCCTCCCCCCCCGAGTCTTTTGTCACGATCGAGCTTTTTTTTTTTTTTTCTTTTCCTTTTTCAGTTGTCCCTTCTTTCTTTGATGACGTTTCTTCTCCGTGCCGATTTTTTAGTCTTTTTCGGTAGGCCGTCCCCTCTTTCCCATCTGTCCCCTTCAAGATCCCCCGTGACGCTGCCTTTTTGTCCGGGACGTGTTTACCTTTCCTAGTGTTCCTTTTTTTCTTTCCCGAACTTTTCCCTTTGGTGACAACTAACCGTGTTGTCTGGTCCCCCTTTGCTTTTTCTGCGCCGATAGTTTCTTTTTTTTATCCGTTTCCTGGTTTCTTTTTTTCCGGTAATTGTTCTCCTCGGTTAGTTGTTGCCTTCGCTTGCGCCCCTTGTAATCTTGTAGTTTTACCTGCCTTCGTATTTTCCCCTGCCAAAAATCCAGCGCTCCCTTTGTCTTGTTTTCGTCTTTTCAAAATTTTTTTCTTTGGCACCGAGCGCTATCCATTTGAGCCCGAGAACCCCCTCCTCTGTCGCGCCGATTTCTCCCTCTTTTGTTTTTTGTATAATCTCGATGGCTGGGCTTCCGTCCCATTTTGAAGACCAGCCGGTTTAGAGCGGACCCCGTCTCTCCTTGCAGTCAGTCTTCGCTGATCCTCGTGTCCGCTTTTTTATTAGCGCTCTTTTCTATTCAACGATCCAATTCCAGCTCCCCTTTGCAGATTTGCTCAATCGTTAGTCCTTGTTTTGCCCCCAGACATACCGACGTATATTTCTCCGTCGTTTCCCCTCTTCCCGCGATTCTTTGCAGCTAACCCTTTTGTTCGAGACTACTTTTTTGGAAAAATCCCTTCCAATCCAATCACCCTTTCCAAGGGTGACGGTCGTCTCTTCTTCAATCCGTTTTGTTTTTTTCGGGCTCCTCTGCCATTTAGTTCAGAGGTGTTGCGTCTTTTTGGTTTCCGGCCTGCCTGTCATCCTGTTCGCTTCCCTCTCCCCGTCCTTTTTACAGAGACTATCTTTCCTATATGAAGTTTATAAACCCTTTCTCTTTTCCTGCATTCCGCCTTTGCTGTCACTCTACCTGTTTTTTCCCCTGCTAGCTTGCCTAGTCTTTTCCTACTCATTACTCTCCTGGTCCGGACCTTGCAGTGGCCTTTTCTTCTCTTTTTTTTTTTTTTGCCCCCTTTTTTTTTTTTTAATCGAGCGGTCGGAGTTTTTTCCCTAGCCGCGCTTGAAACCCCGTTTTTGCTCTGTCCATGGTCGTGTTTCGGCCTCAGTTGTAGCTTAAGTTTAAATCCTCTTTCCCTTTCTTCTCACCCGAGTGAAAGTGCGATTGTCCTTGTCCTCTTTGGTTTTTTTTTTTTTTCCTGCTTTTCCCCTTTTTCTTTCCTCCAGGCTCAAGCGTACCTTATCCATTTCCGTCTGAACGCTCCATTCCCAACCATGCGTGACATCCTCCTTACCTGTCCCCCTCCTTCTCCATTTTTCGTTCCAAATCTCCTTCGTCTTCCAAGTTCTTCTTTGTTTTTTTTTGGGTCTCTCTTAATAAACCTCTCCTCCCCTTTCCTTGCTCCCACACATCATTTCGCGTGTTTTTTTTGTTTCTTCCCTTTCGCATGGTTTCCCCTTACCCGTCTTTTTTTGCCGACCGTTCACCTGCTCCCCCGCCCCCCTCTTCCTTCATTGCCTACCTCCAACGCTTCAGTCCCCCTCGTTATCCCACGCGTTTACAGGCTTTTCCCCTTCCCAAGCGTCTCGTTTCCATTTACATTCGGCAATTTTCCCCCCCTTTCACGGTAAGCCCCTTTTTTTATCCTATTGGGGGATCTTTTTGTTTTTTTTTCCCCCCCTACCCAAAAACGTCCTTTTTCCCCGTCTTCAGCTTCCTATGCCCCCGCTTTCCCTTTTTTTCGGGTACCTTTTTTTCTCAGTTAGTTGATTTTTACTCTTCCTTCCTTTTTCCCAAGCTCCGGAAGTTTTGTCTTTTCTGGTTCCTCGCACCAGGACCCCCTTAAAAGGGCCTTGGCTTAAAAATCGTCTCTCCTTTAAAGTTTTCCTTACCCTTCCGTCCTGCTTCCCTTAAACCATAACTCTTACGTGCGTAACCTTTTCTTGTTTCACAGTCGAGGCGCAACCTTCTTCCCCCTCCTTGAACGGTCCTTTTTTGGCCATTCATTACTTCCTTTTTTGTTTGAGTAAGCCGCGTGGAAAATGTCCTTTATTATGTCTACTTCCCATCTCTCCCGGTTGCTTTCTCATGGTTTCCTGCGTCTGAGCATTTTGGATTGGTCTGTATTTTCAATTTTTTTCCTGTTTGTTGACCACTTTCGCCCTCTTCCTTTCGAGAAATCCTTTAATCCACTCCAAAGTTTAAGGCCTCTTTACTTCCCAGACGATTCCTTCCACTTTCGGTTTTACAGGTTTGCGTTTGCTACGTGGTTGCCTTTTCACCTTCCTCTTCTTGTTTCAAAGTGTTCTCCTGTCCGCTAGTCTCCGTTTCCTTGATCGCTCCTTCACCTATTTCCTCTCCCAACCTCCTCGGCGCTACCTCAGCTCCTTGATTTTGGCGTTTTTTTCCCAATACCCGTGTATCCTAGACGGTCGATATCCCTGGGAGGCTGCGATTGGTATTCTTGTTCTTTTCCAAATTTTAAACTAGAAACGCTTTCGTCATTTTTCTTGACGTCCCACATCTCCTTCTCCTTCCTCATGTGGTCTATCTATTGTTTTGAATTTCCCGTTTTTTACCTGATTAGCCCATCTTCTTTGACATAGTACTTGTTTCGTCCAATCCTATCGCCCCGCCCTATTTATACCAGGCTCTAGTCCCCTTTTCGCTCTTAAGACTGTGTCCTGTTTGGGCAGCGCCCCTCTCGTTACTCGTCGTTCCTGCGTCCGGTTCTCGGTAGTTGTGGATCCTCTCATTTTGTTCTTTTTTAGAGAAATTTTCAGTTTTTTTCTTCGTGTATTTTCCGGGCCTCCCGTGAAGATCACATGCGCCCCGTTTCCCCGAGTCCCTTCTCAACACAACGTTTTCTTTTCCTTTTTTCAGCCGTTTTTTGGATATTCTTCTTTAGTCCCCTTCTCTTCTACAAGTTCTCCCGACTTTTCGGTACAGGTCCTCGAAGAATTTTTTTTTTTTTAACAAGTTTATTTTCTCCATTTTCGTCATTCCCCATCTTATCATTGCTTTTCTTTTAGTGGCCCTTAATTTTTTGACCCTTTTTTGCGCACCTACGCTGACATTTTCTGACGTCGTGACGCTGGGCCGTTTTTTCTTTCACTTTACCGAAGGATGCGTTAAGCCCCCCCCCCCTTTTTTTTTTTTTGTGGCCTTCTCTTTACGCTGAACCCTTTTTCCTTGAATGTCCATTGCCGTGTCCCCGATTATTCTTCGATTAGATTTTTTCTTTCACCTTGTCTCTCATTTAATTGTTTCTGTTTTTTTGGTTTCGCCGTCCCTTTCCTAATACGCTTCCCTTCTTTTGAACTCCGGGATATGTAGACCCCTTCTCCAACCCCTGGTTCAACCCCTATTCCAGCTTTTCATTTTTCCTTCGACTTCCCCTAAATGTTTGACTTGGTTATTTTTTTGTTTCAAACAAACGTGGCCCGGCGTGATTATCTCTGCCCTGGCGGCCTCCTTCCCGTCCTTTTTTTCCTTTTTTAACCCCTCATTTTGTGTTTTCCCTCACGATCTCTTCTGTGCTCTCCTTGGTTTTTTTTCTCTTTTAACGGAGAGGCTGATCCTTTTCTCTCTTGCCTCTTTTTCCGCTCGAGTTAGGTCTTCGGTAGGCTCCTCCCCCCTGCGCTGTCCCTTTACCTGCATGAGACCTCAAACCCCCCCCCCCCTTCCTTTTTTTTTTTTCCCGGCGTTTTTCGAAATTTTGTGTATCCCTTTTGTCTTTGGAAGAAGATCGGTGGAAATCCTTTTTTTTTCTGGCCCCGTTGCGGGTTCCTCCTCCTCCGATTTTCCTGACCTGGTACTTTTTTCCCTCCCTTTTTTTAGTGTGTTTTCTTTGGGATCATATTCAGTTTTTCTTTTTGAATCTTTTTCTTGAGGGTCCTTCGCCTTCCCTTTCTCTCTTTCCCCCCAATCACCCTCTGCTCAAGGACCTCCCGGGATTCTCTTTGTGAGTTTACCAAAATGTTTATTTCCTTTTTTTACCATTTTTATGATCTCTAAAGATTTTTCCCTCGGCTTCCTCTCCATATGTCTCCCCTCGGGTTTTTTGATGTTTTCGACGATCCTTGAGCCTTCCTCTTATCCCCATTCCTTCCTCCGGGATAGTTACTGGAAAATCTTTCCTTTTTTCTATTTGAGGGACCTTCTTCCCCTTTCGGGACTACCCAGTTGCTTTGGTTGCTTCCCCCCCCCCCCGACCTTTCCGCCTCTTTTCTTGTTGTTTTGAGGTTCCTTTTACTTTTGGACACATCCTTCGACCCTCTATCTCCTTCTTGATGACGTTGCTTTCGTCGTCCCCCACCGATCTTTTTTTTTCCCTTTTTGCTTGGTCCCCCACCCTACACCTTCCCCTTTGACCATTTCTACTTGTCCCTTCTTTTTTCCTCCCTTCTTTTGTTTTTTTTCTCTATCTGGTTTTCAGTGAGAGTATGCCTATTTTTGAGCTTCTTTTTCCCCCCTTCCTTTCTTTATTCGAGCTGTTTTCCATCTTTTGATCCCAGCTCCATTCTGATCCTCCCCCCCCTTGTGTTCTCTATCTTGTTCCCTGATACCCCCTCCCGAGGAAATCACTTTTTATCACTGTTTTTGATTTCGTTTTGTTCTCCCCCCTGCGATCTCCCTCTTTGAGAGTCCCCGTCTTCCTCTCCCCTCTACGATTTCTGTCTTTAAGCTTCGAGGGCTTTCCTTTTTTTCTAGTACCAGCGTTTTTGATGCTCTCTTCTCCTTTTTTTTTACCACCTTGCCGTCGTCTCTTTTTTTTCGCGCTTCTCTTGATAGCCGATACTTTGTCCCCCCTCCATACCCGTTTTTTCCTCCTCAACTCTTCTTTCTTGCTTCCTTGTCTTGTGGCTTCCTAGAAGGGTCAGTGTTATGATTAACTTCCTTCAACCTTCTCCTCCTTGGCCCAGTCTGGTCTTCTCCTATTTCCCAACAGGCTCACCCATAACAAAAGGCTCCTCCCGACTACTCCCCGTCCCCTTTTTCTCTCGCTCTTACTTTCACGCCTCTGGTCGTTTCAATTATTCTGCACTTTTTAAAAAGGTAATCACCTCGGATCCCTTTTTTTAGATGTCCCCACCCACGCCTCCTTTTTGTTGCTTCATTTCGCTTTCTGACCTTTTTTTTTCTTTCCGCCAGAATGAATAGGCAAACAATCCCTTCCCCTTTCCTTTCTCCAAAGCCAGTAGTCGTTGCTCCCCCCTGAGAGCCGGCATGATCTTCCTCCCCCTTCTGAAGCGGACCCATTACTTCCTTTTTCGGCTTTTGCCTTTCTAGTAATTATATATATTCCACTTTGTTCTTTGTTTTTTTCCCCCCTTTTCCATTCAGGCTGTCCTCTTTTTTCCGACCTTCATCTGCCTCTTAATTTTTATATGTTTTCGGTGTTAATTTTTTTTTCTCCTGCCCCTTCTTAATAGGGCTTCAATGTTGACCTTTAGGTTACTTGGTCCTTCTTGGTCTAGCCCTCATAACACAATCCCTTATTTCGGCTCTTCCCCCCAATTCTCTATTCCCTCCCTCTTTCGAATCTTACCTTGACTTTTCTTCTGACTCCTTCACGTGGTTCCGGTATCCGCTTAGTCTTGCCCTGGCCGCGGCCGAACCCCCTTCCTGGTTTTTGCAGGTACTTAAATTTTTCCCTCCTTTCCCTCCCCCGCGGTTTTTTCTTAGGACTTAACTTTTTTTTTTACAGTTTCCTTTTTTCCTTTTGTTGATTCTGGGGGTTGCGGTATGAGCTTTTTTTTTGTGTTTTTTTCTTGCCCTAGAGGCAGCCTGGTTCCCATTCTTATTTAATGTTCTTTAATAGGTTCATTTGTCTCGCTAATACCCCACCCTTTTCGCCAGTTAGAAGATTCGCCGTCCTCTCAGGCGGACTCCGAGGTTCCAGTTTCCTTGTCAATTTTTTTTTTTCCTCAAGTAAATTTTTTTTCTTTTTTTCCTTTTTAGAGTAGCGCGCTTTGCGAATGCATGCCAGATCGACTATCAATTTTTTTCGTGTTTCTCCCCAGCTCCCCTGTCTTTGCCCCCTGCCTCTCTTCTTTTTTTCAGTTGAATTCCTACCCCCCCTTGCTTCCTCTTGAGCACCTTTTCTTTATTCCTACATAGCGCTCGGGCGTTTTGAATCTTCCGTCTCTCCAACCACGATTTTTAGCACCATCGTTGACTCTTGCTATTCATTTTTCTCCCTTTTTTTAGATCTGTTTCCCCTGCTGGGGTTTACCCCCCCCGTTTTTCAACGTTCTCTTTTGTTTGTTTCCTTTTCCCGCACCGTCCCGCTCTGATCCCACGACTCCATTTCTTGAACACTCGGCTAAGAGTGTTCTCTTTTTTCGCCACTTCGACCCCTTTCCCTCGATTTTGAGTTATATGTTTTTTTTTTTCTAGCAACACCTTTTCTTTTCGGCTTTTCTTCATCATCCTTCCCTTATAGGCTTGCTAGTTCCCGGTTTTCTTCCTTTTTCGCGTATTCTGCCCTTTTCAATCCTTTTCCTCCGTGGTTCGGCAAACGTTCTCTTTCCCTTCTATTCTTGCCCCTGACCTTTTTCCCTTTTTTTCCGGCCCTAGATATGTTTTTTCTTCCCACCCCTGGATTACTTCCCTTGCATCCCTGACTGTCTCCCGGTCGTAGTCTCCCCTCCTTCCCATGGTTGTTTCCTTTGTCCCCCCATTGTCCGGTGAGAAGGGTTTCGCGTACCCGATGCCTTCAGCCCATTGCATTGCTCCCCTTTGGACATCTCTTTCGGTCCGGTGCTAAATGTATTCTACATGACGTTTTTTCTTCTTGTCCGCATTTTTCATTCTTTTGTACTGACGTTTCTTTGCCCGCTTTTCGCTGCCCTTTGGGCGTGCCTTTATCCTAAGAGTTTACGCCGACCAGCGTGACTCTTCCAGGGTCCTTTGCTCTGGCCTCGTTTCCTTTGGACTTTTTCTCTTTTGGTTCTTACTCTCTTCTTTCAGGCTTTGGTCTTTTTTCTTTCCAGAAGTCCCCCCCTCCGTACCGACCCCTTCCTTTCTTTTCTTTTTTTTATCAATTTGAGACCCCTCACTCCCAGTAAACCCTAACTATACATTTTTTTTTAGCGTTTCTCTTTCTAGGATTACTCTTTTCCCCGTAGTCTTGAAGGTTTAGGGTCTTTTTTTTTCCCCCACCCACCGAGAGTCCACTCTTTCCTGCTATTTGGGCCAAATTTTTTGGTCTTACTTCGCTTCTCCCCTTTTAATCTTTTTTCCCTCTTTCGACGATTCGTTTTCCGTCCAGTGAACTTTCCTCTTTGTGTTGCTCCCTTCCTCTTATTCAGAGTTTTTTCTTACCCCGATTCCCTTTCCCTTCTATCTATTTTCCTTTCATTCACCAGCATCTGCCCTTTTTTCCTTTACTAAGATGGCTCCCACACAGATCGTGTGTTTTTTTTTTTTTTTCACGGCTTTTGTCTCTGTGTATTACTTTTTTTTTCCTTGTCTCTTTTTTCTCCCAAGTTGCCAGCCGACGGTTTCCCCTAACTTTGTTTTCCTTTGAGTCTTTGTCCTGTCTAGTTTCCTTTTAATAGGAGGGATTCCCGCCTTTTTTCCTGTTTGGTATCCTTTTCGTTTCAGAGGGACTTTTCTTCCCTTTTTTGAACTTTTTTCCCTCCTTCATTTCTTTTTACCCCTTCTTACGATCTGCCTCTCGTCTCCCCTGACTTCCAATTTTGCCCTCCTTTTTTGCCACACTGGTTTTTTTGGTCCCTCTAGTAGTCCCCTCTTATTCCTCTCCCCATTTTTCCTCCCCCCCGAGTTGTAGAACAGACCGGTTTGGCCCCTTTTCTTCTACCGTCTTTTTCTTTGCGGCCAGCGAGTAAACTCCACTCCTGCTTGGACAGATGCTAGGCCTCCGGCTTCGATCCCAGGAAAGCTCTCATTTGACCATCGTATCCTCTCTTTTTAGTGTTTCAAATTTCCGCTCGTTTTTTCGAAGTTCCTTCATCTTCTGTTCTCATTGACAAGACCTTCCTCTTTCGGAAGGCATTTTTCTCTTCATACTATGTCTTCTTCCCTTCTTTGTTCTAGCGCAATCTACCCTCCCCTGGTTAAACCATGACGCTCAATCACTCGTCCTTCCTTTTTCTCTGCCCCTTTTCTCCATTCGTTGTTGTTTGACTCTCTCTTTCCTCTCCGGTTCTTTCGATGACTCTTGTCTTTCTTTCCAGTAAGTCTTTATCTCTTTCCTCTGTTTATCTCCTTTGATTTGCAGATGACAACGTTTTTTTCTATATTTTTCCCTCCACTTTTTCTCCCCCTTCCTCTGGATTAATAACTGATCCGGGAGCTTGCCTTATTTTTCCTTCACCCTTTGTAAGCCGGTCAAGCTGCGATTCTTCTCCTCTCTTTGCTCTTTCTTTTGTTTTCTAGTTTGGCTGGCTTTCTTTTCCCGTCTTTTCCCGAGCTTTCCTGCTCTATTGATTAGATCTATTTTTCTTCAGTGTTATCGCATGCCTATTTTTCCTTCTGTTATAGCCGCCCCTTTTTTACTATTTCTACCGTTTTTTTCCTGCTAAAGTTGCCTTTTTTGATCCGCTTTGATTGGTTCTTCCCTTCTTTTTTTCCTGCTTTCTCTTTAAGCTTTCTAGCCCTCTGCTATGACGATTTCCCACCCTTTAACTTCTTCGATTGCTCTCCCCCCTTCTGTCAACCTTTTGCTTCTTTCCCTTTCCTCCCCCCTTTCACCAATTGACTCCTGCGTTTTCCCCCAAACGTTAGTTCCTTTTTTTTGCTCTATTCTTTAATTCCCGAGAAGATTTTTCTTCTGGTTCTTTTTCCTAATAGTTTTCCCCCCTCCCTTGACCGTCGAACTTAATCTCTCCTTTGATGTCAACCGGAGTAGTCACCTCCCTTTGGATCTTGCTTTTGATTTCCCCCCCCTCGGTTCTTTTTCCGCCCCTCCCTTCTTCTAATTTTTTCCTGGACTTTTTTTTTTGGTTTGTTGAACCTGCCCTCACCTTTTACTTGTTCACCCCCTCGACTGTCTGCCCTAGTTAACCATTTTTCATTGTTTCGGTTTCTTTTTTTTTCTTTCCTTTTTAAGAGTTTACGCCCTTCTTTCCCCCTTTTTTCTGGCAGTGTTCCGTTGTGCCGACCTAACCCGGACCCAGCCCTGGTTCCCTTCTCTCCCCTTTCTACTTTCCGCTCGTCTCTCCTCCTTCCGAAGGTACCTTCCCCTTTCACTTTCATTCCTTCTTCCCCTGTAGGATCTTCCCTGGACTAGGTATTACCTTCTTCATCCTAGCATTGCCCTCTCCTTTTACTGCCCTTTCCTCTTTCGTTACGCCTGTCATATCCTTCTTCTTGCGTTTAGCCCGTCATCCCAGTTCCTCCCCTTTGTCGGATGTTCTGTTTTTGCGTTTATTTTGATTGGCTTGTTTTTATGCCTACCTTTTTTTTTGTATTTTTTTGCAAACTGTCCCTCGTTCTTTTACTTCCCTTCTGACTTTTTGATAGAATGAACAATCACCTTTTCTCCCGACGCCTTCACGGACCCTCCTCTTCGGGCGTTGCCCCCGTTTCCTTCTCAACGTTTCGGCTTTTCTACCTTTTCCTTTCACCGGTTCTGCACCTTTTGATTTTCTTGGCCTGTTGCCAGTGATCTTTCCTGCCTTTTTGCTTCCTCCAGATCCTCCTCAATGACCCGTGGTTTTTGTACCTCCTGGCGGACCATCGCCGTTTTCTCCCGTGACGTGTCGTGCCCTTCCTCCCCCTCTGATTTTTTTTTACCTTGGTAGCGGGCGACGTTCTTCTTTCCGAGTCCATTCCGTTCAACTCAACTAGTTCTCTTCCTTTTTCCTCGATTTTTTTCTTTTCCCCCTCCTCCCCGTTTGGCGAGACCTTTTTGGTCGTTGCTTTTCCCTTTTTGAAGGAGGAACCGTTCCTTCCGGAGGCTTCCTTCCCATCCCCCCTTTCTCCTACTTTTCCCCTCCTAACTTGGATCTCAAATTAGCGCTCCTTTTTACTTAAGGGCCCCAGTCTCCCTTACTTTCCCATCTTCCTTTTACGATGTTATTTCCTTTTCGCCTCTCCCCTTTTGGTACTTTTTCAGTAGATCTGGCTTCCTTTTCGGGCTCGCTTTCCCTATTCCACTTTGACCATCTTCTCCCTGTCTCTGGCATCGGTAACGTAAGTTCCAGGCCTCCCCCCCTTTTCCTCCCTTTCCCCCTCGGTATTATCTTTCAGGTTTTCCTCTTTTTTTGAAGCCCTTTTAGTCTATCCCCTCTTTCCTTCTTCTCGACGTCATTCCAGTTTTTTTATTCTTTGGCACCCCAAAGGAAGGCCGTTCTCAGGGTTATCGACTGCCCTCCCCCTCTTCAAGACGACAAGTTCTTTCAATCTTCTACATTGTTGCTTTTTTTCGTCTCCTTTACTAAGCATTATTGTTTCCTTCCTTCAGTCCTCGTTTTGGCACTTAGGTCACTTTCCTCTGCGTCTTGTGACCCTGCCCCTTTTTTTCTGCCGCTTGTTTTCCGTCCTTCTAGTTCGCAGCTTGTCCTTCATTCTTCTTTTCCAGTTTCTTTGGATTTTGCTGGTTTCCTCGCCGTGGAACTTTTAGCCTTTTCTTACTTTTACCATTCTGTTTCTTTATTTTTCTCCTTCCCTCCTCCGCTTTTTTCCGTTTCGTACGTTTTATAAAATGTTCCTGTCTCCACCTCCTTCCCCAGGTGCACAAACTTAGTCCCTTCTTCTGTGCGTTCTACCTTTTACACCTTCTGCTTTTTTTTTTCTTTGTCCCCCCAAAACACCTTCTTTTTTGCCCCAGTTTTTCTTCTTCCAATGGCGCGTCCTACTTTCCTCTTCTCCCTGTATGCAGTATTTTGTTTCTTTCAACGACAGCTGTTTTTGTGAGCCTTTCCCCGGCAGGTGCTACCGCAGGTGTTCCCACGCTGTTGTCCGCTTTGATGCTGTCTTTTTGCCTCTTACTCTTCTTTGCGTCTTTCCGCGACACAGTTTCTGTCCCTTCTGTCTGCCCACCCCCTTTCAGACTTGTCCAGGAAGCGTTTTTTTTTAGTCGATTTTTTATTAGTTTTTCTTTCCTCCGCCGGTGCCATCCCTTTTTATTGTTTGTTGGGGCGATGCGCCGTCCTGACTCTTTTTTTAGTGGTGAATTGGTTCTCTTTTCTCCCTTCGCCCTCCTCGTGAGCGTTTTTTGACTTTCTTTTTTTTGGGCTTTTCTCCTTTCTCACTACCTTCGTATTCCTTTCTTGGCTAAGGAACTTCGCACTTGCATTTGTTTAGTTGTCCCCACGGTATAGTCGTGTGCTCTTTAGTGAAAAGATTCTCCTCTACCCTCTCTTTTCCTACAAGATTTCTCTTTTTTTCTTGACCGATAAGCCGATTTCTTGGGACGCCTGCACCTTTATTCTCTTTTTAACTGCCCCAGAGAGAAGACACTCTGTTGGCGATGATCCTAGGCACCTTTTTTCCTTGGACCCATCCGGTTTCTTTCGTTGTTTGAGTTCCCGATCAAATTTTTTTTCAGTTTACCTTTGAGGAAGGTTCGTTTTCTCCTTTCTCCCTCCTGGTAGACATATAGTGGTCCCCCATTTCCCTCTCGAGTGCTTTAGTCCCTCCCTTTTTCCTGGTTATGAGAAAATCGATTCCTTTTTTCAACCAAGAAGCTTTTCCTATTCCCGGCAGTTGCGCGATACCATCTCCTTTTTTTTGTTGCTATCGTCTTTGAGTTCTTCTGTCTTTTCAGGATCTGTGTCTTTGAGTTTTTTCCTTTAATTGCTTCCCTCTTCCTTCGGTTGTCACAACTCCTCCTCTTCCTTCCTTGTTGTCGGTGCCTATTTCGCCTTTTTCTTCTCCTTTTCCCCACTTTCTTCTCGTCTTTTTCAGTGTTCTCTTACTTCTTTACCGAGGCGTTAAATGTGAGGTTCTTTCCCTGCTCTTAAACTATTTTTTTTCTTCTGTGTTTTTTATTTTCTCGCTTTGTCGTCCCTTCTCGTGCTCTCTTTATTTTACGGCCACCCCTTTGTTCATTAGTGTCTTCGTATTTGTTTATCTTCATAAGTTTTGCTATTCTCCTTTTTAACTCTTCCCCGTGCTCTCCCCTTTTTGACCTTGCGCATTCCTTCTCTTTTGTTTTTTTTCTTGAATCATTTTCCAGTTTATCCTGCTTCCCTTGAGCAGCTTTCTTCGTTTGTTTCTGAAAGCGATCCCCGTCCCCCCCCTTCACCCTCAGGTCCAAATCTCTTTCCCGTTAGCTGGCGCCTCGTCCTTCCTTGCCACCCCCCGTTATTGTCGTTTTTAGGTCCGCCAGTTTCCCGAGTCAAACCTTCTTTTTTTCCCCCCCCCCTCATTCTAGTTTTTGTTTTTTTTTTTTTTTTTATCCCCCCTTCCTCTCCTTGACAGCGAAGCTTTTTTCCTGCATTTTCTTCCAACTCTTCCTCCTCGATCCCTTATACTCGCGTTTGTCGCACCTGTCTGTAGAACTCGTCCCTCCCCGAGCTCGTTTTTTAAAGAGTTTCTCAAGACGGTTGCCCTTCCCTGACCAGCTTCCTTCCCCTTAGCCTTTTTTTTCTCTTCCAAAGGTTTTTTTTTCCATTGAACCCCCCCCCGTCCTTTTTTCCTATGTCTCATGTCCGTAGATGTTTCTATTCACAGATGATTGCTATTAGTTGTCCCTTTTGTTCCCCTTCTTTTTTCTCAGTATCCCGTACGTCCTCGTCGTCCGGGCGTCGCTGAATTTTTTTTGCTCTCCCCCAGGACCCCCCTCCCTTCCCCCTTTTTTTTACCCGAGACACCCTTCCATTCTTCTTATCTCTCTTTGACGTTACCCTTCTTTCATTTATTCCCTTTGACTTTTTTACCCCTTTATTCTCCGGTCATTGAATTTCTAACATGTCGGGCAACGCACTTGCAGGCATAGCTTTTCGCATGAACTACCTCGGATCCTCCTTTTGCCCTGTGAACACTTTCTTCTCGTTTCTCTTCATTGCCTCCGGTATTCTGCTTTTTGTTTTCATTGCGGTCCTGTCCCTTGCTTGGCTTTAATGCGAGCACCATTCCTCGTCCTTTGTTTTCCCCATTCTCCCTCCTTGGTTACTTCTTCTTCACTCCCGGTTCGACCTCCTTTTCCTTCTTTTCATACCCAAAAGTTTGTCCAGAAGACTCTATCTCCTCCGTCCCTCCCGATCGGAAAGATAGGTCCCTTTTTTAACTTTGTGCCTGGGTGCTTTCGTCCGTGTTCCACTTTCTCTTTCTCCTTTGCTCTTTCTGGTTCCAGTGATACCTGGCTCCTCTCTTTCTCTCTATATCTCCGCACCTCTTTTGTTTTCTCCCAACGCCGCGGCTCCCCTCCTTACCGCAGCTCTCTTTCATCCCGACGTGTTTCCGTCCTCTCCCTCTCTCGAGATTTTCCTCTCTACTGTTGAGCGTTTCATTTTCTTCGTCTTTCGTCTCCGTTTTTTTGATCCAGTCCCTCCGGACCCCTCGCCCGATTCTACTTCTTTTCCCCCGTTCTTCCCTTTCCTCCCTTCCTTATCCCCCTTCTTTTTTTTTTTTCGTCGACGACTTGAAGTATCTGTTCCCTTCCTTCGGTCCCTCTTTCCATTGTTCGGCCTCCTTTTACTACTTCACCGCCGATTCTCTTCCCTCCCCCCTCTTTCCCAGTTTTCGCACCCTTGCTTCATATTCCTCTATTTCCCCCTTTATCGGTAGTTTATCTTTTTTCAGTTGTTTCAGGACGTTCTAATTCTTTTTTTCCATCTCCCACTTCGTGTTAAGAGGTCCATCGTTCTACAGTCCGGGCTTTCTTTTCCTCTTCAGTTTTTCCCTCCCTTGACTTCTACCTCCCAAACCTTTTTATTGATAGGTTCCATCCCCTGTTCCCCGTAACCTTTTCCTTTTTCCCAGTAGTTTTGTCTCGTCTTTTCCAGGGGGTCCCCGCTCTTTCTTTCTATGTCATGAGGGATCCAATCTTTATTAGTTTTTTTCCCTCCCCCGTTTTTTTTGTTTTTTTCCCCCAGTCCAGCGCGGTTCTCTCCCCCACCTATCTTTTCCCTTGCTGGCAGCTCTTCCCTGCTACTATGATTTCCCTTCCTTGTTCTTCTTTTCATTTGACACCCACCTACGTGTGCTGTCCCATGTCCGTCTGTGTGCCCCTTTTTTACTTTTGACCGACAAGTTTTCCTTTACCCTTTTTTTTTTTCCCTCCTTTTTTCTTCTTTTTCTGTGATTTTCTTCTGTCGTCCAGGGAGTAATTTTTGATTCCTTCCTCCTCTTTGCGCCTTTTGCAAACCCAGGACTGCGTAGCCTTTCTTTTCCGCCCCACAGACTCCTTCTAGCTGAAAAAGGTTCCTTCTCCACGTACGTTCTCTCCTTCGTGGACTACTTATTCCCTTTTATCGCTAAGGCGGTTTTCTTACGTTCCTTTCTTAGTTGACCTTGTCTTTTGACTGTGGATTTTCCTCGTGTTTCCTTCTTTTTTTCTTTGTTTTTGTTGCACGGTCCCCCCTCTTTTTTTTTCCATCGCTTTTTCCTTTCTTCCTCATTGTATTTTTTCATCATCCCTTCTGTTTTTTTTCATCGCTCTTCCTCCCCTAGAAGTCTTTTTTGCCCGGTTTCCGTGCTGCTTTGGTTGATCTTGCCTTTTTGATTTTTTTCTGGTGCTTTTTTTTTCCTTCTTTTAACGCTTTCTTTTTTTTCCGTCCCCTTTTTCTTCCCTTTTGAGAAACAATCCTTCCCCCACTTCCCCTATGATACTTTCCTGCTTTCATTCTGCGTTTTTTATTTCCACTTTTTCTCCCTGACGGTGATTTTCCCCTTTTCCACCAACCACCCCTCCTCCCCCAAAGTGTTTCTCCAGCTGTCAGAATGGCTTCCGTGGCCTTATTCTTCTTCCCACTTGCATCGTAATGTTTTTTTCCCCTCTCGTTCGGTTCGTCTTTCCTTTTCTCCGTCCTTGTCCAATTTCTTCTAGTGAGTTTCTTTCCTTTTTTTCAGTAGTACGCTGCGGTTTGTAGTTCCCTCTTTCCATCCTGTCTTTCATCCTTTTCTTTTTGCCCCAACCCTTCTGCATTTTTTTTTTCTTTATCGTTTTTCTCGGTTGTATTACCCGTTGTTTTTCCTTTCCAGAACTTTTCCCCCTTTTGGATTTTGTCGGTTTTTTCTGTCTCTTTGTATTTTGGTCGGGATTCCCTTTTTTCCTTTTTTTTTAGGTTTCCCTCGTTTAGCAGGGCTCGTGTTGCTTTTTTTTCTCTTTGCCTTTTTAGATTTTCATTTTTCCACGGTACATTCCGATTTTTCCAGGCACGCGGCTCCAGGAATTTCTTTCCCCGCGTGTTCTTGTTTCCCAAAACTGGTTTTCTTTTCGTATTCTTCTCCCCCTTATTCCTAGAACCCTCTCTTCCTGCGTCCTACCCCCCGCGGCCCTCCCATCTTTTGCTTTTTTTCCTAACAGATCGTCCCTCCTTTTTGACCCTACAGCCCGAGAATTCACTCCAGGGTTATTGTTTTCCTTCCAAGAGCGAGTCCCTTTCTTTCCCTTCTTCTTCTTTCCTTTCCCATCTTCGTGCTTGGGTCATGATTGAACACCCCCTATCCCTTCAGCTCCCGCTTGTTTAATTTACTTACGTCTTCATTTCCAGTCCCCTAAATTAGCAACGAGATTTTCGTTGCTTTTTCGATAGTATCTTCCTTTTTTTTTTCTTCCCCAGATGTCCCCCTTTACTCTCCACATAGAAGTCTTCATTTGGCCCCCCAGGCAGATCCCTTACTCCACAAATGTTTCCGGAGAGATCCACTCTCTCTCCTTGCAATACTCTTTTTGTTTTTTTCTCGACGCTTTGTTGTGACCTTTAAGGCCCCTGTTTCTCTTCTGCTTTTTTGGTTTACTCAGAATTCCTTACTCTGCTCTGTCAAGATCATTTTATGTCCACCTGCCCCTCCCCCTTTTCCCCCGGTAATTCCCGCGTGTGAGCCGGGGCGAATGTGGTTCTGCCCACAACTTCTTCTATGATCCCTTGACCTTCCAGTCGCGTCCGGTCTAGGGGTGTAAACTGGTCGTACGCGGTCAAAGGATGCTCTTCCTATGGAAGCGCGTCTGTGCTTCCTGTCGATATGTGTCAGTACTTGCAGGGGGCTTTCTTCTCTTAACGTTATTAAAATTCTTTCTACTCTTCTTTTTATTGACCCCCCTTTTTCAATGATGTGGAGCCCCTTACCCCTCCCTATAGGGGCCGGAAATTGTCGCTCTGGTTTGGCCCCCTCTCTCACCTTTTTTCCAGATCCCCCCGTGGGCCCATTTCTCCCGCTGTCAATTGGCCCCTTGGGGCTGTTTGTCTTCCATCTATTTTATTTGTCGACTGATTCTCCTTCCTTTCAACATTCCTCTCCTATTCGCCATGGGTTTTCCTCTTTCCCTTCACACCCCCCATTAATCTTTTTCATAACGCCGCTTCACAGTTTCCTCTCCTTGCCTGCATACCCCCCCCCGCCTCCACTTCCCCCTTCCCCTGTAGTGACCCTTGTCTTTTCACCTTTAGGTACAGCCAACTTTACTCCACTCTTTCATTTTCTTTTCACCCATTCACTTTTCTCCGGGTTTTTTGTCTCCTCGCAGTTTCAGGTACTGCCTTTGTTTTTTATTCTTTTTCCTTCCCCTCAATTGTCCCTTCCCCTCTGCCTTCTCCTTTTCTCTTCCTTTATGCCCTCTTCGTTACTGACGTCCCTCGTTTTATTTCACGGACGTACCCTTTACCAGGAGTACCCTTTTTTTCCTCATCGCATTCCTCTTCCTTCATTTTCTATCCTTCCTTTTTTGGCGCTTTTTGGTTTTCACCTTTTCCCTCCCCCCGTTGTATCGGTTTTTTCCTTTTTCTCTGCCTCGAAAACTCTATGTTATATCTGTTTTTCTGGGTTTACTTGTTTTTTTTCGTATCCCGGAAGTACCTTTACCTCCTTTTCGTTTCTTCATTGGTTCGGATGGGAATATCCATTTTCCCTCTTAACTGGCCTTTCTATACATCCCCTTCAAGCCGTCGGCTTTTTTTCATCCTCCTACTGCCTTCCTCCTTTTCCTTTATCTCTGAACTTTTCCTCTAGTCGTGCAACCTGTGTCTTTTTAACGTCCTTTAATACGGCCCGATTTTCCTTCACGTTCCGTTTCCCCTTCCGCGGATTCCTTCTTCCTTTTTCAAATGTCATGTAGTTTCCCATTTTCTCGATTAGTATGATGTCAGCTTTTTCCTTCTGATCTCTTTTGTTCTTTTTCCTGCGACGCCCTCTCTCCTCTTTGGTTGAAAAATTTTCCCCTCTCTTTCCAATTCGCGATTGCATTTTTCTGACCCTAGGTGATAGCCTGAATCCCAACCTTTTTCATCCTCCCCTCTATTATTCTCCCAGGACCGCCTTCCCCCAGCCTGGCATTTCATTTCCTTCTGCAACGTGTTGACTGGGTATCTTCCGTGACTTTTTTCCCTTTTTCCTAGCATCCTTTCTTGGGAAAAGTCTTTTCGCCTCCTGCTGAATGCAAGTTCCTCAGACAAATGGACCCGGTTTCGATACCCCACCTCCTCTGCTGACCCTCGCCCTCCTTTTCCTCTTGAAGTCCCTCAGTGGGTCGCAGGTCCATCCCAAGTGCACTCGCGAATCCCTTTATCTTTCGTTTCAGACTCTTCTTCTGTGGACTTTCCCTTCCTGCGGACCATAGAACCGATCCGTCCTTTCCCTCTCTTCCCCCTTTCCTTCTTCCTCCTCCACGTTGTTTTTTTCTTCTTGGAAGTCGTGGGAACATAATTCCGGAATTCTCAACTTTCCGTAGGAATTCTCCTCGATCTACGCGATGATTCCGTTTCTTCTTCCCCACCCTTTTCGATTTTTTCTTTCGCTTCATCGCGTCGCGTCGAGGGTTCTGCGAGGCTTTTTGGTATTGCTCACCTGGTCTGTTGTCCATCTTTCATTCGCGTCGGATATTATCTTTGACCGATCTCCTGTTCCCATCTTAATGGTTTTTTCCGGGCATCCTTTCACGCACGTTCCTTCCCTTCACCCTTTTGATCCTGTCATTTTCCCCTGTTTTCCGATTGTTTTCTTTTCAGCGATGTCTGCGTCCCGTTTTGGCTTCACGGATATCCACTGACTTTCTCATTCTTTATCTGTGCCCTTCCAGCGATTTCCTCCCTGTTGCACCCCCACGGCTAGGAGACTTTGTTTCCTCCTGTACCCACCCACCTCCCGTCTTCCTCTGCATGACCTTTCTTTCTATTTCGAGTCCTTCAGGGCTCGCCCTGGTCGGCGTATACGGATGACAGTTTCTGCTTCCTCTGTCTCCTCTGTCTTTTGCAGGTTCCTTTCCTCGTTTTTTGTTTTTGGCCTCTTTTCGCTTTTTGTTTTTTCTTCTCCTCTTCTTTTACCTCTTGCCCTTTCCTCTTTCTTCCTGCCAGAAGTTGTTCCCATTTTTTGATATGTTTTTCCTGCGTTTCGTCTCTCATTTTTTAGTCTTCATTTTTTTTTTCCTACCCGCCTTAACAATCCGACCTCTCCTTTCTTCTTGTCCGGAACTCCCCCCTCCAGTCCCCTTCACCTCATCTCCAACAGCTTCATGTCGCGGCTCATATGTTACCCCGCGTCACATGCTTCCTGTCTTTAGGCCTTTGAAAAAACCAACAAGTTTCCACAAATTGTCGGCACCGTCCCCTTTCTTAAGGTCCTGACTCGCTTTCGAAACCTTGCCTCGTCCCTTGTTTGTCCCCTTGCGCCTGTCTGTTTTTTTTCTTCCTTTTTTACGCGTGTGCATCGTTTTGCAAGGTTGCCTCCTCTTTTTTGTTGAGAGCGCTTCCCCGTTTGTCCTTTCTTCGTAACAGCCGGCGTTTCCTCCCTTTGGTCAAACACAACTCCGTCTTTTTTTTCGGACTCTTTTCCCTCTTTTTCTTTCCCCTTTTGAGTTCGAATTTTTCAGAAGTGACACGTTGTTTGTGCTTGGGACGTGGCGGCGTTTTTCGATTTCTTGATTTTTTCCTTCTTCTTTGACTTTTAAGCAGTGTTTTTTCAGTCTGTATCTTTTGACTCGTAGTTCCCGGGTTAGCTTTTCTTCCGCTTGGAGCCTTGTCAGTTCGCCATCATGTCGCCACCCCCAACTGCATTCCGATTTTCTCCCAGGCACTTTTTTCAGTTCCTTTTCGCACTTTGACGCGGTGTGTTCAACCAAATGGTAGTTTCTTTTTCCCAAAGTTAGTCCTGCCACCTTTTCTGATGCCCCGCTCACCAACTCTCGGCTGTTCGCCCCCGCCCCTTTTACTACCAGTCTGCCTGCCATAAGACTCGATTTCTCTGGACGCATTGCACAGTAGAGATCCCGCCAGGGATATCATCCTTCCTTGCGGTTTTTTTTCCAGTCTCAGGCGAGATGATCAGGCTCCTGCTTTCCCCCCCCTTGTAGGCGGGGAGGAGTCTAAAATTCTCTACGCTTAGTTGAAAACCGAGTGGAAAGGTTCCTTACCCTACCCTGTCCGATCGGATCTCCCTCTCCCCTTTTCGATCTTCTCGGCTTTGAGCCGCAATCTTCCAGTTCGATCCCTCGACTTATTTGGTTTTTCCACCCAGACAGATCAACACTTCTTCCCTGAAGTGGCAGACACGGCCCCGATCAA
>Ga0179593_1511663_pt1 | contig 20753 bp, 25 predicted proteins | sample CZODoug2_1_08_16_FD_185931 | JGI IMG/M metagenome (GOLD analysis project Ga0179593, IMG submission 185931) | Vadose zone soil fungal communities from Angelo Coast Range Reserve, California, USA - CZODoug2_1_08_16fungal (PacBio error correction) | ecosystem: Environmental > Terrestrial > Soil >... | reverse complement strand
TGTCCATTTTTTTGGCTTTTTTCTTATTTCGCCTTTGTCCCTCCCCCTCATTGATCTTTGTGCCAAAGTCTCCAATTCATACTTGTTCGATTTCCCCCCCCCCCCCTGCCCCGGGAACCTTTTTTTTTTCTCGTCAAATTGCGATCTTTCTTACTCTTGACATGTCAACTCCCCTGGTCTGGCCTCCACCCCTTTTTCCCTCAAAGTGTGCTCCCCCCTTTTCACACGAACGGTTTCTTTCCACTTTTGTGGCCACTTTGTCTTTGGAAGCTTTTTTATTTTTTTTGTTGAGTCCTTTCTTTTCTTTTATTTTTGCCTTAATGGACCTTTTTCTTTTTTCCCCTCAGATGGCAGAACAATCTTTAACCTCCTTCCACGTCCCAATACAAGGAAAAATTATTTACCCACCAAGTCTTATTGGATTTTCACCCTTGTGAGTATTTTCCTTGATGTTTTTAGGATGCTTCGACCGCTGCTTTGGCGTTTTTCTTCGTGGTTGTGACTACTTTTCCCTGGACTTTGATATTCCTTCTGCCCCCAGGACTGCCCCCCCCCCCCAGTCCCGTGATTTCACCATCCGTTGAACTTCCTTCTCCTTCACCAGCGTCCCACTGTTATTGCTCCCCCTTTTCCTTCTTTGATTGTGTTCCGGGCAAAACCCCTCCCCAAACCAAACCCTCCTTTTTCCCATTTTTTTTTGTGATCAGGGCTGCTTTTTTTCTAGCCTCCTATTGTCCTTTTTGTACTCCCCCCCTCGTTTCTGTTGACTTTTGGCATTTAGGCTTCTTGGTTTCAAACAAAACGATAGTTTAACCCACACTGCTTAAGGCCCTTTCCTTTTTTCCCCCCCGGTCTTTGATTTTTTTCTTGATAAGTCGTCCCTTCGACCGTTATGATTATCTCGTTTGTGTTGTCTCCCCCTGCACCCCTCTCATTAGACCTTCAACTTATCCACATTATGAGATTCCCAACTTACCCCCCAACCCCCTCAACCCCCTAAAGATACTTTCTTTTGCCAGTTGACGGGGCACCCACTTTTCTTATCGACCCATGAGGTTCCCTCTTTTCCCTGGCAGATCTTACCCTTCAGACCCTTTCTCAGGTGCTTCAGGACTGGGATGGATTTCAGTTACTTTTTCCCTTGTAGGGTTTTTTGAAGTTACCCTGAATCTTTACTGAAGTTCGTCTTACTTTCCCCACCCAATGAAAAACTATTTTTCCTCCTCTTATTTTTTTTTCTTGGGGTTGAGGGAGTTTTGACTTTTTTTTTCGATGGCCAATTTTATAGGGTTTTAGTTCGAATTCCTCACCCCACCCCCAACCCCCCCCCCTTTCACATACTATCGATCAGTTTAAGCCTTTCCTAGGATTGTCCCATTTTACCGGGTTCCCCCCCCTCCTTGGCCTCCCCCCCCAGAGGATCCCCCTTGAACCTCTTCTCTCTTCCCTGGAGCTTTCTTGCCCGTGGTTATTTGATCCCGTGTATTACTGATCTCTTTCGGTTTTTTCCCCTCACGTCCCTCCCCCCAGTCTTTCTCTTCCATAGGTAAGGATTTTTCCCTTTGGCTTCTTTTTCACTTTTTTTTTTTTGGGTAGGGGGCATTTCTCCCCTTCACCTTTCCCTATGTCTGATTGTCTCATTTAGAGCTTCCACCCTGGACTTTTTCCTATCCACCAAGTTTTCCCCCTCTCCCTTTTGCCCGTGCTGTTTTTTTTCTCTCGAATTTTGCGTGGATTGTCCCACATTTGAGTATTCGGTCCCCTCTTTGCTTAGTAAGTTACCTCTCCATTTTGGGGTTCCGGGGTTTTCGTATCTGATCGCTTCTTCAGCCCCCCTTCTTTTTTTTCTTTGATTTTCACAACCCCTGTCAACTTCCTTTGATTTTTTTTTCCTCTCTTTTTGGACACCCCCACGACGGGTCTAGCTTTTCGACTTTTCCCTCTTTTTCCCCCTAACACCAACAAAAAATAACCTTTCGTCTGGTTCCTTCAGGTACCCCGGTGGGCCTTGTTTTCTGACGTGCCCTAGTTATTTTCCTTATGCGTTCAGTGCTTGCAAGAGACCTTTACTTATCATTTTGCATTTCCTTTTTGGTAGCATTTGTTGTTTCTATTTGCAACATTGCAAGACCCCCTTTTCACTTTTTTATTTACTTTCCCCCTTTTTTCTACCTTGTTTCCTTTGTTTTTCCTGTGTCCCCCCAACCGGAACAGGTCAAACTTTTCTTTTTTTTTCCTGAACCCTTTTTTTTTCCAGACCGAATGCAGCCTTTCTGATTTTTTGTCCTTGCCTCCATTTTGCTATATCATTACTTTCCCTTCTTCTTCTTATGGGAATAGGCTTACGCGTCTTTTTAACCCCTTCTTGGTCCTAATGGCTTTACCTTCACCCTCCGAACCTATAATTCCCCTTTTGTTGGGTTTTGCCTATTGATTCAGGAATCTGTTGGGTTCCACTTCTTCCATTATTTTCCACCGATCATGGCACACGTCAGATGGTTCCCCTTTTTCTCTCAAAATCTCGGCTACCCGCTTTTGTGGGGTTTCTTTTTACCAAACGTTTACCTCCCGTCACAGTGGCTTCTGCCCCCTTACCTGGCAAAAAAATCTTTCATTCGTTTGCAGGACAAATCTTCTTTGATTTTCCCACCCCCCCCCCTGGGCATCTCTGTCAGCTTTCCTTTTTTCTCGTTTTTTTTGAGTTTCCCCTCATCTTTGTGGAATGTAGTTCCTTCTTGCGAATTGCTTTCTTCTCAAATCGTTTCCTCGTTCAGGTTTTCCCCCAAGACATTGGAATCGGGACTTTTGTTCCCTCTCGATTCCCCCCTGGTAGTCAGGAATTTCAGCTGCACAAACCAGCCAGCCCCCACACATGTGCGATTTGATTCTTTGGGGCGCTTTTCTAGAGTTTTTTTGGTTCTTGTATTGACATAGTCCCAACCTTGGTATGTTTTTTCCCCTTGCCTTTCCCCTTTTTTGTTGTCACTCAAGTGGTGGACTTTTTTTTGTGTCATCCCCTGACCATACTTCTCTCCAGGGCCCCCTTTGCATGCACCTAATGTTTTTGGGTTTCCCCGATCTGTTAGCAAAAGGTTGCACACCCCCATTGATGGGCCTACGCCCGGTTGGTGGACTCGTAATTCCTTGGTCTTGGTGGTTTCAGCGGCTCCTGAAGTGCATCCTCTTTTCTAGGGGCGGTTGCCCTTTTCTTTCTTGGTCCATATTGGATTCCCACATGCACGTCTCGATTTAACTCATCCATTAACCTCGGCTTCCCCCTCTTTTTTATATTTCCCCGGTTTTTTCATTTTTAGTTTTTTTCGTTTGGCCAATTTACGACTCTGGGCCCCCCCGTTTACACGAGTGGTAATTATACATACTTTTTTCTCAACACTCCGTTGTTAGCTTCTTATTTCTTTTCCCCCCCTTTTCCCCATGTCTTTTTTTTTGGGTTACTGAGGCTCCAAAGGTTAACTTAGGTTTCTCTTCCAAAGTTGTGCTGGATCCTCTTTTTTTCTTTTAGTTTGAGACAACATACTGAGTTTCTCTGGCTGCCCTGCCCAACATCTTCCGTCCCAAGAGGGCGCCGCCCCCGAGGTTCCCAAAGTCGACGAATCACCTCGTGCCCACAACCCCCAGGTTCTGCCCCCTTCTTCGCCCCCCCCCCCCGGCTTGCGCCAATGGTGTCCCTTTCCTTTCCTATCGGGCCCACTCGTTTGCATTTCCGTACGAGACTTCCTACGTTCTCAGTTCCAACTTTTCTGCCGTTTCCCCCCTTGCTTGGGGGCCCCCCCCCCCCTTTTTTTCAATGATCATCTCCCCCCCCAAAGACCAAGAATGAGGGCGGCCCTCTCTTTTCCGTTTTGTTGTGCGCCCCTTTAGGCTTTCACTGGTTCAATCCCTTTTTTTTCAATGGTACCCCTTTTCCTCCCTCTACGTCCCATGCTGGGGTTCCCACCCTGCCCAGTTGATCCGCTTGGTCGCTTCGTAACCTTTTTCTTCCACGTGACCCTCTCCCCACCCCTTTTACCCCCCCCCTCCAAAAAGACCACAAACCCTTTTTCCCCTCTTTTTCAGTTGACTCCTTTTTTGGTGTTCCCGACTTCTCTTGTGTAGCTGGACAACCCGACTGATTCAAATTGCTTCCCGTTTTTTCATCCCTCCGGGTCCTGCTAATTTTTCAAAATACCCCCCTCCCTCTTGTTTTCCCCCAGGCCCCCCCCGTGATTTATGAGACCATAGCATATGACACGGTTCTTTCACCATTTTCCAGGACGACCATGCTTTCCCCTATTGGCCTTTTTTTTTACCCCATCTTCCCAACCTCCCATGTTTATTTATTATTCTTTCCTTCTTTTTTGAGTACTCTTTCCTTGCCCTTAGTTTTCCCAGGTCTTTCCCCCTTAGCCTTTCCCAGCAAAACTCTTTTATTTCCCCTCTCTATTTTTTAAAACATTAAGGTCCAACTCCCAATTCCCAGTCCCATTGCTTTTCGGCTAATTCTTTTCTATGCCCCAAAGTGACTTTTCCCTCTTCCCCAGTAGGCAACGGCCCCGGTCGGCGCCAATACCCTCTCATTTTTTCCCTTGAATAGGCGGTGGCAATCAATACCTCCCCCTCCCACCGTAAAGCCCCCCCCTCTTTCAGAGTCCACCCGTAGACTCCTCTTGGGAGACCATGAAACCTGGGTTGGACGCTCAAATTGTCCACAAGCGTCAACCCCCACCAGGCGCTTTTTACTCGACACCTTGGTCCTGTATTTTTTTTTTTTCTGGCACCTTTTCCCCCCTGCAACAAGACCAGACTGTTCACAAATCCAACCCCGAGTTACCACGATTTTTGTCTTTTTAAGTGGCGATTTTTTTTGGTCGTTTTTTCTTCCCCAGTGCCTGAACCCCCTACCTGAAGGTTTCTCCCCCGATACTCCAACTGGCCCTTCACAGAGTTTTGTCTTACCCAGTCCACCCTCGCCCCTTCAGCTTTTTTGCAATGGTATGTTTGGTTCCCTAAGCGTCCCGGAGTGTTTGAAACGGCACTCTCTGCTTTCCGTTGATGAGTTTTGCCCCCCACATCTAACTTCAGTCACTAAACCCAGTCTGAGTCTTTTCCCTCTGGTTCTTCTTTGCCGAGTCCCTTCAAAACCCCCTTCTTCCCTTTCCTCCTTTTTTCACCTTCTCTCTGTGCACCGTTCAAGTGGCGCCCCTCTTATCTCTAAATCCCTCAACACGTCTTGCTCCACTTCCCCCTCGATATCTGCTGACTTCATATTACAATTTTTTCTCCCCCTCTTTTGAATAATTCCCCCTTGTAAAGGCTGCGACAACCCAAAGGTAAATTTTCTCCTTCGTTGGTCTATGGTTTTGTGGGTTTCCAGGATGCACCGCCCACCCCCCCCCATTACCACCCATTTTTTTTTTTTCACATTTTGAGGAGGAAGAATCGTTCTACTTTTTTTTCGTTTGATGAGAAAAATTTGATGCTATTTCTTTCTAATTGTTTCCGCTGCCATTCATGAACTTTCTAGAAAGACTGCTCTCGTCCGCCCTTGTAACCTTGACCCCTCTGGTATTGTAGCGGCTTGTCTTGCAGGTGGCTTTGCCTCCGGTCCCTCCTTTTGTGCCCTTTTTTTTCCCCTTGTCTACGTGTCTGTGGTCATGTCCTTTTTTCGTTTCTTTTTCCCTTTTGTGCATTCTTCTGTTCTTTACTATGGTAGGTTCCCCTGGTCATCTTGTTCGGTTCCCCCCTATTTTTTCTCTGGTATGTTTTTTTTTCCTTGACGCTCCCCTCCTCTAAGTTTAACGATCCACCCTTTTTCTTCCTTGTGGACTTAGTTACACAACTAATTCTTTTTGACCCCCTCCCCCTTATAATTCTCATTTCGGAACCCCCCCCTTTTTTTAAGTTATATGTCCTCCAACAGCCCCGTGGGATGTAAAATCGAACCAACCAGTTTTTGCTGGTCCCTCATTTTTCCCCACACATTCTTCCCACAACTGGCATTGTCGCCTTTTTTTTCTTTTTTTCGTGCTTCTGGGGGTACGGTTTCCCCTTTCGCTGTATCTTCAACGATGGTGGACAAACCTCTCCTGTGTGTTCCCCCACTTTTCGTCCCTTTCTTCTTGTTTTCACAAGTCCCTCTTTTTCCCAATTTGATATACCCTTCCAAAGCGCCCACTCCTGCCAGGCACTCCTCCAACACTCCCCCTTTTCACCCCCCTATCTGTGAAAAAAGCCCATTTCCCCCCTTTTTCTTGACTTTACTTTTGGTGGTATCTTTTTTCCCCCCTCATGGTCACGACGGATTACCCACTTCAAGCCCCTTTTGCTCACGATCTCCCCTTTTAAACCCCAGTCTTTCCCTCCCGAAAGTGCATTTTTTCCAACGTTTCTCCTTTCCAACCTTTCTTAGCCAATTTAGTTCCTTTGAGACTTTGTTCAGAATTTTTCACTTTCCTACTGTTTTCGAGGCATCCTTATCCTCTTTTTTTTCCCGAGTCCAACTTTTCCCTGTCTCTTCAATTCTTTTTTCTCCAGTCGATCTCCCCTTTGTGCACCAGATCCAATCTTAGGCCAGTTATTTCTTTCACCCCCCTTTTCCCCCCCAAAGCTGTCTTTGAGTCTCCCTACCCCTTCTTTAGTCTGGCTCTTTTCGAGATTGCCATCCCTCCCGAGAACCCCTTCTTCTGTTTGAAGGTGTTTTTCTTTTCTCCGAATTTATAAACCTTTGCCGTGACTACCCCCTCTTTTTTTTCAGATCTTACTTTTTTGTTTTAGTTTGGAGAACTCGTCTTTTTTTGTCTTGCGGGCTTTTCCGTAACGTTGCTTAATCCCCTTCCCCCCACCAAACCCTCCCAATTATTTCTTTCTCTGATGCAATCTCCCCCCCACGATCCATACGATGCCATCGGTCGTGGTAGACTTTTTCCCTTCCACAATTTTGTGTTTTTTAAAATTGTAAATTCTCCCCCTCCTTTCACCCCTCCTTCCCCTTTCACCCCCCTTTCTTCACACCCCCCCCTTTGCGTAGTCCCACGCAAGCTCGTTTTCTCTTTCTTTTTTTTTTTTTTTTTTTAGATCTTTTTCGTTTCAAATCCATTTGGCGTTCCCTTCGATTTCTTTTCGACCAGGCCCCTGAACTTCTTTCAATTTTCCCCTACACCGTTATGTTGTTTTGAATGCTTTTCCTCCCATGTTTGTTGATCCTCGTTTTGAGGCCTGGTTTTTTTTTCCTTTTTCGATTGACACAACCCCCCCAAGAGCCCTTCTTTTACCAGTCCCCCTTTTTCCCGGACCCCCTTTTCCTTCCCACCTTCCTTTCTCAAGAGAGCGATTTTTTTTTATTATTTGTTAACCAAGGTTTCGATTTCCCGTTCTTCGTGAGTTTTTCCCGTTGCCGTTATTTCTCCCGTTTTCAAGCATTTGTCTTTTGTTCCCGACCTCTAATTTGCCCCTTGTTCGTGGGATTTTTTGAAACCACACATGTCCTGTTTTTTTTAACTTTGACTTTTTTACCTTCCTTCCTTTTTTTTCAACGGTATCAGCCAAGGACTTTTCTTCATTTCGTACCCTCCATTTTTTGTGGGTCCCCCAGCGTCAACGACCCCCCCCCGTTCAAATTACTTTTTCTTCTTTCCCATCTAAGTTTTTCTGACAGGGTCTTTCTCCTTTTGACGTGTTCCGACAGATTTCCTTTCCTTTTTCTTCTGTTTATTGGTTTTGACAACCCTCTAGTTGTTCTAGGACCACCGGGCTTTCCCTGCATTTTTTCTGGTGAGCTGTATAGTCTCTCACATCGCGAGCTCGTCTTGTTTTTTAGGCTCCCCCCCATGTCCCCTACTTCAGTGACCCAGACAACTGACATTTATAAAAGAAACAGATCTGTTGGCGACACCACAAAAAAAAAACACAGGCCACACCCGAATTTGTTCACTCGATTGCTTGAACCCTTGCAAGTGGGTACCCACCCATTTCATTTCTCCCTTGCCAGGAATCCCTCTTGCTCCCCATAGCCTTCACATGCCCTCCAGGTGTCCTGGTTCTTTTCAGCCCTGAGTTTTTCTAAACTGACCTTTTTTCCCTTTGATCCTAACTTCCCTTCAGTTCGTTTTCCTGCCTTTCCTTTATGGCTTTCTAAACCAAGAACCCCCCTCTAGAACGGACGGTCTTTTCCTAGCTCCTTTGTTTTTCATTGTTTATGTCACTTTTTTTGCCGGTGTTGCTCCGAACAAAAACCCCCCCCCACGGGCCCCCTGTAGACGATCCTCTCTCATTTGTTTTTCCCCCAATCCCCTTTTCCTACTTCACCCACTTTTTTTCTTCCCCCCTACCTTTTCTTATTGCAGTTTAGGATCGAGGACTTGAGCAGTTTTTCTCTTACTGTTTTTTTCCATATGAGTCCTGTTTTTCTCCACTTTTTACCAAAAGGGGGTGCCCGTTGAATAGTTGGTTAATTCTTTGACACTTGTATTCATTTTTTTTTTGTGGTATTTTTCCCTCGAACTCGATCCAGTTTCTTTTGAAGTTTGAATCGAGTAGGTGGCAGGCTTTGTTTTCCCCCGCAATATCGAGTGAATTGGGTTTCCGTTAGAGTTGCCTTTTTTTCTCCGGTTGAGGCCAACTAAATGATGATAGATTTCTTCCGAGAGGTGGTCTTGTAGGACGTTCCTTTCTTGCCCGGGTCCCGGGGATTGTTTTCGTTTTTCTGAGATATCTTTCGCGGTAGACGTGCTGGTCTTTGCATCCCCCCCCCCCCCCCCCCCCAACCCCCCAAAAATTTTCTCCCATTCTTTCGTGAAAAACCTCTTTTGTTTCTGACCTTGCCTCCTCTGTTAGAGATTGTCCCAGACCGCCCAACCCAAAACCCCCCCCTTACTTTGTCTCTGGTTGGCTTCATGAAACCAATGTTGCTTTGTTGCGCTTTGTGACGTTTTCTTCTGTGCGTCTCACATTGTTTCTTTTCTTGTACTTCTTCTAACTTTCCTCATATTTTCTTTGGGTTTTTTGAAGTTAACCCTGTTTGATGCTTTTCATTTCCTGGCCCCCCTCCCGCTTCCCCCTGCTCTTTTTCTTTTACTTTGAACCTGAGGCCGTCAGTTCCCCTTTGATTGCAATCCTTACACCCTTTTTTCTCTAAACCATGTTTTACCGACGTGTCCAGTTCAGGGTGTTCTTTTGATTTTTGTTTTTCCGATTTTCCTGGGTCACCCTGGTCATTAGCCCCCCCCCTTTGTCTTTTTGTCTGGGAACGCTTTTTTTCCTGATTTTTAAGCCCCCCGTTTTTTTTCGTTTACCCTAACTTATTCTTCAACCAACCAGAACCTTTTCCCGCAGTCCCCCAATGGGTCGTCTTCTTGGAGCTGTACGATCGATGACCTTGGCTTACTGTGGGTCGGTCCTTTTCTTTCTGATTATTCTCTCTTTCACACCAGTTTGCTCTTTTCTCAAACTTCTTCTGCTTACCCCCCTCGTCTGAATTTTTTTTTTATTGAAACATTTACCCTCTCCGGCTTTCCCCCTGATCCGAATGTTTCTGTTCCCGATCTTTGCACTCTTCCCGTTAGTCACAACCCCCAAGGAAACTTTCCTTTCCCCTTTTCCTTCATGGCGGGGTGTCCTTTTATTCTTCTTTTATTTTTTGGTAACGAACTGTGCCATTATTCCTCCTTCCTTCTACCCCCTTTTAGAAACATCTCTGACTTTTCAAAAAGTGTCAATGGCCATTTTCTTCTCTTCTTCCTAGGTAACTGATTTGCGTCACTTTTCACAAAAGAACTGGTTTCCCCCCAAACACCCTATATAGGGATAATTGCCGGACTATTGATTTTTTTTTTCCTGGTTCTCCATCTGGCGACCACTCGTTTTTTCCAACTTGAATTTTTTTTCTTCCGTGGACCCCTCCTTTGCCTGCATCAGTTGTTTGTTCCGTGTTTTTGTGAACTCTTTCTCCCCGCCAGCTTCCCCCGTTGGCAAGCCCTCTTTGGGCAGGAGCCGGAAATATGAATTGTTCCCACTATCCCCAAGGAGTAGAGGTGTTCTTTTTGTTTTTTTCTCTGTCTTCCCATTTTTTTTTTGTTCCTTTCCTTTTCTTCGGGCTTTTTTTTCCTTTTAGATATTGTTCTTCTCCCCTTATTATCTTGTCCCCCGTCATTCTCTTGTTGAAATCAATTCTCCGTTACCTTTTGCGTCCCTCCCCAATCGACTTCCCCCAGAATTTTATATTCCAACCCTCTTGCCACTATTAACGTGTTCAAATATGTCCTTACAGACGGTGGAAATGGTCCACTTTTGGAACAATCAATCATTTTTTCCCTTTTCCTTCCTTCTATTTTTTTCACTTACTCCCGTTTTTTTTTTTTCTCTTCTGTTCTTTTCCTTTTTGATTTTAAATGTGACCCCCTTTCCTTTCCCGTTCAGGATAGTCGGTCAAACCGGCGTTTTGGTCGCGGCTAAGGTGAGAGTTTATGTTCAAACTTTTCCTCCCTGGAACGCGGGAGCAACAAACTCCATCTTGGCCCTCGTTCCTCCCCTTTGAAATCTCCGTTCTGCCCCAAGAGCAGGGACCTTTCGCCCCCCCGTCTTAGCATAACCCCCCCCTACTCTTTTCTGCCTTCATGGTCATTCTGACTTTTAGTTCTTCCCTCTGCCAAATTTCGTTCTTTTTTCCTGGCGTCTCCCCTATTTTCTGTGTTCTCTGCCATCCCCAATGGCCGGACTTTTATCACTTTGTGACCCCCCCCTAACCCTTTTTTTTAGATGGTTCCCTCCCCCGCCGCTACCATATTGTTTTTTTGCCGGCCCGATCGTTAGGCGTTTGTCTGATGTGGTCCCGATATCCCTTTTTTTTTCATGTTAAGCATCCAATTGGGGTTTCCACCCCTGAGAATTTTTCCCAGCTTTGTGCCCACGGCCACAGTCTGGCGTTTTCTTTCTTGTGTTGACGTACGGTTGTCAATGGGTCCCCTCCCCCACTGCCCAACTTGGGTGGGCCCCACCCTCCCTCGACCCTCCTTTTTCCCAAATTTTTTCCCCTCTTTCAGTGCTTCCATGAATTTGTGTTACCTGCCCACCTGGTGCTCTTTGTTTTTGTCCACCTCCAAGAAATTTTTTCCATCTCGTACCTTTTTTTTGTTTTGCCCTTGTCTAAGTTTCTCCACACCCCCGCCTCTTTTTCTTCAGCTTTTTGAGATCCAAAGAGCCCCCCCCCCCCCTTTTCCTCCCCAGACAGCCGGCCCCCATGTTTTACAGTCCTTTTACCCCCCTTCCTTTTTTACCTTGGCCCCGGCAGTTTTTCTTTTCGATTTCTTGTTGTCTCTCTGTTCGAGGTTCCCCTTCTTCAATTCTTTGGTGAAAGGATGTTCAGAACCACTTCCCCCGGGGGCTGTCCACCCTCCCCTTCTTCCTCTTCACCCCCCCGACGAGGTCAGTCTTTCTTTACTTTCAAACCAAATTTTGCAACTTTCTACCCAACTGAAGCCTCCCTGATGTCGGCTAAACGTTGACCTTCCCCATCTTTTTTCCCTTCCGTTTGATTTTTACGTCCCCCCCCCCCTGTCCCACTTACCCCCTTCCCCCCCCTTTTACAACCAAGACTCATTTTGTTCAGGGACTCTTTTTCGTTTCAAGTGTCGCAACACCCTTTCCCGCCTCCCCCCAATATCTTTCTAAACCTTCTCCCTCTGTATCTTGGGCGCATGCCGCACCTTGACTATTCTTTACAACACCCTGTTCCCCACCATTCCTTGTTTTTTTTGAGCGCAACCCCCTCCTTTAGTGTATTTTTTTTCTCTTGCATTCGGTCAACCCGACCAGCTAACCTAAAGCCGTACCCCTCTCTTTTCTTCCTTGGTTTTCCCTTTTGTCGTTTTCCTGTCAGGCTGCCGTTCACCTGCTCAAGTCCAGCTGAGTTTCGATACGTACCTGGAATCTGAGGTTCCTTCTCAGAGAACATCCTGCCCGCTTCCAGTCCTTCCGTGTTGTGTTGTTACCTCACTTCCTCCCACATTACCGTTGTTTGCTGTTAAAAAAGGCTCACCTGATTCACTTTGTTCTGTTTTCCCCCCCCCCCCCCCCCCCGTCTATATGTGTTTTTTTACCATGATTCCTCTTCCCTTTTTCTGATCAGTTTTCTTTTGTGCCAGCCCCGGCCCACCAATTTCAGTTCATATCCGGCCCCTCTTGCGAGCTGCACACAATTTGTGACCCCCCCCCTTTTACTCTCTCTTTTTATCCCCCAACATTCCTTTCTCCGTTGACCATCGATTCTAGCTGCATGAATTTTTCCCCCTTTTTCTTGTAAGCCCCCAAGGCGTTGTGTCTCCTTAGAAGTCAGACGCCCCCAAAAGTCTTCCAACATTTTTCTTCTTTTCTAGCGTGGATTTTGTTTGTGGTGGACTCCCCCCTGCACACCTAGGTGCAATTCAATCGACCCAACATTCGCGCCCAGAATTATCATTGTTTTTTTTTTTTTTTCTTATTAAACTTTCCATGTATAGTGCTTTCTCCTAGTGTCCTTCTTTTTAGGTCGTAATTTCCTCTTCCGCCCAGCATTGCCGGTCCAACGGCCGGCAAGTTATGTCTCTTTGTATTCTCGTTTTTTTTGGGGCTTGTCCATTGGTGATGTCCTTTAATGTCTCAATTCTAACTTTTTTCCCTTTACTTTTCCCCCCCCTCAGTTTTGTTTTTTTCCCATGCCAGTGTCAGGATTTTTGTTTTTTCCTCTTTTTTAATTTTTTTTTTCTTTTTAGGCTTTTCTTCCTTATTGGGAACACTATCTAGCTCGGTTTTTATTTCTGAGACAGTCATATCACAGACCCCGCTTGACTTCCCGCCGGTTATTTTTGTTTCCTGAAGTTTTCATTTCGTTTTCAGCAACAAAACACCCCCACTTTTTAGCTTTTGTCCCTTTCCCCCCCCCCCCCCCCCCCTTGGGAAACCGAAGCCCTGTGACCCCCAAAACACGACTTGCGGATGGTCACCCGAAAAGTTTGGGCCTTTCTCTGACCCCCAACCCCCCCCCTTTTTTTTTGAATTTTTTTCGCCCACTTCTCTTCTTTGTGATCTTTGTACAAATTGGAGTCATTTTCCCTGCTTTTTTTTGCTTTCCACCCTCCTGACGGGGGTTTACCCCCAGGGTGGATATCTTTTTTTTTTCTTACGAAACAGTCGATTCACCCTCTATCACGCCAACCTCCTCCCCACTTTTTTTTGCCACGTGCATCTAACACCGTTTACCCCCCGTTTAAATTTGACAAGGGTTGTTTTCTTCTTTTCTTTTGGATTTTTGAGCTTGTGCGCCCTTTTTTTTTTTTTTTTCCTTTTTCCCTTTCGACTACCCCTGAACCCCCCAAGCCATTGCTAAAAGCTTTCCTGATACCCAACCATTGGTATTTCAATTTCAGTTGCAAGGCCTTTCACTGGGCTCCCCCCCCCCCTTATCCTCTCAGGGATGCTTTCTCGCCAGGGAATCGTGACATTTTTTCAAGTGTGTGACCTTGCATATTCGATTAGAATTCTGTTCCGCTCCCAAACCATTTTCTCTCTTATATCCCTTCTTGGGCTCACCGTCTCGATGTTCCCAACGATCCCACTGAGGGCGGCATAGAGCTTTAATTTCCCCCCTCTTCCGTCGTTCCTCCTTTATTCCGCCCGGTCCTTTCCCGGGTCTCGTTTTTGTGTCATATTTTTCTGAAAAGACATTTGAAGAAGGATATAGTTTTCCTGGTGTGGGTTTGTTCTTCTGTTCGTTTCTCCCCTTCCTCCTTTGCTTTCCACTCCACTGGGGATTCTCTTCCCTTTCAATTTTAATCTAAGTTGTGTTGTTTTTTTTTGCTTCTCTTCCCTGAGTTGGGAAGTTGGAGTGTAAGGACCGCCCTCCCATCAAAAACTTTAACCCCATAACCTTTCCCCCCCTTTCGGCCTACCTTGCGCTCCCACGATCCAGTTCCAGCTTCTTTTCTTGAAATACCGACTTTGGGCGACCAAAATTTTTCCAATGTACCCCTTTCCCCCCCCCCCGGCTCCTTGGATCTTTTTTCCCCAACAGGTGACTTTCCTCCTTTATACCACACAAATTGCCCCCTGTGTTCTTTCCCCTACCGGGTAAGCCGACAATGCTTCGCAGTCCAATTCCCTGCATGTTAGCTCACCTCTTTCAATGGCCCCTCCCCCTTTTTTTTTCTTCAGACTCTTTTGCCCCTTTTTTTTTTGCGGACGCCAATTTGTTTTTGAGCATTTTGATCTAACCCCGGGAGTTTTCACTTTTTCCCCGTAGATCCTTGCCCCCAAAGCGGCAACCTTTCTTCTCCCAGACATTTTTAAAAGAAGGCCAGCACACCCACCAAAAGGGACTGCTTTTAACAATCTATTTCAGTTTACCCTGTTTTTTCGATGAATTTTCCCGCGTTTTCCTTGTTCTTTTTTAGACTTATAGCGGTGGTGCATCCTCCCCTTCTTGTCACCGGTGGACAAATATAAATCTTAGTTAAAAATGGGTTTCGTAAACACCAATTCCCCCTGCTTTTCCACACCCCTTTGACTTAAACAGTCTTTTTCTGTCACCGAGCCCCCCCATCTCCTTGGCAAACCCAGGTGATTGTTTTTTTTTTCTTGGTCCCCATCTAACGCCCCCAAAGCCCAAACACTAGGCCCTACCTACATCCTCTTTTTTTGTTTACAGGCTCTTTTGAAACCGTTTTTTTCCTTACGAGGGTTTTGACGGTCGGTTTCGAAAACAAAACCCCTTCTTTAGTTGACCTACTGGGTACCACCAAGTTGACGTCCCCTTTTTTTTCTTTGTCCTTAGGTTGCACTCTTTTTACCTCCCTCTCTTTTTGTTTTTTATCCCCCCTGAACGGGACATCAATTACCTCCCCTCCATATAAACTTTTCCAATTTTGACCCCCCTTTTTTCCCCCCCCCCCCCCCAAACCATAGACCCCTACGTCTCCTCTCAGTTCCCTATTTCCAATTGACTTGCACCAAGGTCTGGCTCCTGCTTTTGCCATCCCGAAAACTACTCCTTCCTTTACTTGACATTTTATCCACATGGTTTTTTCTGGGAGCTTCCTCTTCCTGTGCTGGTCCCGGGACGACAAAAGTTCATTTTCTTGGCCCAGACCAGGGTTCCCCCTTCGTCTCAGTCCCCCTTTCTCCTCTTTTCTGTTTCTCCCCCCCACACCGACAACACTAGAGGGGCCCAGGTCGTGGGCGCGACTGTCTGTCTGGTTACCAAAAAACATTTTCGATTGTTTGCCCGGTTGTTTATCCCTCACCCACCCAAAAAAAACACCACCTAGCGACTCCCTACTGGTAATCCACGTTTTTCTTTTCCTTCACGACTCCCCCCCCATTCCGACGGGCAAAAACAACGTTGTTCCCTCACCGACTTGGTTTATCCTGAAGAGTAAGATTTTTCCCTATTGTTGCCCCCCGTACGGCCCTTTTTTCCTTTCCCCCTTTCTATCCCTTCTACACCCCCCCCCTTTTGTGATTGACCCCCTCCAAGATTTTGCCTGTGTCGCGGAATATTGCCTTCTTTTTCCTTTTTCCCCCCGTTTCCCCCCTCGATCCGTCCCCATGATCCCCCCCGACTTTTTCGCTCATTGTAGGATAAAACTATCGCTTTATGCCGAAATAAACTGAGACTCCTTTCATGTTTGCCGTTTCCATCTTCTCCTTTTGTAGGCGTTTCCGTTAACACCCCTACTGGTATAGCTTTTTCGACGGTGGGCCAGAGTAACTTTTTTAAGTGGTTCTTTTCTTCTATCCGATATTCTTTCGTTTCCGCTTTTGGGACTTGAGTTCCCTTGGAGGCCAACACGAACATTTCCCCCTCTTCCTTCCCGTCTAGTTTCCTTAAACCCTCTTGGATATTCACTTGGTGTTTCCTCTTTTCTGTTTGACTCTGACCCCCACCGAGAAACCACCCCATACTTTTTTTTTTTCCCCTTTCGGGTTTCTTTCAATTCCACCCCCCCCCGCTTGTTTCCTCTGTGGCCCCAGTCGGGGTCTCGTATATGGCCCTTGATGAAACTATACTTCGGGACTACACTTGTGTAATTTGACTTTCTTTTTTTGCAGCAAGTTTGATTTCGTTCTCCCAACAAGCCCCCTATCTGCCATTCTTTCTTTTTAGTGGAAGGCCGGGGTTGTGACTTTTGCCGGACCTGAGACCCCCCCACTGCCGACCCTTTTCTTTTCCCCGTTATTTTTTTCTCCTGCCACTTCAGTGCTTCTGACCCCGGTTTTTTCCTCTGGCTCTTCATTTTCGGTTAAAACGTTCTATCACTGACTCCCTCGGTCCTTTTTGATGTGGCGATTGTTTTCCCGCCCTTTCTCTTGTGGCTTACCCTCCCCCTCTCTTTCCCCCCAACCCCAAAGTTAAGTCACACTCGAAGGTCTCTTTCCCCCCCCCTGTTTTTTTTGAGGGGTGGCTAACTTTTTGGTTCCCCCCGGATTTGTGTGTGTACTTTTCCCCCCCTTCTTAGGGGGACTTCTTTCTTTTTTTTTTTCCGATTTTACGGATTTTCTTTTCTCTCACAGGCTTGCCTTTTCTTCAACCGAGTTTTGTGGTTTTTACCAACTAACTTGGTCCCTCCCCCCTTCTTAAATGTCTTTCTCCATTTTTTCTTGAACCAACTTTTCTTTGTTTTGTAGCGGCCAGCCCCCCACCGTGCGTGTACCCCCCTGGTCTGCAGGTCATCCCCCCTGCCCCCCACTTTGCGGGTTTCAGGTTTGCGTGTGACCTCCTTTTTTTTTGGCAATTTTGTTCCCATTTGCCTCATATTTTTACCTTACTCCCTCTCTGGCCAGCTTCGGGGTGGTTTGAAAACGGAAGTCCTGTCGCCCCCTAGGTGACACTTTTCTTTGCCAATTTTTTGTTCTCCCGCCCACCTCCCCCCCGCCAAACCAGGCTGAGACTTCTGGGGACTGGCTTTCTTGTGTTCACTAGTCGGTTCTCTTATTTGAATCGTTACACCCCCCTTTTCTGTTTCTGCCCCGCACGTTGGCGGCATTTCGTTTGGTTCCGGTTTTTTCCCCTCCTCAGCCCAATATGGGTTTATTCCGCCGGCCCCCAAAGGGTTGGCCGCCTTGGCACCCTAGGGGTCTGCTTGTGCCTTTCCGATTGGAACAAAAGGCGGGTTTTTCCGTTCAGGCGGTCCCCTTTGGTGGGTTTTGGGGCCAGTAAGATTCCCTTTGGCCTACGCTTCTGGGCGTTTTCCCCTTCCTTCTTTCTTCCGGCCCCCAATTTCTGTGCCATCAGCTCTCTCTTAAAATTTTTTTCCACTCCCTCACCGTGATCCAGCCCTTTTGAGTTGTTCTTTTTGGTTTTTTACCTCCCCTGACGACGTCTTTTTTTCCAACCATTTTGTGGTCCCTCCTTCCTCATCTTTCTTCCCTCTTTGACTCGCCGTTGGTTGAGATAGATGGGAATTGACACCTGGTGCCATTGACGGTTCGTCGGTTTTCTTGGAGTAACCCTTCCCATGTTTAGCGCTTCTCAACTTTTGATGGGTTCCTTTTTCTTTGATTGGCTGCCCAATACCAGACTTCCTTTCCTTTCACACCTTTCCAGCCACTGGCGGACCAGAAGGTGCCCCGTTTTGCCCCTCAAAAGTGCTTTTAATTTGCGAGTTTTCACGAAGTCCTGGTGCCCCACCCCCCTTCGTTTTTTCCGATTCCCCCAACCCCCTTTTTTTTTTCGTTCCATTTCTTGTCAACGGGGTTCTTCAACCTTTTGTGCAAAAACGGGCATGGCCCCTTTTTATTAGTGGTGGTGGTTCCCCCCCCCGTTCCCCAACTGCTTTCCACCCGCCTTTCATTTGTGACCACTCCACCCAAGGTTTGGAACGATTGCCCTCTTTTCACGACCCTTTAACCGCGGCGTATAGTCAAAGATTAGTTTTTTCTTTTTTTGCTGGGCTTTTTATTCCACGGCAGCATCCAAGTGAACTAGGTCTCGGTTTGATTGATTTTCCCATTGTGTGAACACCAGTCACGAGTTTGGTATCGCTTGGAGCTTTAAATGCGGGGCACCGAACGTTCACCCTGTGTTCCCCCACCCCTTTTCCCCCAAACCAAGTTTTTGAACCTCCTCAACGGTAAACCCCTTTCTTATTTGCCTTCCTCCTTGGTGTGCCCACAGACCCCCTTTTTTTTCTGCGTTGTTTTTGGCCCACCAAACAGTCAAAGTTGCGTTCCTCCTGGTCCTTCCCTCGGTTTTGTAAAAAAACCCTTTGATCAACCCCCCCCCCCACCCCGCTCGTGGTTTCAAGGACCGAGGGCGTTTGATACCACTTCCCCTTTTTTCGTTGCCATTCTTTGTCACCCCCCTCCTGCCTCATTAAGTCCCCTTCCCACGACTCCCCCCTGACAAGTTCATTCTGCCAACAGACCTGGGTGATCGGTCGGTGTCCTCTTCTTCTTTGGACTTTTTTTTTTTCCGGTCTTTTGTCCCTCCCCCCCTCCCGGGTTTCCCACTCTCAAAGGTTTTTCCCCCGCCACCTCCCCCCCTGAGGTCCACCGGCTTGATATACGGTTTTAAAACCACCATGCCCTCATTTTGTAAACTCCCCTGCCACTTAGGCGTTGCTCCCCCCTCTTGAGTTCCCCCCACTTTTACCCTTTTCCGTACTTCTCCCTCCCCGGAATCGTTGGACGAACAAGAAACATTTTTCATTAGTGAAGTGAGGACGGTGTCCCCACCCCCTCGGCATCCCCCCCTTCCCTTGCCTCGTGCCCACATGCATCCCTTGAACTCTGCTGCCGTTACCGTTGGCAAAGCAATGGATCCTGGCCAGAGTCCACTCAAAAATCTCAACAAAGGCCAGATTATTTTTTAGCTCCCCCCCCTACTGGACTTTGTTTTGTTTCGCTGGGCCATCTTCCCACCCCTGAACCCAAGACTGGGTCCTATTCCAACGTTTAAAACCCGAATGTTGATCAGTTTGGTTTCGAAATGTTGCGCTTTGGAAAGCCCACTTCCTTCCCCTTCCAGCTATAGTAAGCAAACCGGCCGCAGTTTTTGCTGGCGGGAGTATTACACGCGTCACCCTTTTTGTCCGCGAAGTCTTTAGTTCTCCCCCTGACCGTCGTCGCCCCCTGTCAATTCCCACCAATGTTCTGTCCCTTTTTTTTTCCAGGCTTTTTGGTTTCACACCTTTCGCTCCATGCCTTAGAGAGTGAATTTCTTTCCCCCAGTCGGTCAAAAATGTCCCAGTTATGCTCCCAAAACTTCGCCTCCCCCCGGTTTTGATAGTTTTCCCCCACCCCCCTCTACGATTTTCCCTTGCCAAAACACTTCCCCTTGATCCTTGCAATCGTTCTCGGAAATTCCCCCCCTTTAATAAATCTGGGGAGCCAATCTTTGAGAGGTGACCCCCTGTTCCCCCTTTTCGAAACCCTTCTCCCTTTCGTCCCTTCCCTTTCACCGTTGGTGGTTTGTGGTTCCTTACTCACCCCGCAACCCATGAGTCCCCATTTCCCACTCTAGTCGCGTCTATTCGACTTTTGTTTTTGTTTTGAAGAAGCCCTCTGTTCCTGCTTTCCGTTTGGCGTTCCTTTCTGCCTCAGTCATTCCGTCGCCCCTGGCCGCGCGGTGTAGCAAAACCCCTGTTTTTTTTCTTGCCCATTGGGGACAGAGGTGGGGCTTGTCAGCGCTTTGCCATTGTCTCAATAGATTTGCGTTTTTTTTTCCACTGGCATCCTGGATCATGCGATCGAGTTTTTTTTGTGGTGCCCTTTTTCCGTCTTTCCCCTTCTCTCGGGAGTTCGGTAAGTCTCGTTCATTTCTCACCCCCCCCCGTCCATCTAGCTCGTATTAAGGACGATACAGAATTCACACAAACGCTTTTACTTAGTGTTTTTGTTTTCCTTAGTTTCCCCTCTTAGTTTCCCCACCCCCAATACCCTCCAAAGACCTTGTCGTTCCACCCCCGTCAATGCATCTTTTTTTCTAACCAAACTTTTCGCTGCGATACTCGCCACACAGTGTATTTGCTGTGGTTCGTGCTGCTGGCCACTCAACCCCCCTTGCCGTTGGTTGATTCGCTGGACCTCGTGGTTCTGTCAGGTGGCAATGGAGTCGTCACCCTGAATGGTGTTCAAGTCCGGTTTTTTTTTTCTCCAACAGGGGGTTTGATGTTTTTTTTCTTGTCCTGTTCCCATTCCGATTTCCCTGTCCCCATCTAACGTTTTCAGGGCCCCTCGTCCCAGTAAATCTTACCCGTATAAAACGGCTCGGTGAACACTGAAGGGCTTGTTTTCGGCATTTCTGTATTACGGTTTTCGCTGTGAACCTATTTTGACTTTTCTTTCCTTTCATTTTGAAAACCAAAAACTGATCCTTCAGTCTTCCTTTCACCCCCCTTTTGTTAAGAACTCCCCATGGGCGCCCCGGTTCACTCAAAAGGTCTCCCCTTGATTCCCTGATGTGTTGAAGGCTGGGCGACATGAAATCTTTTGGATTTGAGAGCAGAGATCTTCTAATCACTTATTGTAAGTCTCCCACCCATTGGCTTGTCTCCCCCCTGGCTTTTTTTTCCCGTTGATTCCCTTTGTTGTCACATTGCATCCCCCCCTTCCTGGGGAAGATCCCTTTTTTTTTACATTTTCCACACATTTTTTGATTGTGTCTTGAGGTCTTCCGACACTCTCTGATGGGATTGCTCCCCTCCTTTTCTCCGCAACCTGCTTAGTTTTTCCTTTTTGATATTACTTGCTCTTCTAGCTTTTCACGGCCGAAAGAAACAGGATTT
>Ga0179593_1371100_pt1 | contig 20753 bp, 23 predicted proteins | sample CZODoug2_1_08_16_FD_185931 | JGI IMG/M metagenome (GOLD analysis project Ga0179593, IMG submission 185931) | Vadose zone soil fungal communities from Angelo Coast Range Reserve, California, USA - CZODoug2_1_08_16fungal (PacBio error correction) | ecosystem: Environmental > Terrestrial > Soil >... | reverse complement strand
CCATTCCTTTAAGTAGGTCATTACATCTTTCTCCCGTTCCTTTTCGCTTGCATATGCAGTGCATCGGACTACGCGTTTTGGGGGTTGTCCTGACCCCTTCCAAATTTCTCCCTCTTTCCTTTTCCGACCTACGCACAGATTTCAGTTTATTACGGCAAACGAGAGCGTGTCTCCCTCCTGGCTCCTCCTTACCCTAAAGCCTGCCGAACATATTAGTTTCTTTCCACCTAGTTGGCAGCTAATTCTTTTTTATCCCTTCTCGAGCTCCCTCGACCTCGCTGCGTGCTCATGCTTCGGACTTTCTCCAACAATTTACCTCTTCCCTTCTTCGCGGTTTAATTAGCCCTTCTCTTTTTCTCTTTCTTGCCTTTATGGCCGTTAGAACTCCGCTGCCTCTGAGTGATCTTTTTTTCTCATACCCCAAAAACTTCTCCCCCGGTTTCTGCGCGCTTTCTGGGCTGCCGTGGATTATTCCTCTTTTTCTTTTCGTTCTTTTCTTCGTTCCATAGATTTCCATTTTTGGAGGTATCTGCGGCCAACCTTTACCGATAAGTTTGCCTCCTCGCGTTCCCTTTATGCCTAGACAGCTTCCTCCCCTTTCCTCCCTTTCCTGCGTTTAGACTAACTTTTTTTCTATTCTAGTAGCAAGGAATGCCCCCCGCCCGTTAGCTTGAGTGCCCATTGCCTTCTCCGTCATCCGTACTCTTCACATTCCTTACACCGCTTCTTCCCTAGAGATCTTCGCAGTTAGCTGCAGGGGTACCCCACGTGCTTCCCCACTCATCTCTCATGTTTCTACCCGCGCTTCCCCCTTCTGCTCACTTCCTCCCTTTCCCCTTTAGTGTCGTCCCCTTTTATCGCCCTTCTTACTTAGCGGCATCTATCAGCTCTAGTTTACCCTCGCGCTTCCCTGCCCTTTAAAGCTTGAATGGCCGCATGTAAAGTTATCGTTGCTTTTCTCCTCTTCCCTGGTCGTTTCTTGCAGCGTTCCTATTTCTTTCAATTCTACATTCAAGTCTCCCCCCCCACGTTCTTGCTTTTTTACCCCTCACCTTCGGTCTTGTTCTTCCTTGCTTCGTTTCGCTTCTTCTTTTTGGTTTTGACTGTCACATACTGCACTTAACCGTTTGACCACTCCACACCCTTGTTTTGCTAGGCTTTACTTGTTTTGCACTTCCAGTTTTACCGTGGTTGTTTGATTTCTTCCTTTGAACCTTTTTTCCCGATTTTTTCCGGGCGTGACAGCCATGTCGATTTCCATCATCCGTGTGCTTTTTCGTCACGGCCTGTTCAACCCGAAACTCCAGGGCGTAATTTTATATCTATGCAAGTTGGCTTCCTCCTCCGGCACTTCCCAAACTTTTTCTTTTTCCCCCCCTCTTATTTGTTGGAGATTTCAACCCCGCCTACCCACTGGCGTTTCGAGCTATGCCTCCTTCATTCGCATCATCATTGAAGTATATTTATATCTCTTCTCATTTTATTTCGCTTTACCCTCGGTGTTCTTGTCCCTCCTTCAACCGTTTCCTGTTCTCCCGGGACTGGTCCCTTTTCCATGGGCTCATCCGATTTGTTTCGGTACCTTTCGTCCACCTCTCTTCTCCCCTCTCAGCGACAATGTTGGTTTCCATTTGGACTTCTCTTTCCTGCCGGATGTTGTTTCTATTTCCAGGCTCCGGCCGCTTGAGCCGTATCTTCATGTATTAAGTTGCTCGCCCGACCCTTCTAGCACGAGTCCTTCCCGCTCTTCTCACCTCCCCCCTCTACTTCTCAACCATGGCTGTGCGTCATTCTTTTCTTTGCTTCTTGCATTTTATTTTACTTCCCCCGCAGCTATTCAAACCCCTGTGTGCCTGCTTTTTTGCTGTTACGATGTTCTTTCCTTCGTCTCCTCCACACCTAAACACCCCCTTGGTCATCCGGTACTCCCATTTAGTTCAACGCACGCCGTGTCCAGTCCCACCCGTCACCCAACATTTCGCGGTGCGACCACCCCTTGATGGGCCCTCTCTTTTTACTTCTTGGTTAGAGAGTAGTACTCCCATCTCTCCGATTCCCTCCCCAACGCGGAGCAAATACTTCAATACAGTTGCCTATGCGACCTGCAGCCTTCTAGACTTTTTTTGTTCTGTTTTGAGATTTCTCCTGCAGCGCCCTTTTAGCAGTCTCCCCACTGTATGTTGCTCTCGTTTGAGGTTTCCTCGTCGATGGAGTCCTCGTCCGCAGGAATCCCAGACTTTTGGCCGGTCCTCCCTTTGGAGCCCAGTCGTCCCTTTCCTTTTGTTCCTGTTTATTCTTCCACTGAGTATGAGTGCTTTTGAAATGACGGTTGGGTGTTTTTTTTTTTTTCTTTTGGTTATCTTGTCTTTGGTTTTGTTTACAGCCTGTTCCTTTTTTTTGAGAGTGTCTCGTTCTTAATTCAGGGATCTCCTTCCCCATACCCAATTCGTAACAAGTTGTATCTTCATAGTTTCCTGTCTATGACCCCATGTGATTCCTTTTCCACCCTCCCTCCTTCGCCCCGTTTTTCCTCTTAGCTGTGAAGATTTATCTTACCTGGGGCCGGGAAACCCCGAGGTCGGGTCTTTATATACGCCTCGGAGTATATTCCTTCCTTCCCGCCACTGAACCCCTCCCAGGGTAAGTTTTTACGTCTCATTTCCATGTTCTTCTTTTTTCCGGCTTTTTTGAAGACAGTTTACCTGTTATCTGCAAATTGAGCTGTGCCTTCCACTTCCCTCCCGGGGAATTCAGCAGGCCTTTTATGTGATGCGCCAGCCCGATTCAGTCGCCTTTTTTTTCTCCTATCGTACTTTTTTTTTTTCTTGAGTTCGCATTTTTTGCAATCTCCCGCCGGTCTTTCTTTTTTCCCTTCCCACCTTAATGTGTTTGGAATAGTGATCTGTTGGCAATTCCCGACCCCCCCTTGCAATTTACTATGATCCATGCGCGACCCGGGTCTTTCTTGCAGTCTTGAACGCAGCCGCCCTTCCATTCCGTGTGATTTATGTTCCTGCTGTAGCATTTTTTACCCTCTCTCCCGAACTCTCTCCCATTTCGACGCCGTGACCCAATTTGTAACAATTTTCCTGTGTTGGAATCCCCCCTTTCCTTTTACTCCTCAGGTAACTCTTGGTTTTGATGTTTCTCGTCCGGCTTCCGTCGTTCCATTGGCTAAGCAAGGACTGAACCAGCCTTTGCATAGGGTTTGGTGGGGGGGGGGGGGGGTGGGTGGGGGTTTCCTTGTTTTTTCTACCTTTTGTCCTCTCCTTCTGTAGAAGGAAGGGCTTCTGTGAGAAGGCCTACTGGAATAGCACTCCCTTTGCCAGAGTTTGCTTTCCTCTCTCTTTTTCTTCTCCTTGCATTTTCCTGAGATTTGGTTGCTGAGGTTTCTTTGCCCCTCGGCTTGATCCTCCTTTTCGTGCTGAATAGTACCATTATTTCCACCTAACTTCATGAACTTTTCGTTCACGCCGGGAAAAACTTACGGGTGCAGTCCCGCTTTCTTTGACTGGCAGGTTTGTACCCTGTAGTTCCCTGTTACTTCGTTTTCCTCCTCTTTTCGGATATTCGTTCAATTCTTTCCTTTCACTTTCCGTAAATTCCCCCTTTTTTGGCCCCAAGGCTTTCTTCGTGCGTGGATTCTGTCCGGCCGCCGCCCCTTCCTAACTTTGAGGCGAACTTCGATGTAGGTTGCCCAGCTTTTTCCTGGACAAAACCGGTAGTTTGTTTCTGCGTCGAGTGTCGTGCAGGCGTGCGTTCTTCATCTTTCGTCCTAACCTTTGAACCTTTTCCTTGAGTACAAGTTGATCCTCCTCCCATCCTTTGGCCTAGCATCAAAGTCTTTCCGTGTCACCATTCGCTAGCCCCCGGGTTTCCAGCGTTTTGTGTATAGGCCCCCCCGTTCTTCTTTCTATCCTAGTGAAGTTTTTTCACCTGGCCATCCAGGTCGCATTCTGACCCTCTTTTTTTCCTCTTCCTTTCCGCGGAACTGCAGGGAGTGGTTTACTTCGTTCGCCAAGAAGCCGAAGGCTGGGTGGATTTTTTTTTCCCTTCTCTTTTTTTCTTCGAGTTTCTACTACGTGCTTTCCAATATTTTCTCCTCCCCGGAGATCTGGTTTCTTCTTGATCCTGCGCTCCCTTCCCTTTGGAATAACTTCTCTTTCCTGCGTCGTCTCGAGGTGACTCTCTGCTAACCAATTGTTTTACCCCAAGCCGTCTTTTCCCTTTTTTCTCTCGTTTTGATCGATTTCTGCCCCTGGTCCATTCTGTCCTCGGACCGGATCTTTACCTACTCGCCTTATGTTACTTTTTCCCAATGGTTTTTTAGATCGCTCCTACTTTTTTCCTTTTCGGGCATGTTATATGACCTACTACCCTCCTCTCTTGAAACAGAGATCCTGCTGTTCCTGCCTTCTCTTTGGGGGTCCCTTTTCTTCCATTCCCTCCTATAACTCCTTTCGAATAAGGCCAGTCTCCAGCCGCGTCTTCTTCCACTGGCACCCTCAGATCTGTTGTTTTTCGCAGTTTGATCTCGAAGAAATCCATTTGCCAACATATCCGCCTGGTGTCTTTTCTCCCCTAGCGGAGCCTCTCCCTGCCTTTTTTAGCGCACCGCCTAATTCTCCTTCTGGATATTGTTTCTCGTCATCGCCAATCTTTCACTTCCCATCTGCGTTGTTCCTCTGCGATTTTCTTTCCTGGTTTCCTGGCTGGGCAGGTGCTTCTGCCCCTACTTCCTCTCGCTGCTAACCGGTCCCCTACACCAAAATCGCAACCCGTTTTCTGCGCGCTCTTTATGGCGTCCAGTTTTATTCTTCACCTTCCCCAAGGGTGGGGCGGTTCTTTTCCGTGTCGGTCTTTTCCTCCTCCTCTCTCACCCTCTTGGCGATACGGGGAACACTTCAGCCCGTGCCGCAGTCACTTGCAATCGACCGGGTCAATGCCCCTTTGGCCGCCGCCTGAGTTTTCCGCCTTCTTCCTTTTTGTCTTATCACTTGCAAGTGCCCCTTTCCCTTTTCCGATTAATTGTTGCCCTTCATGTCATACTTCTAATGCCATGGAACCGTTCCGACACGATGTATTTCCCCTCTAATCCGTTCCGTGCTTTTACAACCCGAAGTTTCCCTCCCTCATGCGATGCGCTTACCCTTCTGTGGGATGCGTGACCCCCCAATACTTTCCCTGTCGGTGCTCCTGTACTATTTTTTTTTTTTTTGGCTCCTGCTTATTCCCTCCGCCAGACTTAAGCACAACATCAGTTGACGCGCATTTTTTTTGAAGGGTCGTTTTCCTCCTTCTGTTCGTATGCCTTTTCTCCCCTTTCTCTTCGGCCTTCCACTCATTCCAGATTCTCTGCCCCCCTGTCTTTTTCTCCGTCCCCTCAATAAATGCCCCCCGGCTTCATTTTGTTCGGGCCCTTTTCTAATGGCGAGGTCCAAATACGGACTGTTCCCCGTGTCTCCTCCCCCTAGTGGCTTCGTAAACGGGCTTTTTTTTCCTCCCTGACCGTTTCCATGGTTTTGTGTTCCCCTTTTCCATGTTAATAGTCTATTGCTCGGTCCCTGTTCCAGCCCCCATTTGCCCTTTTTTTACCCAGTTATGAGTTCTTCTATAACGATTACTTCCCTCCTTTTCTCCCTGTATAATAGCTTTAAGTGGGTTTCCTCGTGGCCCACACCACCTTTCCTTCCCAAACACGAGTATCTTTTTTTCCTTACCACGACGGAACCGGGACTTGCGTTCCTCTCTATTTCGTCTGTACATGCTCCTCCCTTTGCAAAGCATCCTCTTCTATTCAAAAAATGGCCATGGAGGCTTCCCCTCTCGCAGCCATAAACCTTTTTTACCTGGTGCTTTGTTTTTTCCCTTTGTTACTCATTCTGCTATCCCCTTGTACCCCCTGCGCGTCCCGATCTCTCCCTGCTTTCCAATTTTTACATAGTTACGCTCTGGTCTTTTTATGTTTGCCCTTGGACGGGTCAGCTTGTGGTACTTGACTGAGATACTCTTCTCCTCCCTTTAGTCCTTTTCCTTCTCGCTTGGTCTCATGCAATCTTTCCCATGATTTTCGAGGTAGCGTTGGGTTTTTAAGCTCCCAGCGCTTATTTCCCAATCCACATTGGGAATGATGTGATTTTTTTAAAAGTGGACTCCCTTGTCTGCATCCGTTTTACACCCCCATCACACAAACAAAAATCTTACTCTCGGTTGGGGGTTACTTTAACTCATTTTTCCTCCCCCTCCCCTTGATTCATTCCAACCCTCTTTTCCAACAAACCGGCTTGGTTGTGAATCCTATGGCTCCGGCCCTCATTTTTCCCTGCTGTCGTCTATTCATACTTCCAGCGGGATTTTCCTATAGAGCCATCTCCATCTTCCCTTTTTGTTTTGCAGGCTCCCCCGTATCTCTCCTTTCCCTCTTGTTTTTTGCTGATTATTGCGCGCTTTCAGAGTCATGTAAGATGCCTTTCTCTTTTGATGAATTCCCCTCTCATTATGGTCCCTTACCCAGAGTGTGTGTGGGAAGTTATTCTTTTTAATCCCCTTTGTCGTCAGAGGCACGCGTCTTTTTTTTTCCACTGGTTTATCCTTGGTTCGTTGAGTTCAAACTTCTACGCCCTGACCTCTTCCTTTGTGTTCTCTTAGATTTACGATTGGAATTTATGCGGAGAGTTCCCATCCCCCCCCAATTCCACAAGTGGCTTTTAAACCCCAACTATCTTCTGGTTATATTTCCAACCTCGCTCTAAGTTTTTTAGAACAGCCCCGCTCTTAGACCTACCGTGTTGCAACTCATTCGGGCCGTGTTTTCTAGCGCTTCCTTGGTTCTCTTCCCCCGCTTCGGGCGAGCTTATCCTTTCCAGTCTCTAAGTTCACCGGCTCTCATTTGCAAATACGTGTCGGTTCCTGACCCGCCTTCATTCATCCTTGCTCTATTTTGTCGCCGAGATGTGAAGACCGTTCCCGTCTACGCCGGATGGCCGTAACATAAATCGCCGCCAACAATTTCCCCCTCCCTTCCCGTTTAGTTCCAGCCACCCTTTTGAATCTATGGATTGTTTTCTACTAATAGTAAGTATGCTTGTCATTTGCTGGTTTTCCTAGGTCTGGCCTATGCACGCCCTGGGTTTGCTCTCGTGTCTTTCAAATTCGCCAACAGTTGACCCTGTGTTTACTCGTAGCGGGGTACTTTTGGGCTTTTTTCATCCCTTTCCAAATCATATGAAGAAATGAGCGACGAGTTGCATTCTTCTCGCGCCAGCCCCCTATCTTTCTACGCATCATCCGGCCCTTGCTTCGCCCCTTTTTCCCCTCCGCCCAGAGACGACATTGTTATCTGGCAAAACATTGTTAAACAAGCCTTCTCTTCCACATCCTTTTTATCATATCTCAATCTGGGTCTGAGGTTTCCTCAAAGGTGTGCAGTTCCGTTCTCTCGCCCTCTTCCCCCTCCTCCCTGAAATTTACAAGAAGGTGAATTAGGGGATGTTCCCCCAAAAGTGCGGGTGTCTGCTCCCTTGAGTATAGAAGTGGCCTGTCTCTTTCTATACTTGCCTTAATTTCCCCCCTCTCCCTGTTTCAAGCTTTTTCGCAGTCAAGATCCCACTTTTCCTGTCCTTTATTTTCTCGGTTTTGTGCTATCTTCAGCTATGCTATCGCCAGCTAAGATTTTTACGACCTACTACCACTCCCACCCTTTTGCGTTAATTATTTCCTCATTGCTTACCTTTTTGGTATTTTCCTTCTGGGCTTTTTCTTTGGAGCGGTCGAGTTGGGAACCTGCTCTTTCCCTTATACCCACAGATTATTGTTTACTACATAGTCCCCGTTGCTTAGTCATTTCCTTCCTTCCTTTGCCTAACCCCTTCGGCCCCGCCCTTCGTTATTTTTCCGCCCTTTGACTTTGCCTCCCCCCCCCGAACACAGGTGAGGCGAAAATTCGAGGAGTCTTGCCATCTTTCGTAGAGTTTCATCGACGCGGGCTCTTTTGACTGTTGTGCCCCTTATCGGTCATCTTTGATTGCCTCTCCAATTCCGATAAAAGTTCTTCAGAAAACTCCCCAGCCTTGTGGTAGTCCCTCTTTTCCTGAAAATAGATTGCTCTACATGTGGTTTTGTTTGTGTTTGGGCACACGTGATAGTCAGTCTTTTTCAAGTCTTTTCTGAGGGAATTTCCATCCAGTCTGAGTAATCTTTTTTACCCCTTCTTTTCACCGTTATAAGTTTCCCTGAACGGGTTCCCCCCTACCTCTTCCTCCCCGAGTCCCTCCCGACGATCTGCTGTTCATTATGAATACGTGCGCGTTCCCTAGTGAGAGCCCTCAGGTCGCTTTTTTCTCTTCTTTTTCGGATCTTTCCCTGCTTTCCCCCTCTCTTTTTTTTTTTCTATATGGCTTTTTTTCCCTCTCTTCGTCTGCGAGGTGCTCGATGGGTTTTAGCCATTTGCCGTCGAAGTGACAACTCTGCCGTTTGCCTTTGCTGTCCGTTTCTCTAGATCGTTCTTCATGTTGCCTGCTATCTTGCTGGTCTTTCCTTATGTTTGTCTGATCTCTTTTTTTTTTCTTTTTCCTCCTCAGTTGGTGTTTTTCGAGCTATAAGGTGACAGTAGGCATTTTCATCCAGATTCGCCCCTCATTCCTTCTCGTCACATCGTCTGCATTCTAGTCTTTTGGTTGTTCCCCCCTTGAGTCGAAAATGTTCTAATCGATCACCCCGGCGCGCCCGCAGCGCTTTCCATCCATCTCAACCTTGGCCACTTTAGACTCTGTGGATGCGTTCCTTCTCTCCCTCCATCCTCGTTTCCATCTTTCTGGTTTCTTCTCCCCCTTTTTTCTGCACGTAGGTCATCGGCTCCTGAGTCGAATCTTTTCCTTTTTCGGCTTTCCCACACACACCCCCTTTTTCCCGCCTCCCTTCCCCTTTGCGGTCGGTATTTTCTTCTGTGCCGCTTCCTTGCCTTTTTTCATTTCGTCCCTTCCCCCTCTTCCCATGAGATGATAACGTTTTCCCTAATACCCCAACCTCTCACCGGGTGGCTTGCTTGATGTGCCTTTATTCTTACCTTCAAAGGTTGCGTTCTTCCGGTTTATGGCTTTCTTCATTCACTCTTCGGCCCCAGATTGCGATACGGGGAACACCTCCCCGCAGTCGATTCCTCGACGGGTCCCCTTTTCAAAGGCTGGGTCCCCCTCGAATTTCTCCTCCATCCTTTTTTTCTCTTTGCCATTTTTCGGCCTTTCCCAGCCCTGCTTTCCCTGGTGCCAGATTTTTTCCCAGTAGTAAGACAGGTACCGAATTCCGTTGCTTTCCAGTATTGTTGAATGGATGAAGCAGTCCCCCCCGCCTTTTCCACAGCAATATTCCGCTCTCCCCGTCGTCTTGTTCGGCAATTTTCTTCCCTTACACCTGAACGTTCCCTTTCTTGTTCTAATCATGTTTCGTCCCGAAGTCGAGATGGCTCATCCCGCGAGGGTCGCCCTGCTTCAGCCCCGCCCCTTACATGTGAGAATGCCCACTGCGCTTCCGTCTTTCTCTGCCCTGGGTTTGCGTGGGTCATGCCTCTCTCTCATGCCCTAACTAATTTAAATTTTCTGCCCCCCACGTAGTTTCTTTTCTAACCTACACATACTGCCCCCGGAGTTCTTTCCTTTCTTTTTATTTTGACTTTTCCTGGACCCTGTCAATTTTTCCCCCCCCGTCTTTTTCCTCTTCCTTTGAATCGTGTTCACTGAAACGTCTCATTGTGTGGTTTCCTTCTCAGTGCAGTCTCGTGCTCGTGTCAATTTTTTCAGCCATGAGGACCATCAGCCTTCTTATTCTGCTTCTATACGCTCAAGCCCCCTCCCGTTTTCCCCCCCTTTCATAGGTAGTCGGAAAGGGTTTTCCTCCCCCTGTCCTGCCTTAAACTTGGTCCCGGTAAAACACGCTTTCTTTTTTGGCGATTCCACCCGCTTGCAACCCTTCCCCTTTCCTTTCTTTTCTTTACAGTCTTTTCCTTCTTCCCCTCACGTTTTCCGCCTCTTCCAATGGCCTTTGGCTTAACCTCTTTTTCTTTCGCAGTGATGACTCCCTGGTGACGGGTTGATTTCTCCGGGGACGGCCATCTCCTGCGACGGGTAACTTCTTCCCCTACTCTTTCCAAATATTTTGACCAACTGATCTTTTTTTTTTGTATTGTTCCCTTCGCCTGACCCGTTCTTTTTTCGTCCTTTTCTTTCTCTTTGAGGGACTCCTAGTATAATGCACGAATTCTCCCCTGGCCAGAATTGAGCTGTCCCACTTTGCCCCCCTTTCCTTTTCTTTGCGGGTTTTCTGTAGTAGGTTTTTCTCCCCACAGTATTACCTTAAACACTTGTGGCTTAATGGTCTTTCATGATTGCGCCCTTTCTCCCTCGAACCCCCCCCCCCTTCATCTGCAGGGGCTTTCCCCCTTTACCCGTTTTCCCCTCTTTTTTTCTTTTTCAGTACATGTAAAAAAACTGCTTTGCCTTTTCCGAAATGGATTGCGGCCCCTTTTTCTTTCCGCGAGTACCTCCCCTCGATCGAGGTGTCTCCTCAACCTCAAACGGCAATAATTTATCTGATTTTCGCCTCCTCAGTTATCTTTCTCCTCCTCTCCGTGTTTTTTTGTTTTATCTAGATAGCGCGCTTTTGTCTATTGCTACTTTCCTATGCTTCGTCGAGAACTATCGATGGATTATTATCGATATCATTATTTAGGCTCATTTGTAGTCATCGGTCCCTCGCCAGGGTTGTTGTAATTTTTGCTTCTTCATTTTTTTTTTTTCACCGTTGACGGTACCTTGCAGATGCTTGGTGGGTTAGATCTTTTGTCCCAGACGGACTTTCCTGCTTTCCCTCTCCATCACATTCAAGACAATTGTTTGGAAACGATTGATGGGGATATTCCCCTCTCATCTCATGACCGCCCCTCCTCCTGTTTGTCAATTTAGTGCTTATTCCTTTGGTTTTTTTGACTACTCTTTTCTCTTTCTTCTCCCTTCCCAGGCTCCGTTTTCCCGCTGTCCCCGGCTCCTCCATAGAACCACTTAACTTTGTTCTTTCTTCCCCTCTCGTCCAAGCCATCCATTTTTTCCTCCCGTCTTTTTGGGGATGACTTCTTCTCAAGTTACCGTCCTCAGATCTCCCTTCCTTACCCCCTGACCGACCCACGGACTAAGCCGTTTGTGGATGCGCCGCCGAGGTGCCTCCCTTTTCCGTTGTCCGCTAGTAAGTTTTTTTTGCAAGTTGCTGTTGATGCTCCGTCGGTCATGCGGCACGCCTTTCGTTTTTTCGTCGTGGTGTGGCCAATCGCCACACAGATCTTTTTGCATCCTTGTTAAGTGGGCGGTAGTCAACACTCACTTCTCTTTAAGTTCTCTCCTTTTTTTCGTGACTTTTTTTATTCCCTGACTCCCTCATCTTTAGTAATGCATGTCTTTTCCCCTCCTCTAAACGACTCTTATGTCTACGCCGGAAAAACCCCCCATTCCCTTCGGTGCCCTTACCGTTCCTAGCTTCGGTTTCAGTTAAATAAATCTCGGTCAGTCTTCCCCAATCCCCATTCGCCCGTCCTACTGCACTCGACTTTTTTTCTTTAGGTTTCGTTAGAGCCGACACTATGTGTTGGGTCATCTAACTTGAATTGTTGGTCGCCGTGAGAGCGAAGGCATGAACCTTTTTCCGCATAAAGGCACGATGTGCTTCCTACCCTCTTTTCTCGCATTTCTTTCCTCGAGGTTGTGCGTATTATTCTTTTGTTGTTTTCTACTTCTTTATCTATCCCTTTCCTCGTCGGGAAGATAGTCCCTTATTCCGTGAAAGTTCATTCCTTGTCCACGTTTTTCTCCGTTGGTAAGAGCACCTTCGTCTTTCTTTGTCTTTTTTTTACCTTCCTAGGCTGCCCTTCCTTTTACTCTCCCCTCGTTTTTTCCATTAGTCCTTTCGTCCCTTCATTGCCAAGGACTAGTTGCGTGGCGGTCTGCTTTTTCGTCAAAGGCTGATTTCCTTGGGGTGCTTCATGACCCTACTTTTCCCCTTTCTGTCTCTTTCGGTGGTTTGCCACGTTCCCCTTCCTTTCTCGAATCCACCGATGACCGAGTAAAGGAGCCTACTGCCCCAGAACTTTTTCCGTTAGCTCACTCTTTCGACTAGCGCCTGCCACAGGTTGCGCGTTTTTTTATGGCCCGTGATCATGAGCCGTCTTGATTTTCCCTTGCCCCCTCAGTATTCCTCCTCTATCTTTCGCTTTTAAGTGGGGTTCTTGCAGTTGTGGTCTCGTCCTCTCCCCGCCGACAGTTCCTGCAGGTGTTCGCTCGAGCCCTTGACCCGTGCGATTGCAACCTTTTTATAATCCCCTCAGGATCTGGTTTCTTGATTCTCTTTGAGTCCTTTTCGTTTCCCCATTCCTTTCCTTTACTCTTTAAAGTTGGAACCCTCTTTAGGTGATCCTTCTCTTACATTGCCGTCTCTGTCCCCCAACGCCCCGTCTTCGTTGCTGCTTCTCTGTTTCTATGCGGAGGTACTTTTTTCTATCTGGTGTCTTACTTCGCCTGTCTTCTTTCTTTTCCCTCTTTTTGGTGAAGAGAGATCCACTCTAGGGAACTTCAGATCTCTCGTTCCGCCGCCGCGCCTGATATCTTTCCTTCCTTATATTTTGGGGTCCTCTTTCCCCTTGCTTGGCTAAGAACGAATGCTCGGCCGTTATCTCCACGGCAACGTCTAGTTAGCAGGATTCGAAGCATTTCAGTCTTTACCATCTCCTGCTTGCTCTAACTAGTTGGTCTCTCCTTGATTTCGTTCGTGAGCGCCCCGGCCTCTTCTTTTGCTTCTTCCTTTCCTCGACTTCCCTTTCCCTTTTTTCAATGATCTCTTGACTATGCCTCGGTCCAGGTGCGTGCAGACGACGGGAATCTTTGATCAAGGGTTGCCCATACAAACCCCCTCTCAACCTGGGTTTGAGACTTTCTTTTTTCTTCAGTGGTCTTCCGGAAAAGTTGGGTCGTTCCTTCTCCGTTCGGTCCATTTTCCAGGCAGGTCATATGCGGTCACCTTTTCCGACGGGGCAACGCACTGCACGCGCCGCATGCCCCTAGACGCTTTTTCTTTGAACCCTTTTCCGCCTCCTAGAATTCGCTATCCTTTTTTTTCTTTGTGGATGCCCCTTGTCCTCTGGTTTTCTCACGACGCCGAGTCCTGTTCGTCTGAAAATTACGTAAGTAAGGGTGTCCGTACCTACGCCACTCTTTTCTTCCTTATCGCTTGTAGCGTTCTCGAGTCCCCCCCTTTTTTTCCATCCTCTCGCCTTGATTAACCAGGCTTTCTTCGAATGCGTTGACAAGGGACAACACTTAAGTGTCCCGGTAGTCTCACTCTGCTATTCGCACCCCTGAGTCTTTGCCCTTACATCTCTTTTATGGTACTCCCGCGAAGCTGCCAATTTTCCGGATCGATCCCTTCATGTCCCGACTGCTCGTCTGTCTCCTTCCCTGTTTCTCTATGCCAGGTTAATCTTCCCTCTCAGGCCCCTTACTTCATCTTCCCCCACGTCGTTTACTTTCTGAAATCCCCTGACCCCGGCGCCTTCCCTTTTTTTCTATTGCATTTGCCCCCCTTTACCTCCTGTCCCTTTGCTATAACTCCAACTTTATTTTTCTGGAAACTTTCACGGTTGGGATTCACCTCTAAAGTGGTTGTTCTTCTCTCCCTTTATCTTTCTCGTGATCGATGTCCCCCATTGCTCCCGCCTCGGTCTTCTTAAATGGGGCCGGCTTCGACTCTTCCTCAACCCCTTTAAACTCCGAGGGTCGTGTCGTTCTTATGGCACTTCCTATTGGTGCTTCAGTTTGCCGTGTCCACCTCCAATTTTCGTGTACCACCGTTTCTTTTTTATTTCAACCACGCGTCAACTTCCTCTTTTTTTGATCTATTTCCGACGAGGAGATGCGATCCTTCCCTGGCAATCATTACGCCCTATTCAACAAGGCCATGTTTCGGCTTACACTGGTTTTTTTTGTCTCCCATCAAAGGTTGTTATCTTTTTCATTTCTGGCACTCTTCTCCCTTTCACCGGCCTTTTCAACAGCTCCTCTCCCCTACTGCCGGTTACTTATCGTCAGCGCTGCCGGGTATGGGGCGTTCTCGCCGTTCATCTTTCGCGGATCCTTCATGGTCTGATTTTTCCCGGACCTCGTCGTCCCACGCATCCTCTGGTCCGCCCCATCCGATTTCCCTGCTTGCCTGAGGTAGCGGGCGGTCTTGGCATGGCTTTAATCCCATGCAGTTTTTTCCAACTACACGGACTTTGAATGGGAAGTATTTCTGCTTTCTTTTTTCGTCTCTTCCCCATTAACCCCCCCCCAGGCCCTTTGTTTCCGGTAACGGCCCTTTTCCCCTAATTTGTGATCATTCAAACTTTTACCCCCCTTCGCGTTTCTGGACGCAACTTCTTTCTCCTTCTCTTCTTTTATGTCGTAGACTAACTCGCTCGGTGCCCCTCCCTTTCCCCCTTGGCCATTCCTTTTTTTTTTTTCCAGCGCGCCGCTCCTACTTTCCTCCATCCGTTGTGTCTTGTCTCTTCTATCGCGTGCCCCCTCTTTCAGATGTAATATTATTTTTTTTGTATTAGCACCTCGATCTAGGCGTCGTACTGCTTCTCTTTAAGTTTACTTCTGTGCGTACCATTTGTTCTTCCTGATGTCCCCCGCGTCACAGGTTGGTCTTTTTTTAACTTTGTTTTCCTTTTCAGTGTCTGGTTTTGGTTTTTCCCCGTTGCCTTGTACGTCCCCTGTTCGGTGTGGTTAGAGGATGTTAGACGAAGGGCGTCTTTTATATTCCCCTCCCTTCAGTTTGGTATTTTGACAATATTTTTCATGACAGATGCCAGAAGAACCCGCCCCGTGCTACCTCTTTGCCCAATCTTATGGATGTGCGTATTGGGGCCCTGCGTTGTCTCCCTCTTTTTGCTTAGATCTCCATTCCCTTCCTCCCTCTTCCCTGTCCTGCAATACCCGTGTCGGGCCTTACCCTCTCTCCCCCCTTGCCCTTTCGCGATATGGGAGCTATTTTAAAGCCCTTTCACACGCTACCTCCAAAGATCGATTCCGTCCCATTGAAATCGGCCCGTTCACCCCTTGCTCTCCTGCCCGTTCTGGCTGCTCCGCCCCCTAGGTTAAGCCTCATTCCTTGTTTTTTGCTGACCTTTTTAGTTGAAAGGGGATGGGAGTCGCTTTTTCTCTTGAATAGTGTGCCTCCCTTCTTTTGTGGTTGAACCTAAATAGATACTCTTTGTACAGCGTTTTTTTTCCTTGGCCGGTGAGAAGCCCCCCTCTCTCTTAGACATGTTCTTTTGGTTGGATTTTTTCCTTTCTTTTTTCTCCCTCGCCACCCCGTGCTGATATCATGGCCTCTCGAGACTATCTCCGCCGGGACCACACCACCTGCACCGCCTTCGTTTCATCCCTCCCTTTTTTCCCCCTCCTTCCCTTCTTTGAGAGGCGTCTTGCCTTTCTCCTCCCTCGACTAACTGAAACGCCGGTGCATTTTTCTTTTTCTTTTCACGGTGGGGCAGCGAATGAATGTATCTTGTTCATGTTCATACCATCTCTGACTGCCCCCTTTCAATAGCCATCCCCGTTCAAGTCGGTGATATAGACGAGGGTGCTTTATGCGCATTTGGCATACTCTATTTTTTCTTACTGCTTCTCTTAGTAACTTCTATTGATCTCTCTTTCCGCAGTCGGTCAGAATTCAAACATACCCCCTTATTCGACCTTTTCTTTTCTTGCAACGCATTGAGCTCTCTCGGTAAGCGCAGGTCTCTTCTTTTGAGCAGGTTTTATGACTGCCCTTCTACAATCTCTATAATACATCTTTTTGATTTTCGTTTTTTTTACTTCATTCCCCCCTGCATTGGCACCCTCTCGTTGTTTGTGCCTGCCAGGTCGACTGTCCCAAACGAACCATTAGGCTTCCCGATTCTTGCTGCCAAGCTTATGCCCTTCGATGCCCTTATGCGAGTGGTGAAGTTTTGGAACTCTTTTCCTTTGCCCGCATATGAACTGCCCTTCCAATCGCAATTTAGCAGACGGTCCCAGCCCCATTTGGAGGTCTCCTCCCCTCCCCCTTTCAAGATGCTCTCATCCGGGTTGGTCTTGTTCTTTCAGGAACCGTGAGCAGATCAGAGGCGTCTGCTTCTACCGGCCACAGTTTGAGACCTCCCTCGTTCCCACCCGCCTTTTGCATTGGACTTCTTTTGTTGTAGCTTCTTTCCTTCCAAGAGCCCATTCCTATTCCTGGGGGCGTCTCCTTCTCATGCTCCGTGCGCGCCCCCCTGAGAGAAAAGTCGGATTTTGTTCCGGCTGTCATTCTTATTGCTCTCCTTCCCCGCCTGTTTCCCCTTCTTACGGGCTGGCCCTCCGCTCTTAGCGATTTGCTAGATTTAGAATTGAGGAGCTTCCCCAACTACGCGGCTGAGAAGTCTTTCTCAGTGAGATTCTTGCTGCGGACTTAAGCTTCGTGATAGGGCTTCCCTTTCTACACACACACCACCCCCCCACACCACACCCACAAAAACACACAACTATCGCTTTCTTCCTTTTCTTTCTTTTTCCTCCACTTCCCTTTTTTTTTGTTTAATTACGGTCCCCTACTTTTTCTGTTCACGGGAATACAGTCTTTTCGCCCCTCGCTCTGGATCCCGAGCCGAAGGCTTCCTAGTCGTCGTTGGGTACGCTCCTCCCATGTTCCATAGGTACTACTCCAGCTGGGCAAGGCTAATCCACTTCCCCCCTAGTCTTGAGTCATTCTCCTCCTCAGAACACCGAACCTTTCTTTTTTTTGGCTCTAGTTTTGGGTCTTCTATGGTATTTCGCCCCGCTTATGTCGGCTATTTGGGTAGGGATTCGCAATCTCTTTCCCTCTCTTTTTTCGGGTCCCAGAGCGATCCTCTTTTGTTCTGCTACTGGAATTTCGCCATCTGGTCCTCCTCCGTACTGCTGATCCTTTTCTCCTCCCACCAACTCCTAACGGGGGCTTCCGCTTCTTTTATTTTTTTTCATGTGGAGGCTACCGTCCCCTTTGTGGCGGTTTTTCGTCCATTTCGGTCATTTCCTTCTGAGGCCACGGTGAACGTGGTACCACCGGAACTGCCCCCGGCCGCTTTCTGCACTTTTGTCAATCACCTTTTGTGCCTTCGAAGTCGTCCCTATCTTTTTCGGCTGGAGCTCCCTGCAGGCATCCCCGAATCTTGTACATTGGTGTGCCCTTGGTTCTGCACTTACGCACTCCTTGCACTCATATTTTTTCCCCGTTCCTCAGCCCTATCCCGAGGGTTTAAAAAGCCTCCCCCCCCCCCTCTATCTGGATGGCGTTACCTGCTAGCTTCAATGCCCGGTGACAATCCCTCTCGGTGCCAGGTCGGCGAATAATCGGTACTTTTGCCATTTCTTTGCAGCTCATTCCGATATACCTCTCGAGCCCCCCGATCCTTCCGCACAACTTTCCTTCTACATTGCATGCGCATGATGTCTCAATTTGCTTTTCGTGAATTTTTCGCAATTATCTCCATTCTCCCCCCTAAATAAGTTTCTCTGCAACAAGCTTCCCCCTCCTTCACCATACCCTTCCTGCCCCCGGTTCAGTTCCTTCTTATATTCTCTGTGTATTGCTCCGGCTTAACCCTGCTCAAGTGTCACCCCCCACGAGTTGCTTTATTTAAAATTTGTACAAGGGTGGTCTTCCCCCCCGAACTTTCTTTTCCCAGTGGTGTTGTTCCCGGCCGTTTTAGAATCCCGTCTCCTTTTCTTCTGTATGGCGTGCCTCATCTGCTTACATCCTCACGGCGATTCTTCCCGATCTTTCTTTCGAAAACTCCCGGTCGATAATGTCTCTCCTTCGGATCTTCCCCACATGGGCCACGTCCGGACCCTACCCCAACGTGCTACTCTTCCCCACTCTTGTTGTCTTTTTCACATTTACTTTGGCAAACCGACCTTTTCCCGGGATTTTTTGAGTCTGCCCCTCCGAGTGACTTTTGCGCTCCCATCCCCTTCACCTCCCTCTCTCCCAACCGCCATGGCGGCTCCCATCCGGTTCTTTCTCCCTCACGGCGTCTTCTTTTTCTTTTTTTCCTTGCTTGTCAAATGGGACGTCATCTCCTATGAGTATCCCCCCACTTGCTTCTCAAAACAGCTCGGCTCCCCCATCTTTCGCGACAATTTTGATTGCATGGGGTACTTATCTGTTCCGGCTCCGGTCGTTTGGTATTTCTCTTCCGGTCCTGTCCTCGGGATACCTTCTCTACTTTGCGCAGATCTCTTTCCCACGCATTTTTTCATGCGCTTGGCGAACAGTGCATAATTTTTCAACCTTTTTTAGAGGTGTTTTTCCCTTTCCTCGGCTTTTTCTAAAAGTCCTCTCTTTCCCCAACTCCAACGTGGGGACTTGAATGGTTATTTTTCCTCTTATCTCTCCTTTTTCCGTCTTTTCGTCAACATCTCCCCCACCACCTCTTAGTTCCCCTTACCTGAACTCCCCACAAGACGCTTCCCTTACCCCTCCCCAAATTTCGCCCTTTTTCCCTTAATTGACGATTGTGTGGTAGCCGCCTTCCTCATTTCTTCTTTCTTCTTGCTAGACTCATCGATAGGTTTCGACTCCAAAATAAATCATCCCAGATGTTATGTTAAAGCGTGCTTCCCCTCTTTCCTCCTCCTTTGTTCTCCGCTCTTTCCTCTTTTTCAGTTTGATGATTTTTCCTTTGCTTTTTTTTTTTTTTTCGACTTCCCCGTCATCGATGGAGGCTACTAAAGCAGGGTCCAGAGCAGGCACCCATTTTTAGTCAGATTCGTTCACAGGGTTTTCCTTTTTTTTTTATCTCAGATGTCGGGGCTTTTACCTTGCGTATTCCCTGCGAGCCTGTTTTTGGTTCACGGGCAGCCTGAGATCCCAGCCCCAATACCTTTTTTAGCCCACAAGTTGTAGTTTTTTTTTGTAAAGCTTGTTCTACCCCCAGGCCTCCTTTCCTCCCCCCGCCTCTATCATTTTTCCTCTTTTTTTACGCACGGGGCTGCGTGGACGTCGGTTTTTTCCAGTCAAGTCCGTTGGCATTTTCCTTCCGTCCCTCTCTCCCACTCTTTTCGGCCGAACGATCCGTCCTTTCCCCCCCTTCCCCTTTCGCCTTCGGGGAGTGACTTCTTTAAGGACAGTTAGTTAACGCCAAGAGCGGGGCGTTTTCCCCCGCAACTGTCCCGGGAATCCTCTGTGCCGTCTGTCCTCCCAGGACCCCCCTTCCTCGCCGCCCTTTCCCCCCTTTTGAGATGTATCGTTGCTGTTGGATGTGAGTCCAGTCCTCGGCTTCCTAGTTCTCCCCTCCCAGGTCCGGTTTTGATCCGTGTCTTCACACCTCCACCTTTATACTGTGTTTGTACTCTGACCGTTTGTTTTAATTGGTCTGGCGCTGACGCCCTCCCATTTCCCCTCCCCTTTTTGAGACATTGGCCTGACCCGGAGTTTTCCGTTATTCTGCTCTCCTCCCCTCCACATAAGTGTGCGTCCTCTTTCTTTCCACCTTGTTACCATCAGAAGAGCCTCTCGGTGACCACCACCACTTTAACTGTTTGTGAATCCACCCCCCTTGGCCTATTCACACGATTGGTTGTTTCCTCCCGGTCTCTTTCCGATGCCATTCAATTCGCCCCCTGAATCCCTTCCTTTTGCTGTTGAATTATTGGGATTTTCCCGATCTTAGGTTTTCCTTTCCTCGGGGCAGAGACTGGAACTGTAGAAGTGGCCTTGCCTTGCGCGTCTCCTTTGAATTCATCCTTACTCTTTTTTAGACGAGCCTTTCCATGCGAGGGCCCCTAATGTTTTTTCTTACTCAGAGGGTACCCTTCTGATAGATTTTTCGAATGTCTGGTGCGCATTCTTACCCCTTATTTTCGAACCCTTTGAAGTGGCTGGACCTTTTTCACTCGTTTCTCGCTTCCTTTGCTTTGTTTGATCTTCTTTTTTCCCTGGACTCTACCCGATTTTATCACCTTACGTAGATTTTCGTTCATTTCTACTGTAATTTCCGAACCCATGAATTTTGGTCCCTCATCTGCTTTCTTTGCTCTTTTTCCTGAAACCCCGAAAACTTTTGGGCGCGCCTTCTTTAGTTTTCCCCTTTTCCCTTTCCCGTCGAGTCATCTCTTGCGTCGTTGGTGCCGGTGTGCCTATTCCCTGGCCCCTCCTTCCGCAGATAGTGACAGATCAACAATTTCTATTCCCCAAAGCCCCTCCATTTGTTTTTTTCTACCCTGTACCATCAAGATTGTCTAGCCCATTGTTTTGTTTTTTTTAGGATTGCCCGTGATCCTTTATGTCTTTTTGCTGCTAATGACCTCCATTTCAGACCATGCTTTTTCATTTTCCCCGCTCTCCTTTTGGACACCAGTAACCCCCGGCTGTCTTTGGGAAGTTAGCCTCCCAGAGACCCTTTCTGCTTCGCGGTTCCTTGTCTTCTTTCTACTACTTTCTGCAGCCTATGTGGACTGGTCCTCCCTTAAGGCTATTGTCTTGGATTTTTTCTCGAGATCATGCGCTCCACTCCTGTGCCTTGACTATTAATCGTCGCCGCGTAAGTTGCGTTTTCTTCTGCGCTTTTTGATCGATATCATGCTGGAGCGGTTTAACACAGCCCCCTCCTTCTTCCGCCTGCTGCCTGTTGCGGGCTGCTTCGGGCGATATGTTCCAGTGCCCCTCCCTTCTTT
>Ga0179593_1468185_pt1 | contig 20755 bp, 19 predicted proteins | sample CZODoug2_1_08_16_FD_185931 | JGI IMG/M metagenome (GOLD analysis project Ga0179593, IMG submission 185931) | Vadose zone soil fungal communities from Angelo Coast Range Reserve, California, USA - CZODoug2_1_08_16fungal (PacBio error correction) | ecosystem: Environmental > Terrestrial > Soil >... | reverse complement strand
CCTGATCGCGTACCATGAATCTTATTCGGCAGGCGAGACATGAAGGGATAACTCCCTCCCCCTGCAAATTCGACTTTAGGATGTTTTTTTCATCTGTCCCCCCTTCCTCCTGTTTTTGCCCTTTGTACCTCGCAGGCAGTCCCTGTCTAAAGTCTCCCAGTTTCTGTTTTTCTTTCCACTGCTCTTGTGCCGTCAGAGCGCTTTCCACCCGCGGTTGTTACAGGCGCCACTTCTTGTGTCTAAATCCCTCCTTCCGTAGTACTTGGTCTCCCTTCTACGACCTGCGAAGCCTCTTCCCCGGCCACAATTGCTCGATTGCTCTCTTTCAGAGTTTTTCCCTTTCGAGGTACCCTCCCCCACATTCTGCGCGAGGACGAGCTTCCCCAGGAGCACCACCTTTCAGGCGTCCCAGCTTCCCACCTTGCCCGAGTCTCGTCATCCCCCCCTTCTGAATCCCCTGACTTTTGCATGAACCCACGATCGGACGACTCCTTTTGCTTGATGCTCTGCTCGTGATTCCGAGCCAAAGCGAAACGCTCTTGCCCCCAAGCGTTTCCCTATTCAGGGCTCTTTCCCCTAATACCCAGGACCCACCCCCAGTGGATTGATCCTTGACCCAGGCAGAGTGCTACAGCCGTCAGGCCTCATTTTCCGTTCTGATTACTTTTCCCCCTCCCACTTTTCCCCCCCTATCTCTCTCTTTCTTCAATATCCGTTGTTGTTTTGTCTCCTCCGATGATCTATCTTTCGCTCGGCTGGACCCTGCGCCTTCCCGGAAGCCCGGACGAGCTTTCAACTCCCCAGACTTGTAGGCACCATGGTCAAAAACCTCATTCTTTCGGATCCTTTTAAAATCCTCGACAGATTTGTCGGCCTCTTTTCGAGCTATTTCCGCAATAACTCGCACCTTGATACTCCGGATTCCCTTCTTTCTCTTTAGGTCGGTCTCCCGGAATCGGAGTCTTTCTTCAGTCTTCCCCGTGTCGGTGTGTTTACTGTCGGAGCAGCCGGTCCCTCTTAATAAGTCCTTACACAGAAACTGGTCCCGTAGGGGTTTTCCCCCATCCGGCCCCGAAAGACGCTCTCTAGTAAAAGAGGACTCGATTTTTATAAGTTTGAGGCGTTGTATAGCGATTTCAGATTTTAGAGAAGAAGCGGTTGGGAGGAACAGTGTGTCGAAGGTGTGTTCCGTCAAATTCCCCTGGCTTGATCCGACCCCTCGCGAGAGATTTTCCCCCCCTCCCTTTACACTTGTCGCGCAGAGTCTTCCCTTCTTGTCTGCGCGTCCCTTTGCCTAAAACACTCTTTTTTTTGATAGGAACTGTAGCGCGCACGGAACCTTTCCACCCCAGGAGGGACGGGATGAGTTTTCGTGGGCTTTTTTCGAGATCCTTTGGGATATAGTTCGCACAGTATGAAAGAGCTGAGGTCTATCACCTCGGATTCTGAGCCTGAAGATGCTCTTTTTCTTTTTCTCAGATCTTCATGTAAAAATTTGATGAAAATGACATGATCTTCTTGCCAATCTAAGGTCTCCTTTGCAGGCAATCTTTTCCCAAATATTTTCGTAACCACCCTGCCACCCGACAGTAGCTTTTTGTCTTTTCACGAGCTGACGAATTGCAGTTACTTCCCTTCCCCTTTCCATATTTTCTAGTCCCTCCTGGGGACTTGGCAGATTGTCTTTTTTTGAATACGGTAGATTTCTCATCGCTCTGACGCGAATCCCTGTTTTACAAATACCGCCGGGACTAGGACCGGTAACTACCTCAAGACCTGTGTTCTTAGAAGAGCCCTGTATCTTCCCGAGGTAACGACTCCGATACGTCTCCTTTCACCTGTCCAGATACCTTCAAAGCGTGTAGGGCCCATATCCCCCAGCGTCACCACCCTTCCCCTGCTCCTCCCCACGTTTTTTTTTGTTTGGCCTCTCAATGGCCTGCCGTCCATTTTTCTGCGGAAAAAGATTATACTTTTTCCCCTTATTCGAGTCGGTGGTGCCAGTACGACCCCGTCTGTTTGCCCTCGGGCCTGTATTTGTCTCCCCCGTTCACCTTAGAACGATCGTAAGGTTATGTGCGTCTCCGATGTCCCCCTTAATGATACGTGACCTTTTCATCTTCCTGCCCTGTTCTCGATCTCATATCCTTGGCAGCGCTAAGCCCCCCGGAGACTCCCCTCTTGAAGATTCACGTGCTGATGAGCTTCACCTTTTCCATTTCCATCAGTACTTTATTTCATCTGTTGACAGTTAGCTTTTTCAAGTCTTTTCCTTCGGCTGTAGCTGCCTTGACTGTAGAGACTGTCACGCTTTCCTAAAGGACTTTCCTTCAAGGCCCAGAAGAGTCATTGTCTTCTGCGGAATTCTTGTGAAGATTCGCTATTGGCCACCCGGATTGCGAATTTCTGGAACCCATTTTTCCGTCAATCACTTAACTTCTGACTAGAACGAAACCTCCCCCTTTTTTAATGGCTTCCCCGCCATTTGTAGCCTTTTTTATCGGATTCCCCAGCCCTACCCCGGGAAATCACGTTCACTCTGTGACTTCTAACGCTTGGCGGGATCCCTGTCTTTTCGTTCTTTGTGGCAACCCCGTCCTATTGATTCCTTCCTCCGCCTGCATCCTCTCTCGGCCAATTCAGCTTTATTTCTTCCCCAGAAGCCAACCAATGGATATCCGGATTTTAATTGTATCCCCCAGAAGTGTGTCCCCTACATTTTGCGACCTTTCCCCCTAATTCGTCAGGCGTCCGAACTTTTCGATTGATTGCCTTTTCTGTCTTGCGCCAGGGTTTTTTTTTTTACTTTGCTTCATCCTAACTAGATCTCGATGCAGAGTCGGCCCCGTCTTATCTAAGCCGTTCTATTTAACCTATCCATCGAACTTTACCGGGAAAAGGCGACCCAGCAGAGCTCTTCTACGAGCCAATTAGGTAGTTACCTTTCTAGCTTGAGAATATCTCGGTACCTGCCGTGCCCTTCTTGACTGTAAGTCCCGTCCCTTTCGTCCAACAGCGTTTCTAACCCTTTCGGACCATTTTATCGTCCGATTCCTCTTTCTTTGTTATTATTACTATGACTCCATTTGGATTGTTCGTTGAGTGTATTACTCCCCCCGAGGTCGAAGCTTGACCGCCACTTCCCCGATAGGTGGATGCTATTCCGAACGACTGAGGACCTATTGACGGAGTTCTCTCATCCGGTAGCCGTTTTTTAGAGTCCCCCTTCCCCAATGACTTTGCTCGAAGTTTCCAAGAGCCGAGCCTTCGCCTGGTGTCCCGTTCTGTCCATGATTTATACTTCTTCAACGATAGCGAACCCCAAGTTCCTCTGTTTTCCCTCGGATTGGACAATTAATTTCCGAATCTCTACGACCAGCCATGGATTTGACTATCTACACTCTTTTGTTGCCTCCCCCAAGATAAGGGTTAGTTCACCACTTTTCTCTCCCCCTCCTCTTTGACCCCAGAGGTGAATATCGAGGTGCCTTAGATTCTCTCTCCCCCAGACCCCCTGCTTTTCTCCGGTTAATAGGCTCGGCCCCTCTTTCTTATCTCTCTCCTCCCCTCCCCTTGGGTTGTTTGTCGATCATTCTTTTCGATTTCGCGCCGAGGCCCCCCCCTTCTGGGACGGCTTGAGTTTCCTCTCTTCCCCCGTACTTCCTTCCGCCCTGTCCTCTTAAGGTGTTCCCCTCCCCCAGTATCGTTTGTGCAGCGCAACCTCTCTCCTTTTTTTTTGTCCCCTCCTTTTTTGCTTATATTATGCTTCGAAGTTTCCCTCCGCTCTGACCATAACCCCCCTTCCAACATTCTCCTGTGAAGTATAGTTTGCTCCCTGGTCCAAGCCTCCCGCTACCTCCCCCTCGCGTTCGTCGGTGCTTCCGTGGGCCTGAAGTTTCCCCTTTTTTTTCCCCCCCCTCCTTTGGCCCTGCTCTCCAACCTTCTGATCCTATTCCTTTCTCCAGGCAATTTGCCGCCGTTTTTTCTCATCCCCTAGCGGCATTTTTTTCGTTTTTCTGCGGCGACACATGAGTACTCTTACTTAGACAAGCCTTTCTGGACCTCTTCGTTGGGAAGAAATCGTAGTATATCTTTGAAGAGTTTTCTCTAACCTCCTGTGTCTGTTCAATCAGAGCCTGGAGTAGATCAAAGCTGCTTGCTTCTACGAGCTGGAGTAGGAGAGAAGGACCCAGCAGGATTTACCCTTCTTGTGTGCCTCTTGGAAGTAATTCTTTTCCCTATGTTCGAGTGTTCAATTTCAATAGCTAAAAGTCTCCCCAACGAGCGAGGGATCTCTTCCCTCGCAAATTTTCCCGCGTGCTGAAGAACTCCTGCACTGCATTCCCACATTTGCACGAGCTTCTGTCGCCGGCATTTCCTCTCTTACAAAGGGATTCCATTGATTCCCCATGCCTCGCCGTCTGAGGATTCTCCGAACCATTCGCAGTGGTTGATCAGTTAAATACCGTCAAGATATTCTCTCTTCTTAAGAGCTCCCTTCCCGCAATATGGTATAGAGATGACCTTATGGCAAGATTCAAAATGGACAACCACTCCCCCACCCTCGCGCATGCCCAGTACGTCTCTCTGCCAAGTTTCTTCTTAGTATTTTGTTTACAAGTAGTTTTTCTTTTGCGCCTCGCCGCTACCTCCCCAGTCCTACAGATTTCGTGGAAGACCTTCAAAGGGCGCTGTTCGCCCTTTAGTGCCCCGCGTCGGAGACCTGAAGTTTTCCTTTCGTATGCACGCATTGTCGTCCCATTTACACTTTTGGGACGCAGTCCTTTTCAAGTGACGCGACCCTATTTGGAGTCCCCCCCATAGGATGTCAGGATGGTTAGATTCAAGGTCTGTTATCCTGTCCATCCTCCAAAGTCAGTTCCCCGGATATTGCATCCTCTCCTCGATTTTTATACCCCTTCCCTTCTGGTTGAGTCGGCCCTCTCGCAGAGGTACTATTTCCACTCGGTATTAGATCGACCCCACTTCAGAGTAGTAGAACCCTTCTCGATCTGTTCCCTTCCTTCATTTCATCTTGCACTTACGATCCCCTGCTATTTTTATTCGAGTGAAGTGACTACATGCAATTCCTTTGACATACTCCCCCAAATCCACTCCCCTCGCCGATCTTTCCTTAATTTTATGCCCGGAAGTGGATTCTGAATTTATTCCGTATTCGTTCCTGTCGACTGGAAGTTTGGAGCGCCTCATGGAGACGTCTCCCTTGCCCACGGTAGTATTTTATTTAAGTAGGCCTATTTGTAGTCCCCGGGCCGCCACACGGTACGACCGTATGGAGTTACGACCCTACGAGGCAGTTTTGAAGCGTTTTTATAATCTTCGATGATACTCTGTAACTCTTTCTTTACCTGTCAATTTACAGAAGCCAATGCCCCGTCAAAGAGTGGCATAGTTATTCACTTAATTCCTTCCCCCTTCCTCCACCCCAGTCCATAAGCTCGTCTGGGCATGGTTGTGTGACGACAGATTCTGAGCCGTCCAAGATGGTCCCTTTCCAGAGTCGAAGCTGATTCATCAGAGACATTGTCCTTCCAAGTGCCTTCTTGCAGGTAATCGGATTTGAGCCTTCGTCGAATTCATTTTAATCCTCGAATAAATAAGCCCCAAGAGCAATCATGAAAGGCAAGATCTGCATGCTCTGTATCCCTTCCTTCTTTAATCCCCGTGACTACGATTTTTGCCAGTTACCTTTCCCATGCTTAACGTCAGTTCCTCGAAGTGAATGGTCGCGGTCACAGTACCGCGCTTCGGCGGACGATGGTCACCCTCGTACCCCTTCCTTCCCCCAATCTGGTTCTCAAGTCGCTTACGTCAGCTCCATATGCTCTGTGACTCTCCCGTCCTCGTAAGCATCACTCCTTTCTAGTATCCTTCTTTTTTGAGCAGGGCCCCCTTCGTTAGGACTCATTTCCTTCTCGCTCTTACGAGAAAGTCTATACCAGTCCGGTCGCGACAAGCTCCCCTCCAGCGGCATTCCTCTCCGTCTTGATAAGGAGATCGACGGCCCTCTGACATTTCCCTAAACGGGAGATGCGGTCCGAGATTTCACCCAGCATGAACATAATTTTAGCTCAACAGGGCTCCTTCAGTACGGTTCCAGAATTCACCCAATTCGGCGTTTGCTGATATTACGTTTTCCTTTTATTTTTCCCCATGTTCTTTCTTGGACGCCCCCTGTCCGCTTCCGGGTTTTCCGGGACACGATCCCTTCCTCTCTCTTCCATCTCACTTGGGGGTCTCTATTCTCTGACTTTTCCGGACCTAGCGTCCACGCGTCTTCCGGACTCAGCCCTCTTCTGTTCCACCGTCAAGCGGTCTTCCTTTCCCCCCCTCTTGGTTGTTATCTTCACACCCCCGACCAGGAAGATTTGAGAGCTTTGAGGATTGCTTTCGTCAGGATAACGTTCCCCACGCTACTCCGACAAGTTTATACAATAAGCCCCCCACTTTCCCCCTCCTCAGCACTTTTCTCGCTTATGGTCTATCTCCGACTATGAAGAGTAGCCTCTTCTCTTCTATTATCAAGCTCCCCCCCGCCGTTCTGTTCCCTTACCAGTTTGGGTCCCCACGGCTCCAATGCGTGCTATCTAAATATTCGGTTTTTTCTTTTCTCGACGGAGTGCGTCATTCGTAGCGACCTATTGAGGTCAGTGCCCCGCTATTGCTTAAAAAGATGTGGGATAAGTGGTTGTACAAGACGCTCCCATTTCCAGCCGTCAGACCTTTATAGGGGTTGTACGAGTCACTCGACTAGCCTTCCGAAATGTTCTGGAACTTGTCCCTTCATGGCTTTTGTCCCCCTCCCCAGATAGTATTCCCTTTCCCGTTCCCATACTATTTTCAGGAAAAAGGACGCTGGAAGGTTTAGTTTTCTTCTCCGTCCTTATCTTTTCGTCCTTGTCCCTCTTATCTTCTCCTGAGCTATCCTCGACCGTAGACCTGAGCTTTTCCAATTATGTGCTTTCACTCAGTACTCTTGTCCGAGCCTTTTTTGCCGGTATCCTTGCTACCCAATCATCTCTCCCCGTTAAATCTATTTTGCGTGACTTGTTTCGCTTTCTCCCCCCCTTGTCATTGATTTATCCAATAGTCTCTGATTCACGGGGTTCCTTCGAGGATCCCCTATGGCATTTCGCCTACGATTTCTCCTCGCGATATACGTGAAATAAAGTTGACGATCCTGAATCGGGTCCGGCCTAAACGATCCGTTCCACCCCTGCGACTTTTTCCTTGTCCCCTCCCCCTTCCCTTTAAGGACTATGCAATTAGAATAAGACCTCAAGAGACCCTCCATCCCCTGCCGAAAAGATTGACCTCCTATGCAGTCCCCCCCCTTTTCGTTCCCCACATCAGGATGCTGTTTGACAAGATCGAAGTTAAGAATTACTGGTGTGGCTATTATGTCTGAGGGCCCGCTATCCATTAGATGTTCCGTCCACCTGGGATCTCGCACCAATCTCTGTTCTGCTCTTTGCTCGTCCTGGTCGGACACATGTCGCCAGGACACAATTGTTTCCCCGAGATCATGCCTCCTTGGCGACACGTTCTTGTGCCCCTCCCCGTTCCCAGCTTCGCCTATTCCGACCCCCCGATACTTCTAGCCCCCCTAGACTGAGTCTTCTCTTCTCCACCTTTTTTTTTTACGATCGGCTTGGTTCGTTTGGCCTATTATTCGAGCATGACAACGGCCGTCGAGTTCCAGCCGAGTGGTCCCTCTGATTTACTATTTTTCCTTCGTCTGGCACGACAAAAAGGGCACTATACTAAATCTTGCCTAAATTTTTTCCATGTAATTCCGTACAACTGAACAGTTCCTCACCCAATAATTGGAAGCGGCTTTGCCCGCATTAGCGTTGTGTGTTGAAATCCTGGATTATTAAACGCGAAGAACCTTGCCATATTTCATACTTAATTTTGAGGGCACACAGGAGCACATTCCCACGAAGGTCTTTGAGGAAGTGTGATTCCATTTTACGCATTTGCTTTCCTTCCTTCACGGATTGCTTTGCGCCTCCCAGATTGACCTTAATCTGGCGCAACCTAACAGGCCCAGAGCCCCGTTTATAATAATTGAGAACCGTCTGTCTTGTCCCTCTCGCAATTGGACTTGATCGTCCAAGTCCTTTTACCTATATCGATTGCACAGGTTTGGTATCAGGATATTTTCGTTTCTCGTCATTTCTTCCGCCTACCTATAGGCGATTGGCGGCGAGCCCCCTAAGTGTTCTGGTGAAAACTTTCTGCCCATAGACTTGTACCCCTGAAATGCCCCAGAACTTGATAGTGTCGACTTGGCCTTGATTTAATTCTCTCCTACCGATCCGCCCGGATCTCTCATTCTTGAAAGTCCCGGGCATCTTCCCAGGACGTTTTTACGGGAGTCGTTTCCCAGTTTTTTCTACACGAGCGTCCCCTGTCACAGCGCATTTCTCTAGACCCCTCATAGGAGAGGCGCGGACTTTTTTCGAAGTTCGGGCCCGGGTTAGAGCGTGATTCGGAATCAGTTTATCCCGGTTCGCGAGCCATCACTCGAAACCTCCCTCCTTCCTATCGGGAGACTTAATTCACCCCCCCCCTCTCGCTGTATTTAGTATTCGCTTCTTGATGTACACCCCGGGACTTTCACGATCCCTTGACCCTGAGGCGACGCTTCAGAGCCCTGAGGTTCTTTGAATTGATGTCTTATTCCCATTCTTTGGGACGAAATTACCACTGAATTGGTTTTTTCGCATTGTCGCGATATGGTACTTAACATTCCCTCTTATTCTCCGACGTGGTCTTAGGCCTGACTCCTCTTGGTGTCGGGAGAAAAACCTATAAGGGTCTCCCCCTTACCGATGAAGTGAGCTGTGATCCTAATCGCACCCTCTTTTTCTCCTCGCGCCCCACTCCCTATGCTTCCAACGAACATGTTTCCTTGAAGTCTCTGAAAAGTTTATTAATCTTTCTAATACCACCTTCCTTTTGTTTTTCTAGTGATAAGGCGGTTCATAGTTTCGCGGCCAGTGGCCCCTGCAGGTTGTCTCTCTCCTTACACGGTCCTCCGATCGTCTCCCCGACGTCCCTGCAATCGTCCATCCTTTTACCCCCCCATCTGCCGAAACCGCCGGATTCCTCAGTACCCCACTTCCTTTCCCCCCTGATCATTCTTCTTCTTTGTACGTTCCGAGCTCCTAACGACGTAAACCAGGCGATTTTTCGGGCTGCTAAGTTGAAGAAGGTAAATTTCCTCCGCTGAGGTCCGCGGTTCTATGATTCGCTACCCCAATGGTGAGGCTAATGCTTCGCGAACCTCTCCACCCCTCGAAGAATCGATCTCTCCGAGCAGTAGTGAAGTACGTTTCTATAATAACCCGACTCTTCGTTTTTCTGATTTTATCCCCTACCAAGTTTTCACCTTTCTACCCGCATAATCCCTACCGTTCCTGGCAGGTGCGTTGTTCAGAGGCGGGTGTAGAAGAGGGATATTTGACTCCGGATCCGAACGCCTAATACGAATGAGCGAGTCCCTATCACTAGGTCGCCTCTGTGTCTAGTCCAAGGCCTCCGTCTCCCGGCCCTTCGTCGGGGCCTCCTCTTGGCGTCGATGTTCTCGCTACGCCACAGTCTCTAAGACCTAAGGTCCTCCTCTAGCGCCATATAAACGGATCCCAAAGGACTGTACGATGACGATTCCCCCCTAGCCTAAATTTTTTCGAGTCATGTAATTATGGTGCCTGCACTTCTGAAGTACGACTGGCAATTCCTTACCCAGCTCCCACCCGCTTTGTCCTGATTTTTCGTACCGCGCGGCATGGTGCCCATAGGCTCGTACCGACCATATGTTCTGGAATGCTCTACCCCACCGCCCCAAGCGTTACAGAATTGAACTCCCCCCAAGCTGGTAGATGCCCACCTTCCTCTCAAAAGGTATTTTTCCGGACCGCGGGGCGTCCTGCTTTCTCCACGGTGTTTATTTGAAGCTGGTACGGTATCGTTTCCCTTTCCAGTCGAATACTCCAGCCCTGCGCCAAGATTGTTGGCTCCCTCCCCAGTTGTTTTTGAAGATAGTGCGGGTCGGGACTGCCGTTCTCGTCTACCCAGGTTTTCTTTTGAAAGCGGGTCCAACCCTTTTTGGCTTTTTTCCGGAGAAGTTTTCACGGCTTGTAATCTCTGCGCCCCCCCCCCCCCCACCCCATAGGCTTTGTGTTCGGCTTGAGACGGTCAGGCTGTCGACCCTACCTAACCAGGACCTACCACCCTCCTCTCCCTGAGACTCTCCTTAGAAGAATTCCTGAACGCGATTCTTCTACATCAATGCTAGTCGGAGAGACCCACCGCCCCTTGTACTCCTCCAGGCCCACAAATCTACGCAGTTTGGACCCCTCCCATCCCTATAGACTTTAGGTATAGAGACCCTATCCTGCTATTCCTGACCCCGTTCTTTCCTCAGGTTGAATACACCAGGCCGCTTTTTGCATCTCCGACACCTGATTCCGTTGATCCACTCACGCTTAAAATATTTAGTCCTCCCGAAAGCCCCGCTAGATCGTAGCTTTTGCCTTAACCATCCTCCGCTGGTCGTGCACATTTGAGACTTTCGTGTCCCATCCTTCCGCCTAGATGGAGTTGGGGTTTATTTTTATGGCGGCTCAAGGAAGGATGAGGACTTGATTACTAAGGCCTTCGCAGTGTAACCCTGATCGTGCGCCCCCGCGCCCCAATTTCCGTGTACGGTCTTTCACGTGTTCGTGATCTTGCCTGCTCGATACGTGCCCTTCCCACCTCCCAAATTCCCCCCCAGTCCATTCCAAGAGCCCGTCACCCCCAGGAGCGGATTTAGTATTCCGATTGAAGACTCCACGAAGTTTTTCGTGACACCCCTCTTTCATCAAATTTGACATATTGGTCCTTTTGGTTTGCCCTTCCAGAGATATAGCGATTATAGTCATTTCACCGGCTCCTTTTTTCACTGAGTCCTGCTCATCATCCGACAAGTATCTTGCATACCATAGGGGCCGAAAACCCCGTGGGAAGGACAGGGTAGTGACGCCCCCTCCCCTTACGGACCCGACCTTCCCTCGCCCAGAGACCCAGGATACCGTATCTCCTGGGCTACATCACAATCCATAAGAACTATAGACATTTCACGAAAGACCCTTAACCTGCGATCTTCCTTTATCAGCGCATTTTCTTCGCGGAACCCCCTGTGCCTAAGTAGGTTGTGCGGGAAATCCCACATGAATTCCAATTCATCATTTCTGGAACGCCCCTCTCGTCGATTACCCTAGACTGAGTCATAGGTTTTCATCTGATTTGGTCCCCTTCCCCCACCCCTATTCCTAGTCGATGTCCCGTCGGCATCTTGGGCCTGTCGACATTCGTTTTCCCCCCGTTAGCTCCCTAGTCGAATATCCTATTTTCAGAGTTTTTCTTTTGTTTGCTTTTGATTCCCCGCTCTTTTTTCGGATATTTTGTGTAGCGCGACGAGTAACTGCCCGGTGTACCCTTCCCCCCTAGCAGCCGTTTCCACGCACCTGCTTTCGAGGAAGACCTACTTTTCGAGCCCCCTGTGAGCGTAGAAATTGCACGTCCCTCTCGAACCCCAGTGCCGGTCTCTCGGGTGGTCCTGACTTCCAGACGAGAGTTTCCCATGCGGGGCTTCCCTTTCGATTGCGTCACCAAACGTTTAACGCCTTTAGTTGATTGTCACCGGTGCGGTTCCGCTTTACTTCTGCCTTAGGTAAGATAGACGGTCCCGGCCCCCGGTCGCCAATTTCTCCAACCTCTAGTAGTCTCTTCGGCGTTGTTTTTTGTTCATTAAGAGAGGATCTTTTCTCGGTCTTTTTTGCTACCCCATTAGTTAGTCACGCCCCGGTCTCCCCCCTAGATCGGCATCCGGCCGAGGCCCTTTCCCCCCCCACTCCTTGCACATCATTCTGAAATCCTCCCCCCTTTGATCTTTTTAAGAAGAGTGGAGAGTTATTCTTTGGCGTCGGAAACTCCTAGCTATCCGTGCCCTTCTTGTCCCGGACCTTTTTTTTTTTTTTTTTTGAAGATGGCCCAGGTGAGAGTTATTCCCTTGTTTGATTCATTCGATCCCTATTTGATCTTTTTGATTTGTCTGCGCCTTTAACGGTCCTTCTTTGAGCTCCTCTTTTCCGCCAGTTTTCCAACTTTGTCCCCGGTTCTTTTTCGTGTTTTTTCAATGGCCAGCACTTCCCCCTCGCTTAGCCCTATATGGATGCTTCCCCCGATCCCTTCTTTGCCGTTTCTAGAAGATGACCTGTTCGTCCTTAGCTACCCTCTTCACCCCTCCTTGTTGCGCCGTTGGCCCAAGTTTTCTCGATGTTGCCCCTTCCCGCTTGCTTTTTCGCGCGCTCTCTCCTTCCCTTATGCCGGGATCGCACCCATGCCCCTTTTTCGCTGCTTCCTTTCCCGCACAATCGTCAGTCTGCGGCCCTTCCTCTGCGCTGCCAACCGTTGCCGTCCGCGCAGGGCTCGGTCGGTGAGTCTGTTTGTCGTTTTTTCTTGACAGAAGAGTTCCAGGTTTCCAGTCATTCCCGCGGAGTGAGCTAGATTTCCTTGTGCAGAGCTCCCTCCTCTCCGTACCCCCTGCTTTTTTACTCCCCCTCGCTTGATTCACTCCTTCTCCTGGCAGGCCCTCGTGACCTGCTGCAACGATCTCTTGCTCTTTACCCCGTGTCCCCCACCCCGAAAAGAACCTGGATCTAGTTTTTTCACCTTCCGTGTCCTAGGTCCGGACCCCCAATTTCGCACCTCGGCAGATGAGTCCGAGTTTTTTTCTCTTTATTCGTCCTTTGCGAGTTTTAGTTTTGAAGGGCGGTTTTGCCGAAGTCTACTTCGGTCTCTTGCGCGACTCTCTCCTTTAAAATCACGGGGACACGCGTTTGTTCCCCTCGACGACGCACTGTGGATTCCCCCTCCCCGATTTCCCGATTTAAGAGGACCCACCTGGGGGGCGATTTTCCCTTCGGCACTCCACACATCTCCGCCTCTAGATGCCATAAGCTCTTTCCCCCCCCAACCTCCCTCTCGAAGACCCCGTGCTGACCGCCGCGACCCTGCGCTTCCCCTCCTTCTTGCTGCGTTCACCAAGGCTACTTTCTACGCCGGGTCGTGTTAGAGGTATGAGACCTTTGGGGCCGAGTTTTGGAGCATTGGGACAACTTCCAATTTCTCCCCCCCTTCCAGACAACGAATTTTTTAGCATTCGTTCCCCTGTCATGGCCGATTCTCCCCCCTCGCCTGACCCCTATCGTCTTGCCTTGATGCTATAAGCTTCTTTTTATCCGTGAGAGACCTCTTTTGCCAAGTACGGCCGCGGTGAAGGGACGCGATCTTACCCATCGCGTTCGGCCGAGTCATCTTGGGGGCTCCTTTTTTTTTTTTTACCTCCCAGTAGTTACTTTTTTTTTTCCCCGCGTATCGTCTTTTTATGCTTGGCCCTTTTTCTGTACTGCAAGTTTCCGATTTAGTCCTGATTCCCCAGCCGAGATGGGTTCCCCGAGTCCTGTTAGCTTGCTCGGCCTCCCAAGATTTTGATTTTCACGTGTCTTTCCTTGACTCCTAAAGGCACGGCATGTCTTCCAAGGCTATATCGTCCACCACTCTGTTGCCCTTTTGTCGCCTCCCTTGTTCGCCAGGGATTTTGGATCCTTTTTTTCGATTCCTTACGCTGCCCTTTCCAATGAGGAAACCCCGAGGGCCTTGCCACCTCGTCTCCACCCTCCTACTCTTTACAACTCGTTCCGGGACTCTGTCACCCCTGTCCTAGGTCATTCTTGATGTCGCTACTTCTGGGATTTCCATAGATCCGGCCAAATCCCTGGTCTTCTGCACCCTCACAAGATCGTCTTTTTTTAGAATCCTGAGCCCCCTCGCGGGGATATTTTTTACTCCATGCCCTGCCGAATGCCCTGCATGCTGCCTTCCACCCCATCTCCCGAACTTGGCTTTAGCGTTAGAGGTAGTTTGGGTCAGGATTTTGATGTTTTCTTCTAGGTATGGTCCAGTTTTCGCCTCTAGGCTAATCCTGTCCGCGTGTGTTTCCTCTTCTCCAGTGGCTGATTCTTAACCACCACCCCAGAACAATCTACAGAGGTACCCCCTGTCCCTCATGAGACACCCGCCTTGAAGTTCCCCCCCGCTCACCTCAAGGCGCTCGGATTATCGCCCCAAGATGTCCAGCAGGTAATACTCCCCCCGTCTCTCCTGCGCATACAGTAGTGATCTTTCCGCCCTTCTGTTACCAACCAATCCTGCACTCGCGTTTCTCGACGATCTCCCTGATGCCCTTTCCCTCTTCCATTGCGTCGGGATTTTCCCCGAGATTTGATCGCTTCTTCCGAGTGTTTTCGGGAGAGCAACCGACTCATCGTCTGGGACTCTCTATCCCAGATCTTCCTCTTTCCCTCTCGGAGAGCCGGATCTCCGTCTTCGACAGTTAGCCGTTCCCCCATTGACTTTCCGAGCCAATTTTCCGTCCGCGTCGACGATCTTCGCGCCGGGTTCTGGTTGTAACTTCGGCTCTTTCTTTCCCCTTTTCCTCCCCCTGATCGCAGACATTCCAATAGGACTTTTTTTGTTTGTTATTTTTCCCTTCTGATGGACCTAAGAAGCCCCTCGACTCTTCTCCCCTGTCCTTCTGGCCCGGTCCTCTCCGGTGGCGTCTCCCCAATTTGCCCGTAAAACTTTCCCCCCTTCTTCCAGTGCTTCGGTCCGCCTTAGCTGGCAGCTCGTATCCCCTCCGAATCCCCCGCCTGTGACACCCTACCCTGGCTCTTCCCCCTTGTTATCACCCAGTAGGACGAGCGGACACCGCCCTTGTCTCTCTCCCCCCCCCCCTCATTTTGCTAAGATCAGCGGTTTTCCATTTCCCTTTCCACTCTTTAAAGGCCCGGGCGTGGTCGTGCGCGTCTCGGGCTCCCCTCTCTCGCCCGCCGCACTTCATCGTCGTATTCGGGAAGCCACCTATAGTTTGTGCGAGACAAAAGATGATCCCCCTCTACCCCGACCCACTCCCGTTCCCCATATCCTCGTTGATTATTAGTAGACCCCCCCCACTGTTGTCCCCGCTCCGCTTGGGGAAGTCCCCCTTACCCGGCGCCTTTCTAACCTCCTAGCTCGTTCCCTTCCGTTTTTCTGGTCTGAGTCTCTCGCACGTTCTCGTCCATTCATGCGTTTGCCTTCCCCAGTCGCCGCTCCCTATCCTTCTCAGATGATAACCGTGAAGGACCTCCGATCCAAATAGTTTTAGGCTCTTTTATGTTCTCTCCACCCACCAAGTCTCGGTCATTCGAGATGCGCGACATATTCCCTAACGTCATTTAGCTGAAGAACCCTGAGAGGCGGGCCTAGTCTCTCCATCCCCCCGGGGGGGGTGCGCTTTGGCGCCACTTTGTTGGTCCCCGTTAAGCGAAGTTTTCCGCTCCACCTGAGATTAGTATTAGATCATGCCGTTGACTTCGGCGCTAAGGAAAGTTAGAGAAATTGAGTGCGTTGCCCGATTTCGTCCCATCGTTACCGTGGGTTATTTTGTTCCATTAGCACACACTTACGTCGCCTTACCTCCTTCAGGGCTCGCAATCTTTAGTAGAGTGAGATAGTCTCATCTCCCCCGTGACCCTTCTAGTTCGGACATCTGTCCAGTCCCGTCAATATGTCCAGATTCTTAAGACTGACCGTCCTCGCATTACAACCTCAAATAATCTTCCAAGGTCTTTCCCCCAATCCGTTCTCGATGGAGTCTACGCTCGCCCCCTTTTGGTTTCTCCCTGTGCTGCTTCCTCCTAAGGACAATCTTCTGGCCGGAGGCCCCCAATCAACTCTCAATCCAGAGTGGCTTCGCCCCTTGATTCTCGAACCATTGTAGGATATCGAAGGGTTCTCTGAGTTGCCGCCAGGCTATGATTAAGTAGGTCAAGTTATTTAGTGATGTGACAGCCTCAAATCAACTCCCCGCCCTTCCTATGCATGGCCCCCCCTTAACCACTTTCCTTGTTACGACTCTTGGAGTCGATTACTAATTTAAGTCTTTTTCGCTTCCCCTGTGCCTGCGACCTAGTGCTAAATTCCCCTTTTGGGTTTCAGATCTCATGACCTTCTCCCGCTGTCTTCCCCTCTCGTTGTTTTGACTGCGCCGGCTTTGGCTTTCGACTCGGGCAGTGCGTTTTACGCCTCTACAATTCCAAGCGACACACCCAGCAGCTCAAGGTAGTCTTGGAATTTATTTAGAGTGAGACCCCAAGCGTGGGCTAGAACTCTTGTTCCTAGGCGGCCTTTTTCTCAGCCGGTCTTTTCCCTTGCCAACTGTTCTTCTTAAGGACCGTCCCCCGAGCCCTCAGATATGAGGACTCCCGTCCCTTCCGTCCTTGCGCTTCCTGCGGACGCAACCTTTTGGGATCTCCAATTTTCCCCCGGGCTACATCCTGTCAATAAAGATGGTCGCGTCCCATCCCCCCGCCCCCTTCTCAGGGGTACCTCTTTTAACCAGATCGTTTCCTTCAAGGGCTCAGTGTGCGGTCATCGGGGCGTCGCTCTGGCGGCTCTGTTGCTGCTATGGCTCTTCCTACCACTTTCAGTGAGATGCCCCCGTTGCCTTCCCGCGTATCCGCCCAACAGGGGTACGGCGATTAGCTGCGAGTTTACTCTAATACACGGCTTCCCCTTTCTCCCCCCGGATGCACGTGCTGGAATTTCGCTCCTCCTCCTCATGAACCGTCGATCCCCCAATTCGAGCCTCATTCCCAACCCCGCTTCCCGTCATAGAGGCGGCAGGAGTAAAGCAATTTCTGCCTTTACAGGCGCCCGCCTTTCGCCACCCCCCCGTCTCCGGCATGAGTGTTGGCCCGGTTGTTTTCAGACAGAGCTTATTTCGCCACGCTCGTTCGGCAATAGCAGGTATGTCAATCAGAGACCTGAATCTTTTCCGCGTGGGGCCGGCTCCGGTATCCCCCGACTCAGGCCTCACAGTCCTAGCCCGGATGCAAGCTTCTTGTGAGGTCATACCCGTCTGATCTTTTCTCGGATACATCAACTCCCCCTCAAATTCCGCGGCGCTGACGTCATTGTTATGCGCCTCCCCTCTTATGGCCCCCGATCAAGGATACGATATGTGCGGCAAGTACCCCCTGCGGACTTTTACAAGTGCCCCTAATAGAGAGAGTTCTCGGTATAGCTCTTTTGCTGGTCCTCCCCCTCGAGCAGGGCCACCTCCCAGATTTTTCCCAAATTCGCCCACATATGTAAGCACTGCTGCCTCAGACGTGCTCCTGCTCTATGACCGCTCCAAGCTATCCGATTTCTCCCTATTTTTTTTTTTTTAGCCGTGATGTTGACCCTTTCCCGTTCCCGCCCGTTTCTTCTCTCTGGACTTCGTATCTCACAGGAGACAGACCAGTTCGCGCCCCTGGTTTTTCCCGAAGATCGGCTCGAAAAATCGAGATGCTCAAGGCTTCTCGACTGTGAGCAATCGAAGTCCCCTCCCATACGGGAGATCGCGGGCTCTTGCTTTTGACGCCAAGTAATAGAGATAGCCCCCTCTGTCTCAAATGGTAGCGTGTCCAGAAATGCACTTAAACAAGCAGAGGGATATTTCCTTTTAAGTTCCCGCGGATTGCGGCCTTTCGTTACTCTTCGGACGGGCCGGTTCCTTCACAGGCCGATCGAAACGATCTCTAACCTCATACTCCGTTGTTTTCGTGGCGATAGCTGATATCTTTTTATCTCGGAGGCGAAACTTCCGTTACGTCTTTTCTTAACTCGCTGAGAAAGATCGGATGTCTCCCCGGAACCTGGTAAGTGCAGGCTATCCATCAGTATTTTCGTCCTTTTTAAACCCCTCGACAGGTTTAGACGATTGAGAGTATCTTGCTTGGAGTCTTGACTCCCCCCGTCTGGCCCGCGACTCCCCCGACCCTTAGGCTGGATTCATCTTTCCAGTCGAGAGCCCTGGTTTGGATTCATTTTATCTTCTGGTTTTACGCGTGACTCTTGTCGGTTTGAAGCGCCTTTTTTCCGACCCCATTTTCCTTCTCCTTGGCATTGATGATACTGTCCTCCTTCGACCTTGCGTTTTTGAGTTTTCCCCAATAAAGCCAAGCACTCTCAGTCTCCCTATTTCGGATGCCCGATCTTTCGCTGACTTCTCTAGTCACTCTCCTTTTACGCCCTTCTTTAGAGAAAGTGCCAGCGAGCTGTCACAGGTTCCCCCTTGGGCCCAAGTCTTTCGTGGCCCTGCTCTTCCCTCACGCGCTATAGGCTTTACCCCTCCAGTCCCCTTTTTCGCAAATGATGAACTTGTACTCTTTTTTTTGTACTTGGCAAAAGTAGTCTCCTTGACTACAGCCCCTCGCGAGTTACATAACATGCAGTAGACGTCTAGGGCTGTACGGTTCTTTATTTTCTGTATCGGCTTGATCCCGCGCTCTTCCCCTTCCTCATTAAAGGCTAGTAGAGATCGATGCTGGTTCGAAGACCTTGTCACCTTGAGAGGCTGAAAAGAAATGATATTGTTCATCTCCTTCTTATAGGAAAATAGTTCCTGCTTTCCCCTTAATTATGAGCCCCCAGGCAAACCCCTCCCATTCGAGTTTGCTTTTGAATGCGGCTCCTGCCCGGCACTTAAAGAGTCTTTCGCTCGGCGGAATCGCCGGGTTCTGTGTCTGCTGTTCGCCTGTCCCAGCAGGTGAATACGCGTCATTATACTTTTACAACACGCCCCCGTTGAAAACGTCTTTCGAAAAGAACCTTCCCCCCTTCAAGTGTCGTTCTCGACCCCTATCGAATCGTTTCACCTTGGTGCTTGAAGGAGATTCCTCCTTCCCCTTTTTCCTCTCTCAGAACAGCTTTTTCGGAATCATTCCGCCATGGCCCCCCCCCCAACAAAAATGACGACCCCCTTGTCCAGCTTTTTGAAATTTTTCGCAGTGCCTACCAGCTGCTCATGGTTTCCCCCCAGCTCCCTCCCCAGATTAGTGGGGTCGTGGATCTTTTCTTAGACCGATGGTTGAATCCCCTGTCGCCTGTAGAGGAGTCCCCACGGCCTTTGCTATCAAAATACATAGCTGTGATTTGGACGCTTTCGGTTCCCCGCACTGACATGATCCGCCTTCCCGTCTGGTCCGGTGGTCCCGATACGCTACTTGCTCCCTTAGAATACCTTCCGTGCCCCGGTCACGGCCGAGCTCCGATACTATTCCTCTAGCCCATACGAATTTGATTTTTATATCTTCGCTTATTAGATTCTTCCAGAGATTCTTGCGCCCTGCTTGGGTCGGATACTTCCTTGTAGGTGTTTTGTGACCGACTTCTCAACACATGCCTGGTTGCCTCGTTTCTTTGTTGTTTCGCGAATCTGCTTCCTTTTCGTGACCGCCCCCCGTTTGTGCCACTTGTCTACGTGCGTCTCCAAACACCAACGGGCATGTTTCCTTCGGACTCAACTATCTTTCGGGAAACCGCCCTTTTGTTTTTTTTCCTTCCCTCCATTTTTCGCCGGTTATTGGGCGCTTGACGCCTAAGGGGGTTTTTCCAACCCCCCCTGAACCTTCCGATGGGCCCTCGCATGCCATTTCAGGACCTTGTCGATTTTCCAGCTGGATTACCAATCTGCCTTTAGTGTACTCTCTTTTTCGGGTGGATCAATTTCTTACTTTCGATTGTCTCTTTTTTGCTAAGTAACTAAAATTCGAGCTTCGTCTACCTGACTAGAGCGTATATTGTTGAACATTCTTTGACCGAATTGCTCTCATGCCAATTCCGGATTCTGCCCCCTCTGATCTAGTAGTAGACAGTTCAGGTAGTCTTTCTTACTTTTCCGCGCGTGGTTCTTTTCTCTCCCGCTTCCCCGCGAATTTTGCACTGGATCTCCCGATCGTCCCGAGTGGAGACTTTCCCAACAATCAAGAAGGGTCACCTTGACTCTATTCCCAGAAACTACGTTGCCCCTGTCGGTCCTTTCTAGCCCGACTCGACCGAAGGATTTCCTCCCCTCCCCCCCCCCCCCCATGTTCCTCTGATCTCGCCCTTTCGTGACTTGCCCTCCAGGACTTCGGCCGGGCTCACATAGGGCACTATATAGCGATCCAGCCTAGTATTACGTTTTCAGAGACCCCCTTTTTCGACGTTTCGGGTGTCGTCGTTCCCTCTCCGCCTCTCTTGTTTTAGATACTTCAACACATCCACCCATCTCGGGTATAGAGGTCCTAAGGATTTTCTTAACCATTCTGCGTTTGGTCGATTCTGAGGTCTTCGACAGTTTGTCGCCGTTCCACGGCGATGACCTGAGACGAGCCACTGTCTTGCCTTTGCCCTCTCTCGCCTACGAGGTCCTGGTCGCTTCATTCGTCGTGATGTCGCCCCATGAACATTTGATCCCTCCCCCAGCAACTTCCCAGCTTCCTTGTTGCGCATTTGTTGTCGCGCTGCTTACCTTCCCCATCAGAAGATCTATCCTCGCTCCTTTCTGGTATTCTCGGACCTCCCGTTTGCTCACAAGCCGGGTTTAAACCATTCCCTCTCCGCTGAAAGTTCTTCTTTCTCCATAGGTCTCTAATTACAAGCTCCACTCCTCAAGAGGTGAACACGAATTTTTGATAGGCCCTGAGCTAACTTCGTCCCCCCTCATATTTCTCTTCCTTCTCTTTTCTACCGTTGTGGTTGTTTCTTGAGCTCCATTCCGGTTTCATAGATGACGATCCCCTTCTTGGGCAATTTAATGGAGGGCTTTTTG